>Ga0335072_10003779_pt1 | contig 22684 bp, 15 predicted proteins | sample Lox_Sample_21_FD_206725 | JGI IMG/M metagenome (GOLD analysis project Ga0335072, IMG submission 206725) | Soil microbial communities from Loxahatchee National Wildlife Refuge, Florida, United States - Lox_Sample_2.1 | ecosystem: Environmental > Terrestrial > Soil > Wetlands | place: USA...
GCCCGGGACGAACGACGTACCAGGAGGCGCCGCCGCGCGGGGTGCCGACCAGCCCGAAGAGCTGGTTCTTCTCCACACCCCCGGCGGCGGTGTAGAAGAAGCGGTTTTTGAATTCGCCGCCGAGCTGCGCCTGGTAATCGTAGTTGGCGCGCTCCAGATTTTCACCGAACGCGTAAACCGGCTCGCCCTCCATGCCACGCTCGTCCTCGTAACGGAAACCGGCGATGACGCCGAGGTGCGGGCCGTGCTGGTAGTTGGTGTCGGCATAGAGGCTGTCGCGGTTCGACGCGACATAGACTCTGTAGGGATAGATCGAGCCGAAGGCGGTGCCGTAGTTCAGCAGCGCCTGCCCCGTGCTGATATAGCCATTGGCGCCGCGCACGGAGACATTGTTGCCGTAGTAATTCCCCGCTCCGGCATCGGTGGTGGTGAGCAGATTGCCGGCCGGATACCACTCGCCCGACTCCTCGCGTTTGCGGACGAGGCCATAGCGGACGGTGGCGTTCCAGTTGTCGCGAAACGCGTGATCGATCGCGCCGGCGCCGTAGACATCCTGATCGCTTTGCTTGCCGTCGTTGGCGAGTCCGTAGAAGGAGTAGCCGCTATTGCCTGCCGGCAGGCCGGTGGCGGAGTTGCTGGCGCGGCTGGTGACGCGGAGCTGAGTTTTGGCGGAGAGACTCCAGCCCAGGTTGGTGACGGCCGTGCCGTCGTGGTACTGGTCGCCTGGGATCGAGTTCTGGGTGTAGAGGCTGGAGGCGCCGAAATAATAGTCGAGCTTGTTTTCCATGCCGGCCAGTTGCGCCTGATTGCGATAGGTTCCGAAGTTGCCCGCATCGCCTTCGTAGAGAAACGAGGGGAACGACGTGCTGCCGCGCGGCGTGGTGAGGGCGATCACGCCGGCGGCGGCGTCGGATCCGTAAACGACGGTGTTGGGACCGCGGTAGACCTCGGCGTCCTGAAGACCGACGGTGGCGACGGTACCGAAGTCGAAGCGGCCGCCGATATCCTCCACCGGCACGCCGTCGATGACAACGCGGTTGGCCGTTGAACTGCCACCGCGGATGAAGAGCGAGGTGACGCCGCCGCGTTCGCCCTGCTGGACGACGTTGAGGCCGGGGACCTGACGGAGAGGATCGGCGACATCGGCGCGGTTCAGGAACTGCTCGGTGTTGAGGCCGGTGACCGCAGCGCTGACCTGGGCCTCGGGTTGCGGGGTTCCGGTGGCCGTGACAACCACCGATTGCCGAACCCACTCGGGCTCCAGCACCACGTTCCGCTCAAGATTGTCGAACTGATTGCCGTAGAAGCTCTGGGTCTGTAGTTGGCGGAAGGAGACGCCGGACGCAAGGATGTAGAAACGGCCTGCGTTCGGGCTGACGATGACGAAGCCGCCATCGGGTCCGGTACGGGCGCTGAGGAGAACTGTGCCGTTCTGCACCAGGGCGACGGTGGCGTTGGCGATCGGTTTGCCCAGCGGGTCCGTGACGGTGCCATGCACGCTGACGGCGTGCAGAGCGGTAGCGGAGGCGAGCAGCAGCGCCACCGTGAAAAGATGCAGTCGAAGGCTGGTGAGGAAACGGCCCCAGGGCCGTGAGAAAAGAGTCATGGTCTCCTCCGTTCCCCTCGGAACGCGGTCTATGAGCTTGTCGCAACGAAAACAAGCGCGGCAGTGGGACCGGTCTCCTGACTCGCGCGCCGTTTCCGGATGAAACGCCGGAAGAACGAAGCCAGCCGCCTTCCCGAAGCGATCGCTTCAGTGGCACATCGGCATGGCTGTTGCTGGGTCCCAAAAAACGAGACGCAGGAACACGCGCTCACAGTTGCGGGGCAGTGGCGGATTCTCACCGCCTTCCCGAGCATCCCCTTGCACTGGTGCAAAGCGGCTGCGAACACGCCGGCGGGACGATCCCCGTGGCGCCTTCGCGAACGAACCGGATGGGGGTTCCGGATTCCTCCTTATAAATCCTTCGGGAAGCCAAGTCAAAGACGGCGTTCGGGTTTGGTGCCGGCAGTCATGCGGGATGCGGCCACCGCCAGGGATCTGCGCGACCAGAGCCCATCGGCCAAAAGGCGCCAACGGCCGACTGACCGAAAAATCTGGATGGATTGCAAGGAGGCGGCGATATACTCGCTGCACGCAACCCCAAAATGTTGCTGTTTCTGCCCAGGTCCCGATGGACTCTCGTTCCACCTCCGGCGGAATCAGACCCAGAGTCCTTGTGGCCGACGACGAGCGCCTCATCGCCGACACCCTGGGGATGATTCTCAATCAGAACGGCTTTGAGGCTGCCGCGGTCTACGGCGGCCAGAAGGCCGTCGAGACGGCGCGCGCTTTCCATCCTGACGTTTTTCTCGCCGATGTGGTCATGCCAGGCATGAGCGGCATCGAGGCGGCCATCCAGATTTCGACCATGATCCCCGGGTGCCGCGTCCTGCTGTTGTCGGGCCAGGCCGCGACGGCCGATCTGCTGCGCGATGCGCGGGTGCGTGGGCATGACTTCGAGATTCTGCTCAAGCCGGTCCATCCGAGCCAGCTTCTCGACCGGTTGAAGGTGGGGATTTAGCGGCGGAGGCGGGTCAGGACTGATCCAGAGCGCGAGATTCCGCTCCGCGCTGCGTCGCTTGCCGGATGGCGGCCCAGAGTTCCGGCAGACCGGCGCCGGTTTTCGCCGAACAGAGCAACAACCTTTCCGGATCGAAGGCGTTGCGCAGGACGGCGAGAGCTTTCGTCCGCCCATTGCCGGAAAGCCGATCGGCCTTGGTGCCAGCGACGAGGTAGTTGCGGCCTGCGCTCTGAAGGAATTCGATGAGCTGGGCATCGCTGGCTTTGGGCGGAATGGTGCTGTCGACCAGGCAAACGCAGAGCGCCAGCGTGGGACGATCGCGGAGATAGGGCTCGATAAACTTCGGCCACTCGGCCGAGATGGACTTTGAAATTTTGGCGTAGCCGTAGCCGGGCAGATCGGCAAAGAGGAGTTGCGGAAGCTGCGAGGGTTTTTCTCGCCACGGTGCACTCCCCAGAGCGAAGAAGTTAATGACGCGCGTGCGCCCGGGCGTGGAGGAAACATGCGCCTGCTTCTCGCCGAGCAGCGCATTCAACAGGCTCGACTTGCCCACGTTGGAGCGACCGAGGAAGGCGATCTCCGGTGGGCCGGAATCCGGAAATTGCGATTCGGCAGTCGCGGAGCGAAGGAATTTGGGATAGAACTTCTTCATCGATTCCTGGCCTGGTTTAACAACCGGTCGCGAAGTCCACGCGTGTGAGAGGGAGATTCCCGATGCAACGTGCTCTGATGAGTGTAGCGTTGGCGGCGCTGTTCCTGGCTGGATTCGCCCAGCCGCTGCCGGCGCAGTCGTCCGATGCGGCGATCCGGCAGCTGTTGATGGATCAACAGGCGGCGTGGAACCAGGGAGACATCGTCGCCTTCATGCACGGCTATGACGACTCGCCGCAGACCACGTTCATGGGCAAGACGATCGAGCACGGATATCAGAAGATTCTCGAGCGCTACCAGCGGAACTACGCCTCGCGCGAGGCGATGGGGGAGCTGGCCTTCAGCGATCTCGATGTGCGCATGCTGGGCGAGGATCATGCCGTCGTGACGGGACACTTTCATCTGACCCGCGGCCAGGCCGGCGGAGGGGATGCGGCTGGCGTCTTCTCGTTGGTGTTTGAGAAGAAGCCTGGCGGGTGGAAGATCATCCTCGACCACACCAGTTCGTAGGAGGAGATTCGCTGGAAGGAATGGGATCCCGGCTTGGCGAAAAGGGAAAGGGCGGGTGACCTCAGGGTGCGAGGCGAAAAATTTTTACGACGGAAAGAGTAAAAGGGGTAAGAAGTTCACGTTCGGGACAAAAAGTTGCCTGAAGGTTACCAAGGTTTTCCCTTTTGGGCGATTTTCTTGTTGCTTTGCATCGGAGTGCGAATACTATGCGGTCAGTAATTAACTTGACTCCTCTGATCGGGTCTAAGTGGTTACCGTTGTAATCACTTACGCCGGGCGGTATCTGCGGATCAACCCCGCAAAGACCGCTGCAGTGAGCCCCTGCGCGACCGGGGTTCCAGCATGCACGTGGCCCGGGGGCCAGGCATTACCGCAAGCTGGCACGACCCAAATTCCACCTTTTTGTAAGGTTTCGCGCGCTCATGATTTGCAAGAATTTTGCTGTATTGGCCCTCCTGCTGTTCGCCGTCACCGCCTTTGCCGATCCCACGGTCAATTCACCCGCCAATGGAGCGACGGTCTCGTCGCCGTTCAATCTGTCGGCGAGCGCATCGTCGTGCTCTTCGCATTCGATTTCCGCTATGGGCTACTCGTTCGACAATAGCCCGAACACAACCTTTGTCTACAGCAATTCCATCAACGCCAGCGTCTCCGCGTCGGCAGGAGCCCATGTTTTGCACGTGAAATCCTGGGGTGCGGGCGGAGGGGGCTGCGTGACCGACGTCGCGATCACCGTCAGCGGCGCGACGGCGGCGCAGGCGAGCTCGTCTGAGGTGACGGTCGGCAGTCCATCCAATGGCTCGAGCGTCTACTCGCCGTTCACGCTCACAGCCAGCGCACCGACCTGCAGCGGACATTCGACTTCGGCGATGGGCTACTCGTTCGATAACAGCCCGAACACGACATTTGTCTACGCCAACACGATCAACACAGCGGTGAGCAGCCCCGGCGGGGCGCATACGCTCCACGTGAAGGCCTGGGGCGCCGGAGGCGGTTCGTGCGTGACCGATGTAGCCATCAGCGTCACCGCTCCGGCCATCGCGGCAGTGGTTCCTTCCTCGGCGATCAGCGTTGCGAATATCGACAATCTGTCCAACTGGACGCAGGGCAACGACAGCGCAGCGGGCGGATGGTCGACGGGCGCTCAGGGACTGGTCGGATCGCCGGCACTCACCGGTTCGGCTCGCGAATTCGTCACCAACTTCACCAACAATGGCAACGAGCGCTACTGGGTATCGTTCGGCGACGACAATGTCTCGACGAATTTCCTGTATGACACCTGGGTTTACATCCAAAGCCCCAACACCCAACTGGCCAATATCGAAATGGATATGAACCAGACCATGCCCAACGGACAGACCGCGATCTTCGGCTTCCAGTGCGACGGGTGGAACGGCACGTGGGACTACACGAAGAACGCGGGAACTCCGCAGAAACCCGTCGACACCTGGGTCAAGTCGAATCAGGCCTGCAATCCACGCAACTGGAGCGTGAACACCTGGCATCATGTGCAGGTGGCTTACTCGCGCGATAACTCGGGCAACATCGACTATCAGACGGTGTGGCTCGATGACGTTCCGCAGACCATCAACGCCACCGTCAACTCCGCGTTCGCGCTGGGCTGGGCGCCGTCCCTGCTCACCAACTTCCAGGTCGATGGAATCGGCAACGGGCAAGTGATCCTGTTCATGGATAACCTGACCGTGTACCGCTGGTAAGATCGAGGACCGGGCTTCACGGGAATCCTGGTCCTCATGCCTTCCGAGCAGCAACTCTTCGACGAATTGTCGTTCTATACGCTGGCGCACGGCGACCCGGCGTTTATCCACGAGAACAGCGCCGATGCCTGGCGCGCGCAGCACGTGGATGAAACCAGCAAACCCATGGCGGTGATCTTTGCCGTGATGGGTTTGTATCTGTATCTCGAGAAAAACTTCACAGGACGGCAGGTGCAGCTGGCGCATATGCGCATGGCGCGCCACCGCAAAGAGTGGCCGCGGCTGCCACTGCCGACGCGCGAGGCGCGTCTCACCGTGGCGGATGTGGTTGGCGCCGAACCGGGCCCGCAACGCGACGCGATGATTCGCGAATGGTGTGCGGCGGTGTGGGAGATCTGGCAGGAGAGCCGCGGTCCGATTGTTGCGCTGGCCAGGACGGAACTGGGCGTGGAATAGGCCCGGGCATCGTCCGCACTGTGGTTGCGACTTCTCTTCCCTCTCGCTAGGCTGAACGTCATGGCTCCCCTGATCTGTCTGGTCGCTGCGTTCGTGGTGCTGCGTCTGCTCGGATTCGCCGTTCCCTGGCTGGCCGACTGGCAGCATGCTCTGCGCGGCGCGCTGGGAGCAATGTTTCTGCTGACCTCTTCGGCGCACTGGGGCAAGGGGCGGCCCGATCTCGTCCGTATGGTGCCGCCGGGAATGGGACATGCGGGCCTGTGGGTCACGCTCACCGGTTTGGCGGAGATCGCCATTGCGGCCGGGCTGCAGCTTCCACTCGTCGCCTTCTGCACAGCGATCGTCGCCATCGTGATGCTGTGCTGCCTGTTCGTTGCGAATGCAAAAGCGGCGCGCGAACATTTGACGATTCTTGGCAGGCCGGTATTGCCGCTGGTGCCGAGGATGCTGATCCAGATTGTATTCATCGGAGCCCTGGCGGCGGCGGCGTGGCGACGTTAATCGCCCGGCTTTGAAGGCTTGACAAGCTCCGGCGCGAGCCTCAGTCTCGCTCCAGAGGAGCGATCATGACTGCACAAGTCCAGCCGACGCCTGCGACTCTTTTCCTGCGCTTTTCCCGTGACAAGCTGATTCAGCAGTACTGGCCGCGGCTGCGCCACTGCGTCGAAACGCTGACGGGAGAACAGGTCTGGTGGCGTCCGAACCCGGCCAGCAATTCCATCGCGAACCTGATCCTTCATCTCAATGGCAACGTGCGCCAGTGGCTGGTGGACTCTTTCAATAAGAAGGAAGATCTGCGCGACCGCCCGGCAGAATTTGCGGCGACCGGCAACGTCTCTGTCGCGACCCTGCTGGAGCGGCTCGGGGCGACGATGACGGAGAGCGCAACCGTGCTCGATCAGCTGACGGAAGCCGACCTGGTTGCGCCATACGAGATTCAGGGCTACCACGTGCACGGGCTGGATGCCGTTTACCAGGTGGTCGAGCATTTCGGGCTGCATTACGGGCAGATCGCCTACATCACGAAGCTGCTGACGGATCAGGACCTGGGTTTCTACAGGGAGCTGAGCAAAACCGGGCGCGCGTCCAGGAACCAGAGTTAAGGCTCGGGCGCCACGGTCTGGGGAGCGGTCGGGTTGCCTTGCGCGCGGGCGTGAAGGGCGTTGCTGGTGTCGATCTCGCGCTGTGCGTCGGCCGGTCGCAGAGCGGCCTTGTAAGCCCGCGCCAGTTCCAGGTGGAACTTCTCCTTCTCGGGCGCGAGGCGCACGGCGGCTTCGAGGTCGGGAACCGCGGCGGCTGTTGCACCGCTCTTCAGTTCGATCGCGCCTAAGTCGAAGTGGGCCTCGGCATCCTGCGAGTTGAGCCGGATGGCGGTTTGGAGTTCTTCTCGGGCAGGTTGCGTTTCTCCCTGCTGGCTGAAAACTTCGCCGAGGGCGCGATGGACATCCGGAATTTCCGGGTGGGACTTTTCGATCGCAGCGAGGCGCCGAGCTCCATTGGCCAGCTGTCCGGTTCGAACCAGCGACTCAGCGTAGACATATTCAACCTGGGGGGCCAGATCTCTGCCGCCGACGATGGGGCGCAGTGTGTCGAGACAGCCCTGGTAGCTGCCCACCATGAATTGGCTGATGCCAAGCACGCTGCGCGCGCCGGGATCATCCGGGTGACCCTTCACATACCGCGAGAGCGGAGGGATAGCATCGGCAAAGCGCGATCCGGCAAAGGCGGCGCGACCCCAGTTATAGTCGAGGCCATCGAGGGATGGATTCCACTCTGCCGCGCGCTCGAAGCAGGTAACCGCCGTGGCGTAGTCCGAATTGGTTGCGGCAATCGCGCCGAGGTTATTGTAGCCATCGGCGACCGCGGGGGTGAGCTGATTGCGCAAAGCATCGACTTTGCGAAGAGCTGAAGGATCGGTGCTTGCTGCGATCTCGGTCTCGGACGTCGCTGCCGCAGTGTCCTGGGTACCCGCTGTGTCCATTAATCCGACCAGCTTACTTCGATCCTGAGACAGCGTTTTGTTCGCTAACTCACGGGAGATCTTCATCTCCGCGCCCGCCGCATCCGACTGACCCTTCTGCATCAGGATTCTGCCCAGCAGAAAGTGCGCCTTCTGCACCTGGTAGCGGTTGCGCGAGACGTCTTTCGTAAGCTCGATACAACGGCGAAGAGCTGTTTCTGCTTCGATCGTGCGATGGGAATCGAAGTCCATCTGGCCGAGATAAAGCCAGGTATCTGGATTGTTTGGGTCAAGGGTTGCTGCTTTTCGGAGATAGGCTTCGGCTTGCGGATAGTTATTTCTGTTGGCTGCAATTTTGCCAAGCGCTGTATAACTCGTGGCATCGCGAGGGTTGATCGCGATTTCCTTTTTCAGGTTGTCCTCAGCCGCCTGAACGTGGCTCGCATCGTCTCCGGTGGCGAGCAGCACGGCAGCCAGTAAGTAGTGCGCTCCGGGAAGACGTGGATTTTCCTGGATGGCCAGGTTCAATTCAGTAACAGCGCGAGGCTGGAAATCCGAATCGCCATAAGCCCTGCCGAAGGCCAAATGGATTTCGGGAGTATCTCCAAAAGATTTCTCCATCTCGCCAAAGACCTGCGCGGCGCACGGGTCGTCATCGAGGTCGAGACAGGCGACGGCGAGATCGTAACCATTGGGGAAGGTAGGATCGAGGTCGACGGCCGTCTCCAGTTCCTTCTTTGCCTGTCGGTCCTGATTCATCCGAAGCAGGGCGCGCCCGAGGATCTGATGCGCCTGGGCCAGCCGCGGCCGGTCGCCCGAGTTATTGCGGATGAAGGCCGCTGCCAGCGTTTTCGCGTGGGCGAGGTCACCGAGAGTGAGCGCGGTACGCGCGTAATCGAGAAGCAGCGTGGGCGAGTTGGGCTCAAGCAGGAGAGCTTCGTCAAAAAGGGGAGCCGCGCGCGGGTAATCCCGCGCCAGGCCGTAGCCCATGGCCAGCTCGCCGAGAGCGTCTGCCAGAAAAGCACGATACTCACCGGCCGCATCGTTCAGTTTCCCGGCGCGCTGCAGATCTTCTGCCTTGTCGTAGCGCTGCCGCAGAGGATCGCTGGACGGTCCTGGATGGCTGGCCTGACCGTGAAGGGCCATACCCCGGAGCAGAATCGCAATCAGAAGTCCGGGGAGTCGAAGGCGGGTGAACATCGGCAATCAAAAACGCGACGCATCATCGCTGCGCGCTTCCAAATCGTAGCACTCTGTGCGCGACTCAGGATGCCGGCAGGAACGGCATGCAGGAAGAGAAACGGAACGAGAAATCGCCCTTGGCGCAGGCGACTCCGAGCCCCAAAAACTCGCCGAAAAAAAGAACAGGAAGGCGACGTTCGGGGTCGCCTTCCTGCTGGTGGAGGCCAGTTTAGAAGAAATACTTCACATTCAGGTCGATAATGCGCTGGTAAGGTGCGGCCGTCTTCCAGTCCATCACGCCGAAGGTGCTTGTGCTGTAGTTTCGCGTGATCGCTTTAGTGTTGTAGTCGACCTTGTAGCTCAACGTCAGCGGGTTATTGGAGCTGTAATCGGACAACGGATGGTTCAGCCAGTCAAAGGCGCTGGCGCGGAACCGGACCGACTGGCTCTCGCGGATATGGAAGGTCCGCTCGATGGCCAGATCGTTGTCGAAGTAGGGGGTGGCGCTCATGTACGGAAAGTTCTGACCACCCTGGCTGCCAATGTTCGGCAGCATGAAGCAGTTTCCGTTCACGCGCTGGTTGTGTACGAGCCCCGACGTCGGATTGCAGGTCAGCACGGGAAGGATCGGCAACGGCGCATCGGTACCGAAATAGGTCTTGGCACTCAGTGCGCTGTTGACTCCCGTCAGGCTGGCAGGAACATTGATATAGGTTTGGCCGAGACTGAAGTTCGGCACGTTGTTGCCCAGCGCCGCCGGGATATATCCGCCATGCTGCCAGGTGGAGATACCGGAGACGGTCCAGTTACCGAGCAGGTGATTCAGGGCCGGGTTGAACTCATGAATCGCGCCGCTCGCATAAGTATAGGAAGCGTTGAACACCAGAGGCCGGTCAATCGATGTTGGACCGTAGTTGAGGTTCTGATTAAAGGGGTTGGTCTGCAGTCCGGTACCCAGGGCTTTTGACCACGTGCCGTTGAGATTGAAGGTCAGCTTGCCCGCCGTTTTGATCCAGGCGGCCTGCAGGCCGTTGTAATTGGTATAGCCGGTGTGCTGGTCCATATAAGCACTGGCTGTACCGTAGGCAAAGCCGTAGGGGTGATAGTCAGCGTAACTAATTCCCGTGGCGGCTCCGGTGTTGGGATCCTTGTTCACTTGTTCCGGATTGGCGGCGACTTTACCATAAGCCGCGCTCAGCACGTTGGGATCGGGTTTGTACAGCGCACCCTGTGGAGTTTTGTTCATGTCGGCCAGGGCGGCGAAGTTGCTTCCCTGGATCCCTTCACCATTGTCGGTCAGCTGACTGGTGCTGCTGCCGACATAGGCGACGTCGAGCAGAGAGTTGCCCGGCAGCCTCTGGTCGATGGTGAGGTTATAGGCATAGGTCAGCGGTTGACCATAGTCCTTGGGATCGAATCCCGCCTGGCCGCCGCTCGCGCACTGCGCGGTGCATGGCTTGTACGCCAGCGAGCCGAGTTCCTTCAGCTGGACCGTTGTTCCCCCCTGCAGGTTGTAGCCGAGCACGTGCTGCGCGGTAACCAGCGGAGGATCGACGTCGTTCACCTGATCGACGAAGCGATAAGCACCCCACCCGCCGCGAACCACGGTATGACCATTCCCGAAGACGTCATAGGAAAGACCAAGACGCGGATCGAAGTAGGCGAAACGGTTGGGTTGACCGCTGAGCGGCACGCCCTCATCGATGGCATGCCAGTAGTAGCCGGGAGCGTACTTGCCGTCGTTGTAGTCAGCCAGCACACGATCCGGATAGAAGACGGCCATACCGATGCCCTGGCGATCGTACCAGTGACCGACGTGCTCGATGCGAGCTCCCAGTTCGAGCGTCAGGCGCGGAGCCGTCTTCCAGGTATCATCAACAAAGCCTGCGGTCTCCATGTAGGCCGTGTCGCCGATGGGCGAGGCGTTATTTTCGCTGTATCCGGTGAGGATGCCCATGACAAAGTTAGCATCCGGGTTATGCGGTGAACCGATGGTCGTGCCAGACACGGCGTCTGGAGCCTGACCGGCGCGGATCGTCAGGTTGCCGTCCTGGTAAGTAGCAAAAGTACTCTGGAAGTTATCCGTGGTCTGAGTGAAGCCACCGAATTTCACCGTGTGCTTTCCCCAGACTTTGGTGAAGGCCACGTTGAACTGCGGAGCCTCCTTCTTGACGGCATAGGATCCCGGAGGATTGTCGAAGATCGAGGCCTGCGAGAAATCCGGGAAGGTCTGGTTGCCGGCGCTGCTGTAAGCAGGAATGGGTTCCGATGCCGACGCGCCGGGGAAAACCTTGCCATACGTGTAACCCAGGGTTCCGCGGGACGCCGCAGACGGATCCGGCTGCTTGAAGGGGAAGCTGCCGAAAGCCCACGCTGCCATGAAATCCATGGTCATCGTGGAGCTGAAGTTATGAACGAAGTGGCCGGCCATCGATTTGCCGAAGAAGTTCTCCGGCTCGCCGCCGCCCGGATAAGGAATGGCGTCGCCCGGAGTCCAGTAGAGGTGAGCGCCATTGCCCTGCGCCAGCTGCGAGTCGTACGCCTGCTGGTAGGAACCGTAGATGGTGGTGTTGTCTCCGAGGTGGTAATCGACGCGCAGGCGGTAGATCCATCCGTTGTTCAGGTTGACGATCGGCTGAACATAGTTGTAGCCCCCGTTGCTGGCCGGATCGGCGTTGGCCTTGGGCCAGATCTTGGCCAGGGCCGCGGCGCCAGGATCGAGAAACTGGGAGGGGATCGTCTGACCGACGTCACCGCCCGCGCTTCCATAAGCTGCAAGGCTGGAAGAAGGCGCGGCCTTTGATCCGTCGGGAAAGATCGTCACATCGTTCGCACTGGTTCCCCCGAGGTCGCTGCACCAGCCGCCCTGCGGATAACCCGTTGAGGGCGCCGAGAAGAAGCCGTTGGGGCAGAGCTTGAGGTTGTCGGCATTGTCGGTGCTGAAATCGCCCTGCATCATTTCAGGCGTTGGAATAGACGACTTCAGAACGTTGGCATTGCCCTGGTTCTGCAGCCAGCGTTCGTAGCCGCCCCAGAAGAAGAGATGGTGAGCGGTGAGAGGAACCGGACCTCCGAAGTTCCCGCCGGGATAGTAGTAGTGCTGCGGTCCTTGTTTTTGTGTGGCGACATTATGGTTGTCCGCCCAGTCCTGAGCGTTCAGAACGCTGTTGCGAGCGTCGAAATAGGCTTCGCCGTGATAGTGCTCGCCACCCGACTTGCTGATGGTTTGAACCACCACCGGGCCAAACGGCTGGTCGGCAGAGAAGTTGGAGGCCTGGACGCTGACTTCCTCGGTCATGTCGGGATTGATGATGGAGACCGACGAAGCCATGTTGCCGGGGTCGATGACGTTGGCGCCATCGGCCAGCAGCGCCGTTCCGCCACGGTTGACGACGCCGTTGATGTTGACGCCATTACCGACGGAGCTCTGCTGCACGGTCACGTTGAGATCGTTGTACATCGGCGCGTTCTGCGTGAGTCCGGTGGATTCCGTCGTGGCGCCGGGCAGCACTTTGAGCAGCTCCGTCGTATCGCGGCCCTCCAGCGCCAGGTTTTCGATCTGCTTGCTGTCGATCACGTCGGTGCGCTGGCCGTTCTCCGTCGGGATCATCTCGGCTGCCGCGTTCACGGTAACGGTCGTGTTCTCCGAACCGATGGTCAGCGATAGAGCCGGTACCGTACGCGCGTCCCCGGCATGCAGTACGATGCCGGTAATTTCCTTCGGCTGAAATCCCTTTGCCGTAACTTTCACGGTGTAGGAACCGGGAACCAGTGCGGGAAAGGCGTACAGCCCATCGCCGTTGGTTACAATCGCGCGCGATGTGCCCGTGGCTTCGTCCACGAGGGTAACCTGCGCATTGGGAATCACGCCGCCCGAAGGATCCGTGACGGTTCCTGTGAGCTGCGCGGTGGTCTGGGCGTGGATTGGCGAACCGGCAAAAGCGAACAGCGCCAGCGCCAGAAGCGGAAGGATCCACTGCCCTGGTTTGAAGAGTTGTCGCAGGTCTCGCCGCAGCGAGCCGCGCCTGTGCAGAACGCGTGACGCGTTGGTCATTTCGAAGTGCCTCCTGAAAAAAACTTCGCCAACCCACGCAGCCTTAGTCTGGGTTTTCCCAGCAGTCTTGTACTCGACGCAGAGCGCTGCATTTGTTAGCGACCGAAACTATAGTGTCGTGAAAACAGAATTGTCAAGAACGAATGCTTTACACGACTGATCCGAGATTTATGTGACCAGTCGGCACAAAGTCCATGGCCAGTCCTGTTCGCCGGCGGCTACCACTTCCCACGACCGCTTTAATTCAGCTTCCATGCTGATTCCAAAAGCAATGGGCCATCATGAAACCGTTAACATCGATGCCGTCGAATCCAGTGCTTTCGACAGCCTCCGAGCCCCGCCGTAGCGGCCTCGCATGAAACTCGTCGTAGCAACCTGCGATTTGTTCCAGGGTCCTGACAAATTGCGCTCAGATCCACCATCCCTGGCCGCCAATACTTTCGTGGAAAATGAAAGCGGGTGATATGCTTCGATTTTTCCCGCAAAGTGTCCCAACCGCAGCGGGTGAATCGACAGCATTGTTCCTGGGAAGAGGTCGCAGGCATTGCCCCACGACAGAAATGGCATTCGGCACATCGATCTGGCTGAGCTGCAACTGGCCACCAGCGAGACGGCCCGCACCATCAACCGGGATATCGTTCTGGAGCTGATTCGCGCCAGCCAGCCGATTTCGCGGGCGGATCTGGCGCGGCGGTCGGGCCTGGGACGGAGCACGATCTCGCAGATCGTGGAGCAACTCATCCAGGAGAACTGGGTGCGCGAAGGCGCCATGGCGTCTCCGCCGCGCGGACGCAGACCTACGCTGGTGGGCCTGAACGAAGACCTGGTGGCGATTGCGGTCGATATTCACCCGCGACAGGCGAGCGTCGCGCTGGTGGATCTGAACGGGCGGCTGCTTTCGCGCTGGCCCGTGCCGCTCACTTCGGACCCCGCAGCCTCGATGCATCTGATCCTCGAATGCATGGAGCGCATCCATCGCTCGACACCGCGAAAATCCATCGAGGGCATCGGCATGAGTCTGCCGGGCCGCGTGAATCCGGTAACGCAGCGGCTGATCTTCGCGCCCAACTTGAAGTGGCCCGACTTCGACATCAAGAAGATGGTGGAAACGAAGATGGGCCTGCCGGTCATGATGGAGAACGATGCGACGGCCTGCCTGCTGGCCGAACTGACCTTCGCCCGCATGGACGGCGTGAGAGACGCCGTGCTGGTCGCTGTGGCCGAAGGCATCGGAACCTGCGTGCTGACGAACGGTCAGCTGGTCTCGGGACACAACGGCATGGCGGGCGAATTTGGGCACGTGCCCATCGATCCCAACGGGCTTCGCTGCGGATGCGGAAAGAAAGGCTGCTGGGAAGTCTTCGGCTCAACGCGCGCGGCGCTGCGCTACTACCGCGACCTGCGGCCGAAATCGCACGTGGTCACCTTCCAGGAATTGCTGAATATTGCCGAGGAAGGAGATACGGCTGCGGCCCAGGCGCTCACCCTGCAGGCGCAGGGGATTGGGCGCGGACTGCGGATGATCATCGCGGGACTTTCCCCAAGCACCATCCTGATTGCGGGCGATGTGACGTCGGCGTGGCACCGCTTTGGTCCGGTCATCGAAAAGGAAGCGATCGATCTGACCCTGGCCGGCAGCCCTCCGGTGGTCCGGCCCGCCCTCGAAGGCGAAATCGCGCGGCTCCGTGGCGCAGCGGCTCTGGTGTTCCAGCGCGGTGCGCGACCCGGCACGCAGGCACCGGCGGTCGTGGCCGAAACGGCGTAAGAGCAGCCGGCTTCGGACCCGGGATTCGGTTTGCATTTGCTGCCGTGCGGATAAAATCCGGTCAATGTCTCGGGTACGTGATGAGCCGTATCCTGTAGACACGAAGCTGATGCGCATCCATCTGGAGCGCGCGCCCCTGGTCGGTCTGATCGCCGTTGAGCCTGCGTTCCGTCTTCCACTGGCCATCGATGGCCACAACCTCTTCAACGCTCGCGATCTGCGCGACCTGGTCATCGCTGTCGGGATCACGAAGAATCGTGACGGTGAGGCCGCTGCCAACCACGAGGAATTCGTTGGGCGCACCAGCGAGAACCATCATCGCGCCGTCCTGAGTGGCGAGTTCGCGCGCCGGCCACGTGCGCGACAGCGTCGCGCGAAAAAGGAACCCGTTGAGCGAGACCGTCTGCGAGGGTCGCGGGCTGTTGGCGTGCAGCAGCAGACCGCGGATCTGGTTCTTCTGCTGGGCCTCGAGGATTGCGCCGCTGAGATGGCTGAGCAGGTTGTCAACGTCGGCGATTCCCGGAGCGTCGGCCTTTTGCGGTGGTTCTGCGGGAATCGAATCGACGGAAAAAGGAGAGAAGCCAAAGCCGCGGGCTTCTCCGTAGAGATAAAGTGCGTTGCCAGGTGCCGCGTCGAGTCGCGCTTCAGGCACGAAGACGGGATTGCCGGCGGCGCGGTAGCGATCGATCCACGCGGCGAAGTCGGGCCAGTAAATGTCGGGCGCGTAGAAATCGATGGAAGGCGCGGCGGCGCGGTAGATGGCTTGCAGGCTCGGATACGGCCCGCCGCTGGGATGCTCGCCCGCGAGTTCGAAGGGCGCGGGAAGCTGGGCGTTCATGTAAAGCGGGAGCGCGTACTCCGCTTTGCCGGCCTTCGCAACCTGGTTAACGAAGAGGCCGTACTCCCACGCCATGAAGGCCTCGTCGGCATGGGTGCCAAACATTGCCTTCCAGGTGCGGCCCGCGGGATTGAACGGTTCCCCGAGTTCCCTGGATAACTGCGCGCGATGCCCGTCGAGAGAGGAGGACAACGCAGCAGGAACGGATGCGTCGAAGAGATGGTTGGCCGCGTCGGAGCGGTCGCGGCCACCGACTCCGAGGAAGCCAATCTCGTTCTCGACCTGGATCATGATCACCGTTTGCTGCGACGCGTCCTTCTCGCGGATGTGACGCAGGAGAGCGGCAAAGGCGCGGCTGTCGCACCGGGCGGTTTCCTGGCCGAGGGGTGAAAGGATCTCGAGCGGCAGTCCGTCGGCCGAGATTTCGCGCGGGAAACGCTTCGTGTCGGAGAGTACCCAGGCCGGCGCGTATTCAGAGAAGGCGTTCTTCCAGCTGCCGAACCAGAGCGGGACGAGGCGGAGGTTCTGCTGCCGTGCGACGTCGATCCAGTGGTCGAGGATGGCAAAGTCGAAGTGACCTTCTTCGGGCTCGATCTGGTTCCACCCCACCGGCATGAGGACGGTGTTGAAGTGCAGGCGCGCGAGCCTGGGCAGGATTTCGTCAGCCTGGGCGGCGGTGAGCGACGACGAGTTCCCGAGTTCACCCGCCAGCATCAGGAAGGGCTTGCCCTGCAGCACAAATTGCTGCGCCGAACCCTCGGTGCGAACCGCGGGCAATTCCTGGGCCGGCAGCTTTGCCGTTACAACGAACAACCACGCAGTTGCCACACCAACCACCCATCGCGACTTCATGACAACCTCCATGATTCTTCGTTCACCGTTCTTCGGTCATAGTTCTTCATTTAGCGTTCTTCGTTGTGCAAGCGCTCAAGCTCCGCAGTCCGGGACCGGACCGCCGTTCTCAGCGCGTAAACAGCGCGACCGGAATCGCTTCGGCTATCGCCCGATAGCCCGCCGGGTTGGGGTGGAGGTGATCGCCACAGTCGTACCCGGGCAACAAGCGGTCCGGATGTTGGGGATCGCGGACGACCTGATCGAAATCGATGACGGCGTCGAAGTGCCCGGGAGACCGGATCCATGCGTTGACAGCCTCGCGGTCGGCCTCGCTCTGTGCATCGGGATGATAGTAGTCCGAGCCGCCATCGGGAGTGATGGTCGCGCCGTAGACCCGGATGCCGTGCGCGTGGGCGCGCGCGACGATCTGCTGATAGGCAAGAAGGATGCGCTGCACGAGCCTCTCGTGATCCGCCTGCGGCACTTCATGGAGGCGAGCCAGTTCATCGAGATCGTTGATGGCCTCGAAGACGATGAGCCAGCGGACGCCGGCGGGAGCGAGCACGTCGCGGTCGAAACGCGCCAAAGCATTGGGGCCAAGTCCGTCGGCGAGAAGGCGGTTGCCGCCGATGCCGTCGTTGAGAACGCCCATGTCTTTTGTAGACGCGGATTGCTGGAGCCGTGCCGCAAGAACATCCGTCCACCGGTCGTTGCCATTCGTCGTCGCACCGTGGCCGTCGGTCGTCGAATCACCCAGCGCAGCCACCACACCGGCATCGGCAACCGCCTGCACGTCGATGGCGGAAATCTGATACCAGTGCTCGATTTTGTTCGGGTTGTCGAAGGTGGCGGCGCTCACCTGATCGCCGTGCACGTAGTACGAGGTCGCGCGAGAACCAGGATGGCTGGTTTCCGGAGATGGAGGATCGTCGAGGTGATACGAGACAGCGAGGTTGGAGAGCGGCGCAACCGGCCACGCAATCGGATCGGAGACGACCTCGGCGCCAGCCGGCACAGTCACATCGTTTGCTCCTGCGAAGGTGAGCGCGTGATCGCTCGCGGGGTCAATCGCGGGTCCGTCGGCAGCGACAGGACGCGCGATGTGGACCGAGCTGAAGTGCAGTGGCACCGTACCGAAAACGTTGGTGAGATGAATGCGGAGCGTCGTGCCTCCGACTGAGAGGTGAAAAATCTGGCGGACGGTGGCGTCGCGGAGATCGGCGGGAGCCAGCGCGTTGTGCGGTTCCGGAATCTGCTGCGAGGCGCCCCAGCTCGTGATCCAGATCGGAGACGCAGGCGTGGATTTGGCCTGCGCGCAGGACGCGGCAACAACAAATGCCGCGATCCAAGAGAAAAAAGTGCGAAGTTTCCAAGCGTAATGCATGGTCCAGGATTTAGTATCGGTCCCGAAGTAATTCGGCCCGAACGCCAGCCAGAATATCAGCAAGCGGAGGAATTGTGCGCCTTCCACCGGGGTTTGTTCTCAGTCTGCTCTGTTTCCCTCTCGCCGCCGTGCTGCCGATCTCCGCGCTGGCACAGACGACCGCCGCACCTTCGCAGATGACTGCGGAACAGGACCGTCAGAACATGATGGATCAGCTGGGCATCAGGGCGCTGCGCCCCGGCTGGAGCGGCGATGAAAAAGCGCCGAACCACGCCAACTACGACGAGTCGAAGGCGAACCCTTATCCCAGCCTGCCCGATCCGCTCACCCTGAAGGACGGCCAAAAAGTAACCACGGCTGCGACATGGTGGGACAAGCGGCGGCCCGAGATCGTGGAGGCATATCAGAAATACGTTTACGGGTTCGTGCCAAAAGATCTGCCGAAAGTGACCTGGACGGTGACGGCGACAGATCGGGAGATGATCGGCTTCCGGCCGGTGATTGCAAAGGATCTCATCGGCCACGTCGACAATGCGTCGGATCCCGCGATCAACGTGAACCTGCACATGACCGTCGTGACCCCTGCCGGGGCGAAGGGTCCAGTGCCCGTGCTGATGATGTTCACCCGCGCGGGCTTCCCGAATCCGCATGAGCCGACGCAGGAAGAATTCGACCGCATCAACAAAGCCTTCAAAGCCGCGGTGGAACAACAGGACCCATCGCTCAAAGATGTCTTCCAGAAGTATCCGGCGTGGGAACCCGTGAGGGCGACGCCCTTCCAGTTTCCCCAGATGAACGCGGATGGCGGGCTGCCGAACACCTGGCAGCTGATCAACGATGGCTGGGGTTTTGTGCTGTTCGATCCGGCCAGCGTGCAGGCCGATGATGGTGCCGGGCTCACACGGGGCATCATTGGGCTGGTGAATAAAGGCCAGCCGCGCAAGCCGGACGACTGGGGCGCGTTGCGCGCGTGGGCGTGGGGCGCCGGTCGCGGACTTGACTATCTTGAGACCGATCCCGCCATCGACGCCAGGCATGTCGGTATCGAAGGCGTTTCGCGGTACGGCAAGGCGGCGCTGGTGACGATGGCCTTCGATCAGCGCTTTGCAATGGTGCTGGTCGGCTCGTCAGGAAAAGGCGGAGCGACGCCGCTGCGGCGCAACTACGGCGAAGGCGTCGAAAACCTGGCAACCGGCGAGTACTACTGGATGGACGGCAATTTCATGAAGTACGACGCGTCCGACGCGACCTTCGGCAGCATGAATCCCGGCGATCTGCCCGTCGATTCAAATGAACTGATCGCGCTCTGCGCGCCACGGCTGACCTTCATCAGCTACGGCGTACCGGAAAAGGGCGACGCGCACTGGCTCGATCACCAGGGCAGCTGGATGGCGACGGTCGACGCGAACCGCGTCTGGGATTTGCTGGGTGCGAAGGGCCTCAGCGGGGGAACCGGCTTCACGCTCGATCCGGACTACCACACCTCGAAGATGCCGCCCGTGAACGACGGCCTGCTGGACGGGAAGCTGGCGTGGCGGCAGCACGACGGCGGTCACACCGACGCACCGAACATGACCTACTTCATCGCCTGGGCCGATACGTGGGTCGACCACAGGAACGGTGAGTGATTCGAAAGCAGGAATGGGCGCCGCGCCTCCGCGCTTGACCCGCCGAACACGCTCCTCTACCATGGAGTCAATGGCATTTTGCCCCAATCCGGTGATGGGTTGCGCTTGTTGTTGCGCGCCGCGCCGGATGTGTGGGTGATCGCTTAGCCGCAAGTTTCACCCCATCACTCCCGCGCATTCAGCGAACGCTGACGCGGGTTTTTTATTTGCCCTTAAAACTTACGGAGTCATCGATGGCGGAGATTTCCGCAGTGAAAGAGACGAAAGCACAGCGGGCGGAGCGCCTGAAGCGCGAGAAGAACCCCTGGGACGCAATGGAAGAGATTCGTGCGTTCGCGCGCAACGGCCACAGCACGATCCCCGCCGAGTGGGCCACCTATTTTCGCTGGTGGGGGATCTATAGCCAGGGCGACGGTCTTGGCGTCACCGGCGGCAAAGGCGGCGAAGGCAAAGCGACCGAGTTTTTCATGATGCGCGTTGGGATTCCCAACGGCATCCTTCGCGCCGATCAGGCGCGCGTGATGGCCGAGATCGCACGCACCCATGGCCGGAACCTCGCTGACATCACGGTACGGCAAAATATTCAGTTCCACTGGCTCACCATCGAGTCGCTGCCGGAAGTGATGGAAGCCCTCGACACGGTCGGGCTTTCGCCCAAAGGGGCCTGCGGTGATGTGGTGCGCAACGTGACCGGCTGCCCGCTGGCCGGCATCGCACACGACGAGTTGATCGACGCGTCGCCCCTCGCGCTGGAGATCTCCCGCGCGCTGCAGGGCAATGACGACTTCTATAACCTGCCGCGCAAATTCAAGATTTCCATTACCGGCTGCCCGGTGTGGTGCTCCTATCCGGAGATCAACGACATCGGCCTGACCGCCGTCCGCCGGGGGAACGAAGTCGGCTACTCGGTCCGCGTGGGCGGCGGTTTGTCCAACGAGCCGCATCTGGCGGTGCGCCTGCATGCGTTCGTGCGGCAGGACCAGGCGACAGAAGTCGTCCGAGCCATTGCCGAGATCTTTCGCGATCAGCAGGGACTGCGCGAGAGCCGCGATCGGGCGCGGATGAAGTATCTCTTCATGAAAGAGGGCTGGACCGCCGATCGCTTCCTCGCAGAAGTCCAGAGCCGCATCGGATACACGCTCGATCCTGCCGTCGACGAGGTCATTCCCGGCGACATTCTGCGTGATCATGCCGGGATTCATCCCCAGAAGCAGATCGGTCTGAGCTATGTGGGCGCGAGCGTGCTGCGGGGACGGCTCACGGGCGATCAGCTGCAGGCGGCCGCCGAGCTGGCAGAACGATTCGGGACAGGCGATCTGCGCCTGACGGTGATGCAGAATCTCGTGGTCCTCAATGTTCCGAGCCACCGTGCGGGCGAGTTGGCCCAGGAACTCGGTCAGATCGGATTGCACGTGGAGGCTTCGCAGTTCTGGCGCGGCGGTATCGCCTGCACCGGCACGGAATTCTGCAAGCTGGCGATTACGGAAACGAAAGGCTTCCTGCGCTGGCTGGTCGAAGAGATGGAAGTGCGGGTGCCCGAGTTTGACCAGCAGCTGCGCCTGCACGTGACGGGATGCCCCAACAGCTGCGGACAGCACTGGATCGCCGATCTCGGCCTCGAAGGCAAAAAGATCAAGCACGACGGACAGCTCACCGATGCGTACTACTTCTGCGTCGGCGGATCGGTGGGCCAACATGCGGGCATCGCGCGGCCCGTCGGATTCCGCACGCCTGCGCATCGGGTACCGGAAGCGATCGAGCGGCTGCTGCGCAAATATTTACTGGAACGCGAGCCGAGCGAGAACCTCCGCGCCTGGTTCGGACGCAACTCCGATGCGGAGTTGCGGGCTGCGCTCGCCGGGGAGGAATTCATTCCCGTCGAGCGCGATCTGCCAACAGAGCGGGTTCCTGTTGAACTGGCTGGTTAGGATAAGGAGAAGCGCATGACTCTGCTTCCCATTTTTCTGCGTTTGGAAGGGCGGCCTTGTTTGGTGGTTGGCGCGGGTACGGTTGCCCTGGCGAAGATCGAGAGCCTGCTGCTCGCCGGTGCGAAGGTCACCGCGGTTGCGCCGAAAACCATTCCACGCATTCGCGAGCTGGCGCACCATGATGCACTGGTGTGGCATCAGCGGGTCTTCGAAGCGAAGGATCTCGATGGCATTGCTCTGGTGATCGCGGCCACCAACGCTCCGGAAATCAACCGCACGGTCTACGAAGAAGCACGGCGGCGCAACATTCCCTGCAACGCGGTCGATGATCCCCCGAACTGCGATTTCTATTTCGGTTCGGTGGTGTCACGCGGCGATCTGCAGGTAGCGATTTCCACCGCCGGGGAAAGTCCGGCGCTGGCGCAACAGCTGCGCCAGGAGATCGACGCCCAGCTGCCCCAGGATTTGGGTCCGTGGCTCGCGGAGCTGGGCGGTTTGCGACGGGAAGTGCGTGCCGAAGCTCCTCCGGGTGAAACGCGTAATTTGCTGCTGCACGAGCTGGCGCAGCGGCAGCTTTGCCACCTGCCGGCGTGCCCGACGCGGCAACTGGCGAAGGAACGGAGCCAGGCCATTCAGGACCAGGCGATGCACGACGCTGAGGTGCATTCATGACGGTCGCGCAGCCGGGCACGGTCTATCTGGTGGGCGCAGGTCCCGGCGATCCGGAACTGCTGACGCTGAAAGCCGCGCGGCTGCTGGCGACCGCCGATGTCGTGCTGCACGACGACCTCGTTCCCGCACCGGTGCTGGCGCAGGCCGAGCGAGCGCTCGTCATCAACGTGGGCAAGCGCTGCGGGCGCAGGAACATTTCTCAGGAACAGATCCACAGCATGATGATCGAGGAGGCGCGACGCGGTCTGGCGGTGGTGCGCCTGAAGTCGGGCGACCCCCTCGTCTTCGGGCGTGCCGGTGAGGAAATGGATGCATTGCGCGCGGCCGGGATTCCCTTCGAGGTGGTTCCCGGCATCACAGCGGCGTTCGCCGCGGCGGCTGCCGTGGGCCGGCCCCTGACCGACCGGCGCCACGCATCGAGCGTAAGCTTTTCAGCCGGCCATCATGCGCCGGGCTCGCAGCTGGAACCGGTTTCGCTGGCAGGGGCGACGCGCGTGGTTTACATGCCAGGACGAGACTGGTCCGTCATCGCCGATCAGC
>Ga0335072_10003780_pt1 | contig 22679 bp, 28 predicted proteins | sample Lox_Sample_21_FD_206725 | JGI IMG/M metagenome (GOLD analysis project Ga0335072, IMG submission 206725) | Soil microbial communities from Loxahatchee National Wildlife Refuge, Florida, United States - Lox_Sample_2.1 | ecosystem: Environmental > Terrestrial > Soil > Wetlands | place: USA...
ATAACCAATCTCGATATTCCAAACGACTTGGCTTCCTTTCCAGCGTGCCTCCATTCTTTTGCTGGCACTGTTTAGTTGTATCGTCGATGAGCTCCAGCGCCGACAACTCCCACATAATGAGCCAGGCGGTCCAACTTCCAACCCAGCGAGCAAATGGGTGGATCATGAACAACCAGATGAGGTGGACAATAAGCAAGACAAGAGGAATTTGCCAGAAAAGCGACCTCGAAATTGTGGGACGAATGGCGAGAGACATCGTGACGATTGGCGGAAGATGTCCGTAAGAGATATTGAGAATCTTGGTAAGAGCTTTGTGCAATGTTTTCGAAGTCTCGAGAAGTGTACATAAGTAACAGTGATTTCGCTCTTCGAACTCTGGTTAGAGGGGGGAGAAAACTTTCTGGGAAGAAATTGGAATGAATTATATAGGCGGTAGAGTTGTATTACAATATTCACTTGGCCGCTTCCCCTTATTGTCATCAATACCACAATAGTATGCGCCTTGACCACGCATCGCAAAGCCGTATTCAGGTTTCCCCGTTTATTAGTCCGAACATCGGTTTTATATTTTTGCTATGGCATTATTTATTAAATAGTTTGTTTGATAGGGGCTCAACTGTGCCGCTATTATGCGCAGGGTTACACAGAAGGGGAATGGGAGTTTATGAGATAATGCACAAGAACTTCAATGCAAATGAAAGCCAGAGGAAGTCTTGCATTGGAGAGTAATCTATTAATATAATGTTCATGAATAACTGTCATTAAAGGTTCTGCTGGAATAAAGGGAGTCATTGTGGACGAAGAACTGGTCTGCGTGCCACAGAGTTTGTGGCGAAGACAAAGGATTGACAATCCACTTCATCCAATTATGGATGGACCACGGCAATGCACAAATTCCTCAACATAAATTATGTTATGCACATGCTTGAAGAGAGGATCGGCATAAGGTTACGCAATTATATGGGGATAGGGAGTAACATAGTGGCTGGGAGTCACGGACTGTTTGGCGTAGCGGCACAATTGTAACTCAATTTTTGGATATCATTCAGGTAGTAGTGATTGCACGAATGCTTTATAATTTACTCTAATCCAATTTATTACATTCATAGCGGCCTATCCTCATCAAAATCACCCAATGCAAAACCCTCCGGACCACGTTGTGCCTCCTCATCATCAACAAGCTTTGTGAATCCCTCCTCCTCTGTTGCCCTCGAGGCATATGGCTCATGACATTTCGGGTGCCTCAATAGTGGATAATATCTTCTATATGAGAAATATGCGATTGCTATTCCTAGGATCGAGCCGCAGGTCACATCGTAAACATCATGTCGATAATCCTCGCATCGGCTGATAGCTATCATGGCTGCGCCGAGCAGAGGAGATAGAGCGAATAAAGCCTGCGTAAGATCTCTTTGAGGGCGGAAGACATGTAGCTGTCCGCAAAAAAAGAGGGCCAAGTAGCCAAGACCAGCAAATCCAAATGAGGAATGTCCGGATGGAAAGCTTCGCCACCCGTCCTGCAACCTGTGATGGTCCGTCTCTGTGCAAACTTCCCAAGTCACAAGTTCATTTTCCGGAGTTCCATCTCCAGGTTTGCATCTGGCAATGAGATCTGGTCTCGGTCTGCCAACAGCGTTCTTGATTGAGTCTGTGACAAAGGTGGTCAAAAATATCCTGTATATGATCAGCTACATACAGGCTCTCCCTTTAGATGTAGAGTTCTTACGCAATGAGGAATCCGAGTAATGTAACTTGCATCTTGTGAGAGCTAGATCTCGAGATGAAAAGCCAAACGCTGAGGACTAGAAAGGGAATTACTCCCGAGTATACAATACTCCAAACTGCGCCGGTCAGCGCTGAAGCTCCAAGGCCATGGGTGCAGTCTTACAAAAAGGCACGCGCTCTACAAGAGCGTGTGGATATTTCAAATTAATGTTGCTAATCGTGAACATGCGATGAAAAGGATCCACAAATGTCGCAATCTATGTAATATATGTCAGTTGAAGCTGTTGTGAGTAACTGGACATACTGCATATAGAGATACACACCAGGAAATAACCTATTATCAGGAATACCAAGCCAACATAGTCCGGAGCATAGGTCCTATGCCAGAAGCGCGCAATTGCATCCAAAGCTCCTCTCCCGGCAACAAGCCCAGAATCTCGCCGTGTTGGTGAAGACATCGTCGGCTCTACCGTTCCATAAGTATTCATTAGCCCGAAACTGTATCAAAACTTCACTGCCCATATGCAGCTCATAAGTATAAAGAAGAGAAAGAGAAGGGGCCATACCTGACGAAAAGGAGAGCATAGAAGTCATCGGTCACCCTGCTACGTCAGCGGACCAACCGATCACTGACACAGCCTCGCGCGCCGTAATTGGACGCGTGTCTCATTCCTTGAAGCCTTCACTAGGAAACACCCAATTAGGACATACACATAAGAGACCTTAACAGATCCATGACCAATGTATTCTGAAGTCTCATGGCCATGACCGACCAACAGCCATCAAACACCCTAGCAGCCGCATTCCCAAGCCCTCCGCCGTTCTACCAGCACTTTACACCCGAGAACCTCGACCGCATAGCTGCTCTGCGCGCCGCGCAGCAATCCGAGCCAGCCAATGCCTCTTCCGACACCCAGACTACATCGGGGGAAGCACCTGCACCGAATCAAGCTCTACGACTCCTAGATCTTCCTCCCGAGCTGCGTTTCCTACAGCCACCAGAACCTCCCGCAGAGGGCGTCTACAGAAGCTTCGGCGATGTATTCAACGTACGCAACCTCTCCAATCTTAGCTCATTGAAGAGCTCTGAGTCCATGCTAACCATATTCTCCAATCAACAGCTCAACGAAGGCCTCCCCTCCCTAACCTCCCAAGGCATCTCGCAACTCTACACCCCGCCCACCACACCGTCCCCTTCTGGCACCAGCCCCAGCTCGCATACCGACCGCGCCCTGATTCTCAAACGGCTTGCGAAATCCCTCCTGCTGAACTTCCTCGAGCTAATGGGGATTATGAGCGTCAATCCCGAGCAATACGCCGAGAAGATCCAAGATCTACGCACGCTGTTTATCAATTTCCATCATTTGTTGAACGAGTATCGCCCGCATCAGGCGCGGGAGAGTCTGATTCTGATGATGGAGGAGCAGCTGGAACGGGCGAGGAGTGAGACGGCTGGGATTGAGGGGATGAAGGTTAAGGTGGAGGGAATACTGAGCGGGTTGGGGCAGGCGAAGTTGGCTGGTGAGGAGGAGAGCGAGAAGGGGGATGAGATTAATGGGAAGGCTGAGGATGATGCTGTTGAAGTGGCTATTTGGGAAGAGTTGCGGAGAGAGTTTGGCTAAGTCGTCTTGGTCAGTCAACTTCCGGCTGCTATAGTAGCACGGATCTTCAGCCTGGTCACTCTCTTGTACGCAAAGATGCAAGGAATATTCATCATGAGCCTGGGAGCTCAGAATGGTATGTCACCAATCGCTTCGGGCAGATATGGCTCTCAACCCTGAGTTGGAATTTATACCATCTCGAGGCAGATCTCTACGCCCATCACAAAGCAATGTCCAATTATCAAAGAGGGATCAAAAATCTGCAACCTTCCAAAAGAACCATGAATCATAAGCACTCCAACTTCCCAAGTCTCCCCACACCACAGTAAAATATCCATACATGCATGCATAACCAATCTCCCTCACAATCCCCCCCCCATAATGCACCGTCATGATTTCATCCCTTCGTCTTACAAGTTCCATATTCATCCCGAATCATTCCACGAGGCCTCGAAACTTAAGGGCTCACATAACCGTACATGGAATCGGAATGCAGCAGCACTCAAAGCCATCGCACTCAATGCACTTCGTCTTCCCCGCCGCGCTGTCCTCAGGCTTGACGATCGACGAGATGGTCGATGCGGCTGCCGAGCCTGGGCCATTATGGTTCACGAAGGGTGTGTGAGTGGAGGAGCACATTTTGGCTTTGTAACGAGTGAGCGCGTGAGCGAGCGAGGGAGTAGTTGGTTGGCAGATTTGTTAGTTTGGTTCGATTGATCGTATGGTTAGGGTGGACCTGGACTTTGTAGTCGAGCTAGCTGTAGGAGGCGTTAGCCGTGTATTGAATGACGTAAATATGAACTGAGCGTATGGGCATTCAGCATGGGGAGACGTACTCAATTAAGTACTTCACAAGCAATTGATCTCAGACTATGGCGCTGCGGATGGTTTTGGGATATGAAGGAAAAAAGAGGATGTACACGTGTCGATGTTGTAACATTCCAAGCTGAAGGTGGAACGAGCTATGCAACTATGACGTTATCTAGAAGCTTTGATTTAGTGCGCGCACAGCCACAACACGCAAGCTGATCAACGCTGGTTAGAACACGTTCAGGGCATTGGAGAGCGAGGCGGGCATATCCAGGGTTGCTTGATACTTGCAGCTCTATTAATATAATTACCATATGCGCTTTGCAGCCATTTCATATCTAGTCACTCTTGCAAAATCTGCTCCCTTCTCATTCTCCTTTGCCTTCCCGGCTTCTTTCCTCTCCCTCTCCTTTAATGCCTTAGCTCCCTCGGGATCATCCTCATAGATCCATCTCCTCTTGTCTTCATCTACCTCTACCATACCCCAGCCACCTAGCCTCGTACCCTTTGTGTCGAGACTCAGATGTTCCCTTTGCTTCATGCTACTATATTTGTTCCTTGCGTAACCAAGTAACACCATACCTAGGACCAGCTTACATGCCAGGAGAACCAGAAAGACACAGAGAAAGAAAATCAACATCGTAAGGAAGGCAATAATGTCGTCTGTGCCAATCATGTACCAGTTTTTGGACACTGCATCGACTCCACTCCCAAAAGTTGATCGACCCAGAGCACGTCGAATGATGGCATCGAAATGTTCCAGAGCGGCCGTTGTTACTGGAGAAGCCGTTGCTTCCGACTCCAGAGTCAACTCGGTAGCTGTGGAAGGTATAGGCGTGGGGAGATGTGTGGCGAGAAACATGTGATATGTTTGGACAGATGACCGGATGAAGAGGCATGATAGGGGGATGACAGGTAACCCAAGCCGTTTGGTCAGGTTCTGGTTGACAAAGGCCTAAATATACCAGTCAGAATGATACTAAAATGGACGCTGACATAACATCTTACATTGGTGTAGTAATCTTTAGCCAGGACATCGAGGAACTTCTGGTAAAGCGCAGGCTTGACGTTGTTGAATTTGCCTATATAGGCATGCTTCAACCAGTCCACGATCATTTCGCTACCCAAAACTAGCAAGAATGGCGAAAGCACTTCTCCAGTCCAACTGGGTAGAATAGTGAAGCTCACTGGTAGTATAGAGTTGCTTCGTAAGGGAACAGTGCTGTTGCGAACGACTTCTGCAGCTGCTTGCCCATTGCTAGTGACACTCAATCCACCCACCTCGACTATGTTCCGAAGCCCAATGATCAAAAGCATAAGCCAGAGCTGAAATCGTTCAACGACATCTGCACAGGTCAACTGAAATATGTTGTCCTTTTCAAACTTCTTGAAGACTGTCGACTTGATCTCAACGAATATATTCGATATAAGCAAGGATAACAGCGCGTTCGAGTAGGAGTTGACTGCGACATTGAGTGTGACAACTTGATAGAACAATGCCGCCGCGTGTATTACATTATATATCAGGGCCAATATAAACATCCCGAATGGACGGAGGAGTTTGCTTCGACCATCTGGACCTCGTTCAATGGTCTCATTGGAGAAAAGGCATTCAAAGATATCTTGACCAAGAGCCGCAAGCAATCGATCCCCAACCTAAAATACGTCAGACTTGATAAATTAGGGTATTTAAGACACTCACCTCAAGTACGTTCCAGATCATATACAATTTGATTGTTGACTGGCCCCGGATACTATGATACATTCGGCTGGCGTCAAAACACATCAAGATTGCGCAGCTACATATTATAACCGCGCCTTGTAGTAAGTCGGCTTTGTGATAAATCGAAAGAGTAGATGGCTGCGATTTAGTACGTTTATGTTTGCGTCCCCAAGTGGAGTTAAACTTCCGCTCTATTTCGAGTCGCGTCTTCTCAGCGGTTCCGTTCGCGATCTTGCCTTCGGTCGGCCGTTGCGTCTGATGGGATGAACGGCGGGACTGCTGGGGAGTCCCTAATTGTGGCGTGCAGTCAACACTATCAGTCCTACCGCGCCGTCGATGCCACATTCGTCCGGCTCCGTGGTAGATGAAGCCGGAGAGAAATTGAGCTTCCGTTGCCAGTGTTTTGGTCCACCATTGTATTAAAATAGCGGCAGCTTTCATAAAGCGAAGGGGTAAAATAGTGAAAGTATGTAACCATGCGTCCAAGCATGCCAGTGATCCGAACAGAAGAACCTGCTCTAATTGTGGTGGTAATAATAAGAAATTCAAAAGACGTTCAAACTTAATTCTAGATGACTCGTATGGGAATTCACTTTCCGCAGATCGATGAATATACAAAGGAGAAGGCCGGGAAGATGCCAGCTCCAATTGGAGATACGTAGGAATAGACATAGGTGGGATAGGGATATCTTGTGGGATTGGTGATGGTGGGCGTTCAAGTCTTGGTGCGGAGGCCGTACGATGAGCATCGTTCTCAACTATGGGCATTCGATATGAAGCACTCCGATTTGGCGATTGCTGTCTCGGACTTGTGTGATTCCAAGATGATTCCTGGCGGTTGGTGAGAGGAGTTGAAATGACACGTGACGTAAAGCTGGGCCTTTTGGCCCAAGATGAAGTTGTGGCTGTCGGCGTTCCTCGGCCGATTTCCACCGTGACACCATTGCTTGAACCTTCCGAGAAGCCATTGGGCGGTGGGGGTGGAATTGGGCCACCTGCATCTGGCACACTGAACCTAGCAGTCAGGGGTAAGGGTAACGACTCAGGAGCAGCAGTCAGTTCTTCAATCTGCATCGGAGAGAGCTTCAAGACTTTCTCATCGCCCGGAGTCTTGGGACTAGAAATGGATGGTTTTCGAGACTTTCTGATTCTCTCCTCTGGGATCTTAGGCAGTTCGTGGGGCGGCAGCTTCTTTGATATAGGCCTCGGAGAGCTCAAAGCTTCGCCAGATGTCTCTTCATCCCGGTCGAACTGGAAGACTTGTTCAAAAGATTCTGAATATTTCCCGTTTACAGAGCCCATGATGCCATTCCATTCTGCGGAGGAAGTTTCCGTCACAACTAGAGACGGTGAGGAACTGCGAGGGGACGGGGATGGTTCTGGAGTGGGAAGGTGATTTGGTTCTGCAGGAGCTTGAAGCGTATCAGGGTTCGATATCTGATATTGCTCTCGCAGGCTCGCGCCACTCACAGTGCTCTTCTCGTGAGACCCGTGGGTCCTCAACGGCAATGAGTTGGTAGACGTCACCGGTTCGGTACGGCCATCCTCTGATAACTCCTTCTCGACCACCATCTTGTCCTTTCTATCCTGTTACCGGCGAGAGCCGACATAGATTCATGATGTGGGTTGGGGTCCACTAAGAATCGATATTTTTGATGCTCCTATAGTAGACGTGCAGTAATTGCGAGGCTGGAAGACTCGTTTGAAAGAATCTCGCGGGACAGACAAGATGTCGTAGCCTTGCGCAGACGGCTAGGATATGACGGAGGCCGGAAGCGGAAACCACCGTTCCGGTTATTCTTTTATCTCCTAAAGGAACTTGCCGAAGGAGATATCCCTGGGGAACTTCCTTAATTCCGCCCTGGTCAGGGTATTTTTTGTTTTAGCTTGGTGGGGTATTTTTGTCCGAACCCACCACCTTTGCTTCGCTTCCCAAAGTCATTTAAGCTCTCGTCGATTTGTAAAAGTATTGTTCTTTTCGTATACATCCTGAGAAGAAGATCCATTCCATTGAAAGCATTCCGATTCCGAAGCCATGGCGTCCCATCCGCCTGTAATTCCCCAAGTTTCTTCCCCGCCATTGATTCCATAAGCTTACAATCACGTCACCAGGCTGAATGCTGTACTGTCGGCGTGAAGCACGAGTCTGTACCCACTTTTCCATTCTCCACGTATCCAGTACTCACTCTCGATTCACAGAGGCGAAGCTACTGGTTCGGCCATCAAAATTGCAAGCAGGTATGATGGATACGTCGCCGAAGCTAGCGGCAAGCATATCCACAAGGACACAGCTATCCTCATCATCCCCGACGTGATCGGCATCTGGAAGAACAGCCAGCTCATTGCAGACCAGTTCGCAGCCAATGGATACTACACCTTACTGATAGACGAGTTCGACGGTGACGCACTCACCTTGAACCGTCCTCATGGATTCGATTTCCAAGCCTGGCGGGGCAAGCACACTACTGACAAGATAGATCCAATTGTGGAAGCCGCCGTGAAATACTTGAGGGAGGAGAAGGGTATAAAGAAAATCGGTGCTGTGGGCTACTGTTTTGGCGCGAAATATGTTGTGCGTTTCCTAAATGGCAGGGGCGTTGATGCTGGATACTGTGCTCATCCCGTGAGTCAAACTGCGTTCTTAACATACAATTCACCCATTGGCTTACATATGACTTCCCTAGTCATTCGTCACTGATGAAGAACTGGGGGACATCAAAGGCCCCTTCAGTATCAGCGCCGCCGAAACAGACACCATCTTCACAGTCGAGCTGCGACATAAGTCGGAGGGGATCCTTAAGGAAACTAAACAGCCATGGCAGATCAATTTGTTTAGCGGTGTTGAGCATGGATTTGCTGTCCGTTGTAATCCTAGCGTCAAGCAGCAGAAGTTTGCAAAGGAGCAGGCTTTCCTACAGGCTGTTCATTGGTTTGATGAACATTTAAGTTGACAGGCTTTCGCTGAGAGCTTAAAGCTCTAAAAGTTCACGAGAGAGCTCTGGCTTAGCCAGCAAAATAAAAGTAATAGCTGTCCCACGAATGAAACTTTCAATCTTTGGACAATCTCAGGAAGAATGGAAAGATCTCTGTTCGATTATTTACGTTTGACTTTTCCAAAGCATTTCTGGCTGTGCTTCTAACTATGCTGTTCTTTGGCGATCTGCAGTGGAAGTTTGAGGAGAATACTCCAACGAAATGAGCAAGAGAGCTTCTAGGATGAGTGACAATCTAAACATTTGGTCCCGCCCGTGCCGGAAACACGATATAAACACATATATCGACATGACAAACAATTGCCAAATGCTTCCCAATGACTGAGTAGCTTGTTCCTTCTGAGGGGCTGGAGAGCAGGAATGACAGCTGCCGTCACAAGCCTGGAGAATCAGTCAACATATATCCACTCATCATCATTCTCATCTTCCGAAGTTACAGCCACCCGCCTCTCACGTTTCGGCAAACCCAATATTGAGCCTTCCACATCCGATTCTTGATTGTAGCTCGGTGCAAGCATACCGACGTTGCCCTCCTCATCAACTTCAATCGATTCCAGGACATCGTCCGGTCCTTTGGACGCGATGTCAGTCTCCCACTTCTTGATGAGGACTTTGAGGAGCTCTCTTCCTAGCGCTCGGCCAACTGGGATGGCGACTGCGTTGCCTATTTGCTTGTACATGTCCTTGGGAGTTTGGGTGTCATGATCCCAAGTGAAAGTGTCAGGGAAACCCTGGGCTCGAGCTTGCTCGCGGACTGTTAGGACGCGGTGTTGTGAAGGGTGCAGAACCTGCTTGCTCGTCAGTAATCGGTTGAAGAACTTGTCTGTACAGAGCAGATTTTGAATGGTGATCCACGAACTGGGCTGAGATATTTTAGATGGAATTGAAATAATCGTGTAAACTCACATTTCCGTTCTTGCCTGACGGATCAATTTTGCAAAGACACGTCTGAAAAGTCTTGTCATAGTCGAGACGTCTATAACGATCGGGATAATTTCTATGTTTTGAAGCTGCAGACTTCTCCGATCGAAGACACCACATGTCTTCTCCAGGTGGTAGATCAAGATGATTCGCACCTGGTCGCATAGGAATTCTCATTACGCGGATCATAGTTTCGTCGTTCCAACGACAAGTATAGTGATTTTGTACCGAAGTTGCCCTAAGGTTCTGGCGGAGCTCTCGTTGATACTCGGATAGTACCAAACGCGAAGAATAAGCTTGGGTGTCAGCACCTATCTTGACGTTGAAGCCTTCAAGAAGGGGTACTTGTGTAATGTTCCCTGCCCGACGACCTCTTGCCGCTCTTTCAATAGCAGATTCGCCCGGAATGTCCATTGTCCAGTCAAAGGCGGGCAAGTCAGAAATAGCATCTCCAACGGTGACAGGATGGTGTGGTGCCGATCTCCGGGTCCGCCGAGTCGGCTTAGGTGTCCTACCTGCAAAGAAGTGGGTGGGCTCTGGATACTTTGGTAAAGGATAGCCAGGTTTTGAGCCCCAAAAGAAGACACGCAGCCGACTCTGTGGGGTTCCGTGTTCTCCAGCTTGCAGCACGGAGAATTGAACCTGATAACCCAAAGAAGTAAGGGCTCGGGTTATGAACTTAGCAGAGCCCATTTCAATTCCGCCCCGAGTCGTGTGGATATTGACTTGGGATGACCCCAGCCGGTGACTTAGTAAGTCTTGAACATTCTCAAGAAGGAAATATTTAGGCCGATAGTGATCAACAAAACTCAGGTAAGTAGCAAGCAATGAATTCTTGATGCTATTGGCTTTTTGATATTGATTACATTTCTAAATTTGGCCGCGGTTACTATTGTTACACAATTTGAATGGCAAAAACTTACAGAAAAATCCTGGCAGGGCGGTCCACCATATAAAAATTCGACTTCTCCTGGCCAAGGCATTCTAGGGAGAGGTTTTTGGGCGAGATCCATTAATGGGCCTCCATTCGTGCCAAGATGTTCTTCAATCGCCTGACGCAAAAGAACATTCGCATCGTGATTGTACACTTTGGCCGAGGGGAAGTTCCGCTTAAAAGTTTGAGCAGCTGGTGTGTCAATTTCGATGGCCCACTCAGTGACAACGGCTTCACTCTGATCCAGACCCACGGCAAACCCACCTGCACCAGAGAAAACCTCCATTGCTCTCAACTTGCGGCCCTTAGTCATAAAATCGTCCATTCGGCTCAATTCAACCACTAGGTGTTCCTCACTGTCGGCTGATAGTCTCAAATCGTGCGCAGAAAGGGGCATCAAGTCTGCTAGACGTTTTCGAGGACCAACTGAGTCCTTCGCCGTTCCTAGAATTTGGTCTGCGACATAGAAAGTGTCTTCTAGGTCTTTGAATTTGTTGAGATTATCGATTGTATCAATGTGTCGAACAATGCACTTTCCATCCAACCGGCCCAGGGAGATGGTCAGGGAACGAGCACTATCACGATAGAGCCGGCGGCAATCTCTCTGGAGATGACCATTTCCATGCTTAAATTCTTCAAGATATGGTGTAAGAAGATCATCATACTGGTAGAAGACCTGTACTATGACTCTAAGGTCCGCATTGGTCTGAGATTGTGACGACTTTACCCATTGACGTAAGCTGCTGGCTTTAATCTCCGTGATTTGTGCAATGGCATAGGGCTCAGGTAGCTCCTTAGGAGTCAGATAGACAAAGTCGTGCAGTCCATACATTACGCCTCGATACATTATAGACTCGAACTTCCCGTCTTTCTTCGAAGTGCTGATAACTGAAGTTGATCTAAATGATTCATCGTTCGCGATCATATTACAACAATTACAGTATTGTTTGTCGATTCGTGATAAAAGCGCCAGATCTTGGACTTGTTCGAATCGGTCATCGACTTCTGAATAAGCCAGTCGATAGAAATAATGGTTGACTTCATGGTAATTGAGTTCAATAGCCCCGAGACCATCACGGCCTTTAGCATCATCCTGGCCAGCAAAGTCCACCACCACTTTTCCAGCAATGGATCCTAATGGGGCATCATCGCAGCGATAAAGTACGAACAGCTCCCGAGGCCCGGCAGTCTCTCCTAATATGGTGTCGCCTCCATGAGATAGCCAGTGCATGTGTGCACATGGGCCTTCGTCACCCTCAAAGAGATACACAATCCGCGCAAACCAGATGCTCGCTGCAGTAGCAGAAACCTCGCTTTTGTTGGTTTTATAAGTAGGGCCGTGATCATCGGAACCAGGTCTAGTGATGAGGATTCAGCAGATTCCATGAAACATTTGAAATGTAGAAACATACCGCACGGTAACAAAATCGCCAGGGTTTATAATTACACCATCAACTACAGCTGAGCTATAACCAATCCTGCGTGTTTTTTTATCCGTCCAGATAGGAAGACCTAATAAGTTGACATGTAAGGTCTCATCACGCCCAGTCCAGCCTGCTCGACGGATAGCTTCCGGATCGCTCGTGATGTCTATAAGCGCTGCCATTGTCATATTTTCTGCTCCGGCAGCAGCTTCTAGGCCACCTTTGTTGTGTAGGGCATCCTTTCCGTCACAAACAAGGAGAGTGCGCACAAAAAGTCCACCAGCAAGCTTACTGATCCACTTAGTAACTGTCGTCGGATTGTGGGCGCTCTTAGTCTTCTTTAAGGGTCTCTTATTTGGCACATGTTCCAAACTAATTTGATTATTAGCTCCAGAGGTCAAACTCAATCACGCTTTACTAGGCAAATTTGAAGATGCGAAATATGTACCATTTATCCTGTACTCTTCTAGTGCTTGAATCCCTAAGCATTTCTTCCGAGAAATCGTCAGAATCCTCATCGGAGTAATCGGAATCCAGAGTAGCCACGGAGGCAAGCTTCAACACTTGACGCATGGAAGATCGCTCATCGAAGCCACTGGACTTTAGAATATCATAGAACTCAGCTGGAGAATGTTATTAAACGGAACAAAAGTACGCAGTAAACTCAACTGGGTTATGGGTTCATAATACTTGATGTTAGGTCAGGCTTGATAGAGAAAGCGAGCTTGAATCGCGATCTGAATCCCTCTTCGGTCATTGGCACCATCTCATGCGCCATATTGACCGACGCTGCTGCAAAACGCAGGCCAGGATAGGTGCAGCCTTGTTTCTCAATAGCTATGGATGATCCACCTGACAAACTCAGTAGAGCTAAAGAAAAAGAACCGAGTGATGATAGAGAAGAAAAGTAATTGATGTGTTACAATGACTCATCAGGACTGGATGGATCAACTTGGAAGTTTGTTGCAATATATGTAGATAAGTGAGGTTTACGTGTTTGTGGACGTGATCAGATGGCACTAGTTGGAACAACGAGAAAACTGAGAGCGTGGTTACGGTCATGAGCTGCTTAGCCCATAGTCTGTAGCGTAAGAAAACCAAAACCTTTTTTTTTTTTTGGCGGGGGGAAGAAATGATCCGATCCTCAATAATATATTGCTTTCTCACCTTGTAGGACACGACCATCATGACCGGGGTCTTTGACTCGTATGAACAGATTAGTGAGTTCTTCCATATTGGAAGGATTGTAGATAGAACAAACGTTCATAAAGGCTTAGATGTTGACGCCAAACGGCACTGCCGTTTCAGCAATACATCAAAACCTTCTCTAACATATGTAGTGACTGGATACAAGAATACCTTTTCATATATACAGTTAGTATTTAATGGTTTTCTTTTTATACGCCAACGTCTCCTACTAGAATGATCCGCAGTCCGAGCATCATATGGCCAACATCGTCTTTCCTGTCATCCGTATACATTACTGCGTCAACTTGTGACCTAATTCTTCGGCAGCTCCTTGAAAACCCTCTTAAATATTTCCCTACTTTTGTATAAATTATTCAATCTCAGCCGCTCATTATCTAAATGAGCACGGTCCGAAGCTTGCCCACAAGGCAAATGCGCAGCCGGGGCACCGAATTCCTTTTCTAGAAAACGGATGCTCGGAATACTGCCTCCTTCGCGGATGTATAAAGGCTTCCTTCCTTTGTGAGGCTTACTTTCAGTATCCACCGCCGAGCTATCCTGGGATGTCGCTGCAAGCGAAGTGTAATCGGTTCCGTTTGTTAAAGTTAGAGTTGTTGCGGGCGTTGGCTTTAGGCTTGGGTTGAGCGTTTCGGATGTGTTTCTGCGCAGGGGCTGTCTTGGTCCAGGAGTTGAAGTTCGACGGCCACCGCCAATAGGGCCCCAGACATCCGTGATAGCCTTCTCAAGAGTCTGGAAAATCTCATTGTCGGGGTTCCCAAGCCAAGGGTCTGCCTGGTTATCGATTGATATAGAAAGATTGTTGTGGGTGTCAAGAGTTGCGAAAGTGTCCTTGAGGAATGTTGTGAGAGAGGTGATAGCTTCGTCAACCTCTTGGTTTGGCACAAGGCGTAATGAAATTGCGGCGCTCGCATGACTTGAGACTAACGAGCCTTCGGGGCCCGATACTTTAAACCGATGAATTGTTAGGTTTGGCTCTCGCCATCTTGCCATTAGGGATGCTTTCAAGGTCGCCGCTGGACCTAGCTCAGCATTACGTCTTATCAATGTATCAGTGATGTCATCGTAACGAGCTTCTTCTTCTTTTGTAAGCGGTAGAACTTTATCGTAAAAGCCAGGTATTTGGATCCGATTGTGCAAGCCTTTTAGCCTTGCAAGAATAGCTACCAAGTCGGAAAGCGGCTCATCCATCATGAAGCTTCCGTCAACTCCACTATGCATGTCGGGGTGATTTGAATCTACATTTATTGTCGCCTGTAGAACACCCCTCAATCCGTAGGTGAGGCAAGGCACCTCATCGTCCAGCCAATAGCTGTTTGCGAGTAGTATATAGTCAACATCACCAATAAGCTCTTTGTGCCGTTTGACGGCATCCTTGAACCCGTAGGAGCCGGACTCTTCCTCGCCCTCAATCAGGAATATGACATCAGAGTCAAGCTCCTTTTCATTTATACAGTCAACGACACCGTATAGAGCTGCCATGATTGGTCCCTTGTTGTCAGACACACCACGTCCATATAGGTAGCCGTTAATGCCTTTCATCTGGAAAGGATCAACAATCCAATTACCCTTCCTGATATCAGCAGCGACGACATCATAGTGCCCGTAGAATAATATCTTCTTTAGGGATGAAGATGTAGCTGGGTTTCCACGAAATCTGGCAAAGACCACCGGATTGTGTTGGTTGTCAGTATTCAGCATTTCAGTCTGTGCCCCGAACTTCTTGAACAATGTCCGTAGAAAAGTAGCACCTCTTCTGCAGTCTTCGGCATGATCAGGCTTTCCGGATATCGTTTTAAACGACACGAATTCTTGAAGAGACTTCATGAGCATATTTTCCTGAAATTCGGCTGTATCATACGCTGCAGAATGACAATCACTAATATTCCAGATCGAAACTGTATTGTCATTTCCACCAGTAATGTAAAGGTGCTGGTCATTATGAGTAGTGATAGCGGAAGCAAGTATCCTGCCATCATGACCCTTCCATCTCTTTACACATTGATACTTCTGACTAAAGTTGTCAGAGGCGCTCCTGTACTTGCCATACTGCACAGTTGTATATTTCTATGAAGAGTCAGTATTCCATGAATTTCCGTGTCAGGAATGGAGATTACCCGTGCAAAGCCTGTTGCCCCAGCACTCCACAAAAACCCCCATCCCATCTGCAATGTCATAATGTCTCTTTTGTGAGCCTTTATTACTCTAAGCTTCTGCTTGGTATCTAAGTCCCACAGCTCGATGATGCCCTCGAGTTTGCCAGTGTAAAGAAAGGACCCATCCACCGTAAGTGAGTGCACAGACTCAGCATCATCTTCTCCAAGAGTCGCAAGTTCTTGAATGCCATCATCTGGATTACTACTGAGCTTCCACAATTTAACTGTTCCATCCCCACCACCAGAGATCAACATATCTTCATCAAGCTCTACCAGTCTGCTTGCCCCTCGAGCCAGGAGCATGCAATAAACATAGCCGAAGTGTGCATAATGTTTCATATGTGCCTTATCAACCTCCAATATTTCACCAGCATTTGACATGGTCGACGATCGTCCATCCGAGGCAGGGCGTGGCGTCGATCTCCCACCAGCGGCAACCGAGTCAAAGAACCTGTGGTTCCGGCGATCCGGATGCCTCTCTTCACTTGGAGTCGGCCGTGAGGCCGAATCTTTGAGACTGCACCATTGTATGCTCGTATTCTGGGCTCCGATATAGGCTGATTCAAACTGTGTGGAGTAGACAACGCTGAAAACGTCTCCGACATCGTACGTGCTATAAATGTGATAGAGACGCCTTAGGTTTCTTGGGCACCATGCATTGACAATTGCGTCCCCTGCGCTGGAGAATAGTAGCCTGCCATCCTGCGAGAGACATAAGCAGAGAACGGCCCTTCTGTGCGCTTGGATGCGGAGTGCAAGCTCGTAGGAGTCCAGAGACCAGGCTAAAATCTCCCCTTCTTGCGTGCCGGCATATATGTATTGGTCAGAGACCGCTACGGTCAGGATCGAGCTATCATGCTGCACCCTGTGCAGAAGCTCCGGAGGATTCTCGCTAGCCCGTGGTATCTCCACATCACCAGTCCTATCATTATGTTCCGGCGCAGAATCATCGTCAACTGGTAAAGATGAGGTATCAGCTATGGCAGAGTTAGTCCCGACATTGCTTCTTGTTTGCTGGCGTACTGAAGAACGAGCTCCGAAAAAGCTGGCCATTGAAAGTGGACGTGTAGCTTTTCTCTACAAGTGCGATTGGCACTCGGGTAAAAATGAGGCTAGGAGCCATTCCCAGCCTTATTTCCACCTCCCAACCTATAACAAACCAACCTCTTCATATCGATAAGATTTTAAAGGTAATATCGGGTCTTAGAGGTACCATTAAACACGAAGTAAAACACACATTGCTCACATTCTTGTTCTTGAAGATACTCCGCGGAACCCAGCCATTCAAGCTCATTTGCACTATCCCTGAAGTCATCTCCCGTTGGGAGAGGCATTCGATACAGGTGCATTGAAGGGACAGGAAGCTTCCAAGAAGATTTCATTATTCAATTTAGTTCTCTGGGCGCAGATTGTAGATATATGCCTAAATTTCCCGGGAGTTCAATTCCGGTATGGTGCAAGATTTGTTCAATATGATGCCTTCAACGGCTTTACGTGCACTCATGTCTTATATGGAGTGTTGAAAACAAATTAAATCCCCACCAAAGCCTTCTCTTTGAGTCACCTTGCATACATACTAGCGCTCTCTGTTGTTATCATGCGGTTGCGAAGTCGGTAGCACAGACACATACCTCGTATCACTGATGACTGTGTCTTAGTAGAACCACAGGTCACAGAGCGTCCTATGGCTCTCCTTTGAACTCTGATTTCGGATGACCATGTTCCAATCGCCTCCTGCTGTTCCGAGCCGATATTCGGGCTTGATATCTGTACTTCGTAGCTCACCGCCGCTTCAAGGTCGACGTGAAATCTACAAATGCTAGCCATACTTGTAAAGAATACACAGAATCTTAAAGCCTTGCCAAAATGATTGAAACACATCTTTTTAATCAGATACGAGAGACAAATAATTAGATCCCCTGAATATTAGAGCTGATCGTTCATGTGAATGGTAACGATGAAGGCGGACATTTCTTCAAATAACGCCGTTTTGCGGAAGAAATTACTCAAGATGCCAGCTCCTAAAGCCATCGATCCCTCAAGTGTACATAGCTTTCAGAGGCCAAAAATGTGTATAATATCAAAAGATTACTGTTTTTAACAGCCTAAAGCTTGACATCCTCGCAAGTTAGTATACCCATGAGCGGAACCTGCCGTGCTGTCAGATGACGCTAGTCAAATAAATTGTTAGCGGCAACGTCTTTGCCTCAGTAAAAAAGAGACCCTATTATCATTAAGGTTGCGAGAACATCAAACGTCCGCATTGACGCCGCCGAAGGCCGTTGGATCTCAAAGTCCATCATACCTGTGGATTCGAATGAGTTTTTTCTCTCTGTGAAGAACCTCTACCCTGCCTGGATCCGGAGCTGAAGCACACGGCACCGAGATCCTGACATTCTTGCAAGATGGATCATACAAGAGACCCATGCCCCTGGGTAGCACTGAATGATTTTGGAGGAGCATTCTGTATGGGGGTAAGAAAACTTCCAAATCAGTCCAAGTCAAGTTGGCAATCTGCCGGACAATTACTTGCCTTTCTGTCTGATCAATGATGGTGCTAATATCTCATTGGAAACTTAGGCAATCGGAGGCTCAGTCTGGCATGGGATCAAAGGGTTTCGAAATTCACCGTATGGCGAGCGACGGATAGGCGCCCTGACAGCAATCAAAGCACGAGCGCCGGTACTGGGAGGAAACTTCGGCGTGTGGGGAGGTCTCTTTTCAACATTCGACTGTGCTGTGAAGGGCATCCGAAAGAAGGAAGATCCGTATAATGCTAGTACGTTCTCCAAGTCTAGCACAGTACTCCTGCTCCTGGTGCAGATGAGTTCTTGAGTGGCAGTTGCTGACAGATATATAGTCATTGCAGGATTTTTCACTGGTGGCGCGTTGGCAGTAAGAGGGGGCTTAAAAGCTGCGAGAAACTCCGCGATAGGGTGTGCATGTTTACTAGCGGTCATTGAAGGCGTTGGTATTGGATTTCAGAGAATGATGGCAGAGAACACAAGACTGGATGTAAGCAAACAGAATCCCGATTCCAAGCTGACTCAACTGACACATGTCCTTCCAGATGCCGCCACCACCTCCACCACCGTCGGAAAGTGGTGGACGAGTACCAGCGTTGGCATAATTGATTTCTTTTGGCGCTGTCCTACCTAACAGCGTCTTAACCTCTCAACTCTTCTTTCGTCACTGTCAAAAAGACAGGACGGTGTATTTTTGAATCTGGGACAGGCGCTGTATGTTATGTTGCATAGCTGGAATCGGAAGGTGTATTCTAGAAGTGTTATGGAAATACAAAAGATAATGATATTTTAACAAGCCGGACGCGTTCAAGCAACTGCGCCTGTCCACCTTATCGATTACGTGATAGACAAGCTGGATTTGTAGGTGAGTTTATGTTTTAAGAGAGTTAATCTCATTTTACAGTTTTCCAATGTGAGTTTCGTCTATTTCAACATTTATCTAAAGTCTCTATAGCTTCTCATCTAGCCACTCTCGGACGTCATACTCCTTCCCTTCTCCTTCATATATATCAAGTCCATCATACTGTCCAGGCTTCCAAATCCTGCAGACAGCCTTACCATCTTTATTTATCATGGCTCTAAACATGCCGCCGCAGTTATAGTCTTCTACGATATGACTAACAGCTCTTTTGACCCCGCCATTTCTATCTGATATCACCGTGCATTCGATGCCAATCATACCTCCTTCTCCTTCGCCAGTCTTCTTCCACCGCTCGCCAGCGCTCTTCTCAAGCTCTCCGCCCGGTCCAGTCATTTCGGTGACGACTTGTTGAAGTGAAGTGTTTCCCCGGTATCTTGCAATGGCTGACGCGGTCCGCACAGCGTTCATCCTCAGGAATGAGTCACCATTGCCAGTCCCTGATATGGCAGTCGCCTTTGTGACTCTGTTCCCTATTCGGAAGTCACTGTTATTGTTCACAATTATCGGCCTGTAAGATGTCAAGCTAGGCAGGCAATCCGCCATCAGCGCCTGCAGTGTATTTGACAACATCAGCACAGGCCCTTGCCCACTACTGATTTCTTCTTCTGCAGACGGCGTGCTCTCCTCCCACTCCTCCGCCCAAAAGCCAGCGCCCAAAGTGGGCGTATCACCAATTCGCCCAGTGAGCTTATTAGTCATCCCGCCTGTACTCGTCGCTACTGCACATACGCCATCCGTATCCAAGGCCACAGCACCGCATGTACCCTGCGGCACATATTCTTGCGCATCCCAAAACGCATGCCCCTTCCCCTCCTTCTCCCTCTCTAGCCCCTTAATATGCTCATCCCACCTATTCTGCACAAAGAAATACCCCTCATCCACCATCTCCAAGCCCCATTCCCGGGCCAATTTCTCCGCGCCTTCGCCATGTAGCTGGCAATGCCCCTGCGCCCCTCCACTAGGCGGTTTGCCTTTGAGCTCTCCTTGTTCCCCTGACACCATAGGACCTCTATGTTCCCCATTTCCGCCTTCGAGGTCTTTCTCCCCGCGCACGAGCATTTCCCGCGCGAGCTTTATAGGGTTCTTGACATGCCGCAAGCCCATAAGGCCCACGCCGCGCTTCTTCTTGCCGGATGACACCATGATCGAGGCTTCGAGTTCGTTGATGCCATCGCGTGTAAAGACGGCACCTTTGCCGCTGTTGAAGAGCGGGTTGTTCTCGAGCTGCTCGACGGCGAATGTTACGGTATCGAGGGCATTGTGTTGAGAGAGGAGATAGTGGTGGGTTTTGGATACAGTTGAGAGGAGAGCATCATGATATTCTTTGTAACGAGCTGGAGAGAGGTTGGAGGGTGTTATGTTACCAGCTCCGCCGTGGATGATGAGGCGGGGTGTGATCTTATTGCTCCTTTGGTACTGTAGTGATTTATATTCCATGATGGCTTTGAAATCCTTTTCTCCGGACTCAGAGAGTCTTGGATTTCGAGTACTTCGTCATGAAGAACGTCAAGACGAAGCTTGGAGTGATAAGGTCCAGGTGCTCTTATCGCGGATTGGGTATCTGGCCAATCACATTGACGCCAATTCCAGATCCACAAGGCTGCATGCGCTTTCGGAAGCTTCATCATTGGAAAGTCATTATTATTAGATTTTACTTCTCCAATAATACCGAAAAGGATCTTGCATTTCATTTTGACCTTGAGACAAGACTTCCATTCCAAAATACATCTAAGCATCCAGCTTTAAAGAAAGTTCGCCTACCGTGATACCCTTAGTTCCCGTCGTGCTTTCATGACTGAACGTCTTAATGTCAGCTTCCTCAGACATTAGTCCCAAAAATGACCTATTAGTCTATTCTCACTTCTGAACCCGTCTTTAACTTCTTCTATTATTTATCCTCCGCAATTTTATTATAGTTTTCCTGACCTTTTCATCTCATTAGTGACGCTCGCCGAGTTCGAGACGTCACTCTCGCCTTTTGCTTCCCCATCCAAAAGCTCCATGACCCTTTTCAAAAGTTCTTTCCCTTTCTCGAACGTAACGAGATCTAGTCCGTCATTCCAGGACAACCACCGTGCATCAACAAGCTCTGCTTCTTGCAACTCGAACCTCGGCTCTCTCTGTCCCTCTACGAGGCCTACCCAATACCGGACTTCCTTAACCCAGCCTCGCACCGGATTCCTGTACCTCTCTGTCAGTCCCTCTGCATCCTTGAACAAAATTCCTTCTTCCTTCACAGCAATCCCTGTCTCCTCTTCCACCTCGCGAATGGCAGTATGGATTTCTGAAGAGTCTCCGTGCTCTGGGTGACCTTTGGGAAAAGACCAGAACGGAGGATGTGACCGCATAACAGGCCTCTGCTGGATAAGCAGGACTTGAGTATTTGCGGTAGATATTTTGCGAAGTGTAGGCTTAGGAGAAAGAGCCGTCTGAATGATCCTAATGGGAATGATACCATAGGAGCGCTCTGACACTGGCTCAGAATCGGGGACCTCTGCTCTGGGTAAGTTGATCATCTTAAGAGGTAGAGGTTTAAAGTAAAAATGGAGGCGCGTATAACTGCTCTGAATCCTATTCATCTACTTCTGATATTGAGATTCAGGCAACTACACTTTGGATAATCCTCCATCCGGAAGTTCGAGGCACTGCTGCCTATCCGCAGTCGACGTAACTGACCTCGGTTGCTACAACACGTGACTCGAATGATTCTTGTGGGAATTTACAGCTCGCTGGTTCCAAACAAAGTTTCCTATGTTGATAGCACCGAAACAATCGTGTATTATCTTCCATAACCCTCAATATCGAGACGATGTGACTTCGGGTATTCAAACACAGCTCCGTCCAGAGCGTTGGGACCATTTCCCTATTGAAAAAGGGCTGCTCACTGGTTCTAACGTCGGTACTACCTTAACCCGGTCTGAATCGGTTCTCTTTATCAGGTCCCTCAGGGAAGAAGAAGCTTCGCGAGGGAAATCAGCATGTACCCCACATTCTCTTATGTACAGTACATCCGAAGAATCCGAGTTTTTCCGCTTCTGCATGACATGTCCGAGACAAGGAAGACCGATCTGCTCGCACGTCCTTTTCAACCCTTACATCATGACAACAGCGCCGCCTCATATGATGACAGAACCTGCCCCCGGAAACGAGGCTGAGAGCAGCAGTCAGGCCCGGTGCTATCTACCTGCATGTTACCTCGTGGTCAGCTTGCTCCGTTAGTGCGGGGTAAAGTGCAGGGAGACGAGATGTCCCTGGTCACCTCCTTCTTTCAATGACTCGTACCTTCAGTTACTTCGTTCGTCCTTCTGAACCCCCACGATGCAACCTATTCGTTACGGAAGAATACATTGGTGTTATAGGGCTTACAAGCCGAGGCACAACCTGGCCCTTGTAGAGAGATGCCAGAAACGGCTGGAATGGTTTGCATACGTGCAAGTGGCACTGAAACCGTTCGTACTCCTCCTATCTATCTATCAGTGTATCTTATCACTGAAGACGTCATAGAATATTCCTTCGACAGTCATTCGCTCTTGTTGTCAGACGCGGGCTCACGAGTCAAATGGCCTACCTATGACGAAGCAAAGAAGGCTGTTCTTCGTTATAAGGAACGACTTCAGGTGGAGTGTCACTGTTATCTCATATTCTGTATACTTTGGAATATTCTTTTTTTGTGATGCTGCCTGTCTTCCCCCGCGATCTCCGGATTTATCTTGAGTGGAACAATGCAGGCTGGTCAGGT
>Ga0335072_10003781_pt1 | contig 22676 bp, 19 predicted proteins | sample Lox_Sample_21_FD_206725 | JGI IMG/M metagenome (GOLD analysis project Ga0335072, IMG submission 206725) | Soil microbial communities from Loxahatchee National Wildlife Refuge, Florida, United States - Lox_Sample_2.1 | ecosystem: Environmental > Terrestrial > Soil > Wetlands | place: USA...
CCGGCAGCTTGATGCCGAGCCGGCGCAGCGCGCGCAGCACGTCGATCCCCGCCATGTCGGGCATTTTCCAGTCGAGCAGCAGGACGTCGTACCGGCTGCCCTGCTGGAGATGGTCGAGCGCCGCCTGGCCATGGCCGAAATCGGCGACCTCGAAATTCTGGTCGGCCAGGTTGCGCACCAGCGCCCAACGCAGCATGTCCTCGTCGTCGACCACGATCACGCGCAGCTTGCCTAGCGGTTCGCCGCTCGCGCGCTCCGGTCGGGCGCCGTTGCCGGTCTCGGCCTCGGGCGTCGCCGGCGCCGATCTTTCCAGTCCGTCATCCGCGTTCATGGTCATTGGCCGTCATTCGCTTTCGCCGCGCGATCCCGGCCGCTCCCGGATCTCAAGAACGGGAGCGGAAGGCGCGTCAGGTTTTTTCGGGGGAATTCCATCGCACTCTGCCGGCCACGCTCGGCAAGAAGGAGCCCTGGCCGCGGCCGCGATCGCGGCGCCGACCCGGCGCGCGTCAGCCCAAAGCCGGCGCTGCGGCGCGGCCTTTCGGCGGAACGGATGGGAAGGGACAGCACAAGATGGGAAAGCGCATAACGACCTCCTGCCTCCGGCAAGTCCGGTTCAAGACCCTCCCTCCCTCGAGGCCCTCCCATGGAATCCGTTCGACGCCTTTTCTCGCCGATCGCGACGCGTTCGCGCGCGGCCGGCACGTAAGCGCTTCCGCCCGAGCACCCAGAGCCGGGCGAGCGCGCATACTGGGCGTCGATTTATTGACGTGCGTTTTGACAGGCTGACGGCCCGGCGCGGGAAATATTCCGCCGGCGCCTTTTTGTCTCATTCGTTCGAATGCGTTCGAAGCCGCGTCGCGCGCACGAAGCCGCGTCGGGCGGTGCTGCACTTGCCGCGCATTTTAACGGGCGCTCAGCCGGCACCGCGCCGAATTTTGCGCTCGAGCGAATCGAGCAGCGCGCGATCGATCCGCCCGGTGGCCGCGAGGCCTGCCATTGTCTGATAGCGCCTGACGGCGGCGAACGTTTCCGGGCCTTCGACGCCGTCGATGCGATGATGATAATAACCGAGGCGCGCGAGGAGCCGCTGGGCTCGCCGGACGCGCGCGCCCATGGCAAGAATGCCGTCGGCCGGCAACGCCGCCGTAGCGCTCCCAGCCGGCGTTACAGTCAGGGCATTACCCGCGCTTGCGACCGGGCCCGGGGGAACGGGCACGGTCACGGGAGCGGCCGGCTGCCCTTCGACCGGGTCGGCCGCGGCGGTCGGGAACCCTGCCGCCGTCGCGATGGAAGCGGCCGGCGACAGGGACGCGAGCGACGACCGGTGCGCGGCGGAGGAAATGAAGGCCCGAACCGTCTCGGGCCCGAAATAGAGTACGGCCGCGACGGTGGCGATCGAGCATAAGCCGAGCACGAGGCCGAGGAGCCGGTAAAGCGCGCGTCGATGTCCCGAGCTCCGCTTCGTCTTGCGCCAGGTTTTTTCCAAGCGCCCGCGCTCCCATGCCCGGTCGAGCCAGGCCTCCTCGGCGGAAAGCTCCTTTGGGCGCGCCTCGGCCGCTGCTTTGCCTTCGGCCCCCTCCCCGACCCGAGCCCCGAGCCGCTCGAAATCCATGTCCGCCCAAGGTGGCGGCGTCTCGGCCGGCTCGGTGGGCCCATCGGGCGCCGGGTCGGCGAATGGATCGGGCGCCGGACCGGCTGCCGACGCGGGCGCCAATTTGGGACCCAACTTGGGCGCGGGACTGGGGTCGGGCCGCGGCGTCGCGTCGAGACGCGGCTCGGCGCGCGCGCGGGGTGCCGGGCGAGGATTTTCGTCTCGCCCGCTCAGGGCGCCGTCGGCCCAAGCGCCGTCGGACCAGGCGCCGTCGGCGCGCAACTCGAACAGGCCGGCGCGCGCCGACCCGGAGGGCCGCGTCGGCGCCTTTCCCGCATCGCGCTCGCCCGCGGAAATATTCCCGCGCGCGGGGAAATCGAAACGCGGCGAAGCGCCCATGGCACTCTCGCCGCGCGATGCCTCCAGGGCCGTTCCGCAATAGCGGCACGCCCGCGCGTCGGCACGCAGCATTTCGCCGCAGCCGGGGCAACTGCGCGTGGGCCGGGAATTCTGCGCAGCGGTCATTGGCGGCCTCGAGCGCATCGCAACTCTTCCCGCGATGAACGCGGATCGCGCGCGTTTATTCCCATAAGCGGCTCATTTCGCGGCACGTCGAGGAGCCGGCGACACAGCTCCGCCCCGTCCGCCTCGGCGATGAAGCTGCTGCGCGGCAATGCGTCGAGCCGCCGGCGCCGCGCCTCGTATTCCGCGCGCGGCAGCGTCCGGAAGAACTCGATCAGCGCGGGTTCGAGCGGCTCGCCGAAGGCCCATCCGACGCCAAGCCGCTCGACCAGACCGCCGAGCTCGAATCCGCGCACGGCGAGGCAGGGAACGCCGAACAATCCCGCCTCGTAATAGCGGCACGGCATGAGCCAGCGCGAATTATGGTCGACATTCTCGAGATCGATCGCCCAGGCGAAATCGACGCTTCCATAGAGCGGCGCGAGCTCTTCCGGATTGGCGAACTCGCCCTGGTAGACGATGTTCCGATTGCGCTCGAGCGTGCGCCGGAAGAGCGCGCGGTCGACGGTCGTCGGCACGCCGCGCAGCTTGAACAGCACCTCGCCTTCGAGCCGCTCGGCGAGTCGCGCCAGGAGCTCGAGAGTCGCGTCGCCGCGGATGAGGCCGAAATAGCCCACCGCCCAGCGGTAGCGATCGCGCGCGCCGGGCGCGGCGCGCGGCATGCTTGCCGGACGGGTGAGATATGGAATCGCGGAAGGATTGAGCTTGTTCTCGAGCATGAACCACTCGCCGCAATAGCGCTGAATCGTCGCGAAGTAGTTGCGCTGGAACCCGGCGGAGGAGACGACGAGGAGGCGGCTTCGCCTGAGCCCGAAACGCTCGATCGCCCTGAGCGCGCGGGACGCGAGTCCGCGCCGCGTCATGATCGGCTGGATGTCGAGCACCTCGTAGGCGATCGCGGCGCGGCGATTGAACAGGCGCCTCGCAAGCAGCGCGAGGATCAGCTGATCGATGTTGCGCGCGTAATAGAGGGAAGCGGTCCGGAGCGGCGTGCGATGGGCGAACAGCGCCGGGAGCGCGGCGAAGAGCGCCGCGGCGCGGCGCCAATATTGCCCGTCCCAGGTGCGCCCGAGCCGCGCATGGGGCCAGGCCGGCCGGTAGCCGGCATTGAAGCGCGCGCGCCGGAACGCGAAGACGAACGGGGCGAGGCCGCATTCCATGAACGTCTCGACGCGCTTCGTGGTGTTTGGCTCGGTGAGGTCGGGCTGGAAGAACACCACGTCCACCGTCGCCGCTCGTTGCTCGGCCATGGGCCGAGCCATAATCCAGGCGCGCCCGCGCGCGAGGTGATCATTCTGTGGCAGGGCCCGCGAATCGCGCTTGGGCGCGGCGGCGCCGCTTTTTGTCACGCGCGGCGACGATGCCGACCCGGATAATGTCGCCTGAAGGCGCACGCCGCTGCACCCTTGCGGGCGATGGCGCATTGCTCGCGAAGAGGATTTCTGCGGAGAAGCGACGCATGACCGCGATCTTGACCCGCGCCGAGCGCGAGGACGCGCTGATGGGCCGGGACACCGTCATCGACGGGCCGTTCGGGCGATCCAATCTCGTGCTGTCCGTCCCGACCGGCGATTTGGTCGCGGCCTATCGCCGGAAATGCGGCGTCGACGTGAGCCCGTGGTTCGGCGCCTTGTCGGAAATCCACCTGTTCGAATGCGCCGAGACCGGCTACCGCTTCTGGCGCCCGGGCTCGATCGCCGGCGACGAGGATTTCTACAAGCTCCTCGCCGAGCATTGGCCGGACTATTACCGCTCCGAGCGCTGGGAGTATCCCTTCGTGCGCGCCTCGTTGAGCCGGGCCGACCGGGTGCTCGAGGTCGGCTGCGGGCGCGGCTTCTTTCTCGCGAGCCTCGAGGGGTGGATCGCGGACGCGCTCGGGCTCGAGCTCAATCCAGAGGCGATCGCGACCAAGGCCACCAGGTTCGAAATCCTTCGGGCGACGATCGAGCGCCTCGCGCGCGAGCGGCCGAACGGCTTCGATGTCGTGTGCAGCTTCCAGGTGCTCGAGCACGTGGTCGAGCCGCGCTCGTTCCTCGAGGCGTGCGTCCGCTGTCTCCGGCCCGGCGGCATCCTCGCCCTCTCGACGCCCAATTACGGCGCCGCGACGCTCGAGCGGCGCGAGGACGCGTTCGACCTGCCGCCGCACCATATGGGGCATTTCTCGGCTGCGGTCTATCGCCGCGTCGCCGAGCGCCTCGGCCTCGCGGTCGAGGCGATCGAGATCGAGCCGCGCTATCCGCGCCTCGACGAGCCGATCGCGCCCGCGACCCGCGCGAGCCTCGTCTATCGCGCGGCGCGGCGGCTCTCCTACGCGGCCTTGGCCCTCGCCTACGACGTGGCGCGCGAGCCTGGCACCAATATTCTCGCGATCCTGCGGAAGCCGCGGCAGGAGCCGCGCTTCTAGCGCCGCGCTTTCATCGGCACGATATGCGCACAAGTCTCGAACGCGGCGGCTGCACACAGGGGTTCAGGATCGGACCATGCGCATCTTGAGCGCGCATTCGCTCGCCTGGCCGAGCGCCAGCCGCGACGTAAGTCTCCACCCGCTCGAGCATGGCGGCGTCCTGTTCGATGCGATCGGGCAGAAGCTTTACGGCGTCAACGCGACCGCGGCCTTCATCTGGTCCTGCATCGAGGAGGAGCTGCCGCCGGAGGACACGATCGACCGCATGGCCGAGCTGCTCGGCGTTTCGCGCGACGACGCCGAGGATTATACCGACGAGATCGTCGGCCGCTGGCGCGAGTTAGGCCTGATCGGCGATCCGACCGGTGCCATCCGGCGGCTCTTGGCCGAGCGCTCGCCCGAGGCCGCGCCCCCGCGCGCCCAACGCCGCGCGCGCGCGCCGTCCGATGCGGCTCGGAAACATGCGGCGGCGACGCGCCATTTCCGCCTTCTCGACATGCGCTTTTGCGTGCGCTTCGGCTCGGAGGCGCTGTTGCGCCAGGTCGAGCCGTTTCTCGCTCCCCTGACCGCCGCACCCTCGAAAGCGGAGCGCGTCCTCGAGATTCGCATCGGCCGCGGCGGCATCGCGCTCGACGTCGACGGCGTGGAGCGCGACCGCTGCCTCGATGGAAGCGAGGTCGTGCCCATGCTCAAGGCGAATCTGGTGCCGCTCGCCCTCGAGCGCAGCCGCGACTTTTGCGCGCTCCATGCCGCGGCGGTCGGGCGCAACGGCGCTTGCGTTCTCATGCCGGGCGCCGCGGGGCGCGGCAAGAGCACCATGGCGGCGGCCCTGGTCGCAAACCGCCTCGAGCTCCTGAGCGACGACACGGTGGTCCTCGCGCGCGACCGGCTCGAAGCGCGTGCCCTTCCCTTGGCGATCGGCGTCAAGACAGGCTCCTGGGAGCTGCTTGCGCGCTATTTTCCCGCGCTCGATGCCGAGACCATCCATCATCGTCCGGACGGGAAGCTCGTGCGCTATCTCCTGCCGCCGCCCGGCTCCATGAGCCGCGACCCGGACGCGCGCCATGCCGTACGCGCGATCGTCTTCCTTCAGCGCACGCCCGGCGGCGGCGCCGAGCTCGGCCCGATCTCGGCGACCCATGCGCTCGCGTCGCTTTCGAAGGATTTTCTCCGGCTCGGGGCGCGCCTCGACCGACCCGGGGTCGAGCGCTTCGTGCGCTGGATCGCGGGCATCGAGTGTTTCGAGCTGCGTTACGCGACGCTCGAGGCCGGCGCCTCTCTCATCCTCTCGCTCCTGCCATGACGCGGCGCCTGCGCGCCATGCGTCTCGTGGCGGCGTGCCTCCGGCCCGACGCGGGCGGAACGGTGGGCGCAGCGCTGCGCGGCGCCTGCGCGGATTGGACCGCGCCGATCGCCTTCGCCAACGAGCAGCTTCTGGTGCCGACCCTCCATGCCACCCTTCATGCGAGCCTCGGCGCGGCCGGCCTACGCGCCGAGCTCCCGGCCGAGGTCGGCGAATACCTGTCCCACCTTTATCGGGCCAACGCGGCGCGCAACGACGCGATCCGGCGTCAGGCGCGCCATGCGGTCCATGCCCTCAACGGCGCCGGCATCGTTCCCATGCTGCTCAAGGGCGGGGCGGCGCTCTATCTCGATTACCACCCGGATCCGGCGGCGCGCATGTTTCGCGATCTCGATCTCTTGGTGCCGCGACTGGCGCTCGCGGACGCGGTCGGCATCCTGCGCGCATTGGGCTACGGCGTGGAATACTTCACCAACGGCGACTTCCACGCGTTCGCCGATTTCACGCGGCCCGGCGATCCGTGCGCCATCGACCTCCATTTCGAGCTCATCGACCAGAGCTATATGCTGTCCGCGGCCGAGATCCGGTCGCGCGCCCGCAGCCTCGCGGTCGACGGCATCCGGTTCCTGGTGCCGGCACCCACCGACCTCGTGCTGCACAACATCCTGCACCAGCAGATCCATTATCTCGGAAACTTCTATCGGGGTGCCCTCGACCTGCGTCAGCTCTACGAGCTCTCGTGCCTCGTCCGGCGTTATGGAAGCGAGATCGACTGGGAGTCGATCGAGCGCCGCGCGGCGCTGCACCGCATCGACACGGCACTCCATTCCTATCTCTACGCCGCGCAGTCGCTGCTCGGCGTGCCCTGGCCGCTCGAGGCCCGCCCGTCCCGCCGGGCAGCGCTCCATTATCGCCGGTGTCTCGCGCAGATCGCGTATCCGACGCTCGACCGCGCGATGATTCCCTGGGGCAATCTGCGCGCCTGCTTCGCCTGGCATCGCATGGCGGGGCTTTATGGAGACGGTGGACCCCTCGCCGCCCTTCTCCTGCGTCATGCGGCGCAATTCGTCGGCAAGAAGAAAGTCGGCGGCGCGTTCCAGCGCCTGTTCCGCGTGCGCTGAGCGCGCCGCAGGCCGCCCCTTACGCACCGGCCCCGGCGCGCTCGGCCGCGAGTGGCCGGGACGCGCCGGGGCGGCTCGGGCGCAATGCCGCTCGGATCACCAGTGGCCGTGATCTCCGGGGTCGTGATCGCCGTAGCAGGGATCGCCGCCGCCCGAATGGGCCACCGCGTAATTGCGACGGGACGCGGCCAGCATCAGCGTAACCGCGGGCGGCGTCGCAATCGCGAGCTTGCCGCAGGTGGCGAGGAACCGACGCCGGGCCTCGGCGATTTCGCCTCGATCCGGCGCCGCGTTCGGCGCTTGGTCTCTCGATGGCAGGTCGTTCATGTTCGCTCCTTTCGCTCGATGCCTGCCGCGACGGCCCAGGCGCACCGGCCGATGGGCGCCGCGGCGATGGAGGCGAGCCGAGCAGATGGCCCCCCGGGCCAGGAAGTGAGAATTCTGTGACCGGCACCTTCGGACGGTGCTCGCCGTGACCGTTCGGTGGCGCCGCCCGGGGAGAGATGCACGCTCACGATGCCCCGGCGACGCGCCGGATTTCCGCCCGCTCGGGGACCGCGGGGACGCCCGCGCCAAGTGCCCCGTCGCGCCCGCCGCGGGGGCGGAACAGGCCGAGCCGGCGCGTGCGCGCGCCGCACAGCGCCTGGTAGACCTCGAGATAGTCGGCCGCCATGCGCCGCGCGGTGAAGCGCTCCTCGAAGCGCCGCCGGATCGCTTCGCGCGACAAGGTCCCGAGCTGGCCCACGGCCGCGACCGCACCCGCCTCGTCGCGCACGACGAAGCCGGTGAGGCCGTCGTCCACCACCTCGGGCACCGAGCCCGCGCGGAACGCGATCACCGGCGTGCCGCACGCCATCGCCTCGATCATCACGAGGCCGAACGGCTCCGGCCAGTCGATGGGCAAGAGCAGGCCCGCGGCACCGCTCAGGAACTCGGCCTTGTCGCAATCGCCGATCTCGCCGATGTACTCCACACTCGGCGTCGCCGCGATGAGCGGGCGGATCTGGGTCTCGAAATATTCCCGGTCGACACGGTCGACCTTGGCCGCGATCCTGAGCGGCATGCCGGCGCGAGTCGCGATGCGGATCGCGCGGTCGACCGCTTTCTCGGGCGCTATGCGGCCGAGAAAGGCGAGATAGCGCCGCTCCGCCGCGCGTGGGAAGAGCGATTCCGCCGGGAGGCCGTGATAGATGGTGCGCACCCAGTTCGCCTGCGGGATGGGCGCGCGTTGCGCGTTCGAGATCGATACCACCGGAATCTTGGAGAAGGCCGTGAACACCGGCTGGTGCTCGGGCAGGTCGAGGCGGCCGTGGAGCGTGGTCAGGAACGGCGTCGCCTGGCGGTGGAACAGCGAGAACGGATAGTAGTCGAGATGGAAGTGGAGCAAATCGAAACTGCCCGCCTCCTGGCGCACGCGCTCGAGCATGAGCATGTGGAGCGCGATCGGATCGCGCACCAGCTCGTCGTGACGGAGCGACCTGGGCCACATGGGCACGAGCCTGGCCGAGGTGATGGAGTCGCCGCTCGCGAACAAGGTCACGTCGTGTCCGAGCGCCACCAATTCCTCGGTGAGCCAGGACACCACGCGCTCGGTGCCGCCATAAAGCTTGGGCGGAATCGATTCCGTGAGCGGGGCGATTTGCGCGATACGCATGCGTCGGTCTCCCTTTCCGGTTCGCGCGCCGCGCGGCGCGGACGACCGTCCGCGCGCGATTTCGCGCGTGCGACAAACATAGTGGGCGCCGCCGCGCGCTCAAACGGAAAGCGGCAGCCAGCGTTTTTTTGTCACAAACATCGAGAGTTCGGGACAAGTTAGGATCGCGGGCGCGGTCATTTCGAGACGGGATGCGTGGCGAGGTACGCGGCAATACGTCGCGCGCGACACCGCTCCGGATGATTTCACGCCCCTACGCGTCTATGCGCTCGGACGCGCGTTGGTGCAGCGCTCGCGCGCGAACGAACCAAGACGATCGCCCGGGAGATCGCGCGAGGAAAGCCGATATGGAGAACCGATCGAGCCCGCCCGATCGCACGCTCGCCTTCCTGTGGCGCTACGTGCGTCGGCGCGCGCTCGCCCACGGCGCCATCCTCGCCTCGGTGCTCGCGGCCGTGGGCTGCTCGGTCGGGACGCAATTCGGCGTGAAGCTCTTGGTCGATGCGCTCTCGGCCGGAACCGGAGATGCGCGCGCGGTCTGGGCCGCCTTCGCGATTCTCGTGTCGCTCATCGCGGGCGACAATCTGATGTGGCGCGCCGCGGGCTGGATCGCGAGCTCCGCGTTCGTCGCCGTCACCGGCGACGTGCGCAGCGATTTGTTCCGCCACTTGACCGGCCACGCGCCGAGCTATTTCGAGGCGCGCATGCCGGGGACGCTCGCCGGCCGGATCTCGGCGACCGCGACCGCCGTCTTCATGGTCGAGACCATGACGGTGTGGAACGTGCTGCCGCCGCTGGTCGCGACCCTCGGCGCGATCGCCCTCCTCTCGACGGTGAGCGTCCTCATGACCGCGAGCCTGGTGCTGTTCGCGGCCCTTCTCGGCTGGGGCCTGTTTCGTCTTGCAGAGGCCGGGCAGCCGCTCCACCGCGCGTTCGCCGACAAGGCCGCCGTGGTCGACGGCGAGGCGGTCGACATCGTGAGCAACCTCGCGCTGGTGCGCGCCTTCGGCGGCCTCGACCGCGAGCGGCGCCGGTTCGACGAGGTGGTGGGGCGCGAGATGGCGGCACGGCGGCGCAGCCTCGTCTATCTCGAGCGGCTGCGCTTCCTCCATGCGAGCGTCACGATCGTCTCGACCATCGCGGTGCTCGCCTGGGCGATACTCCTGTGGCGCCGGGGCGAAGCGACCACGGGCGACGTGGTCCTGGTTTCGACCCTCGGCTTTACCATTCTCCACGCGACGCGCGACCTCGCGGTCGCCTTCGTCGACATGACCCAGCATCTCGCGCGCCTCGCGGAGGCGATCGCGACCATCATGGCGCCGCACGCGCTCGCCGATACGCCGGGGGCGCGGCGTCTGCGCGGCGGCGACGGGAGGGTCGCGTTCGAGGGCGTGCGCTTCGCCTATCCCGACGGCAGCCGCGTGTTCGAGAATTTCGATCTCGAGATTCCGGCCGGCCAGCGCGTCGGCTTCGTCGGACGCTCGGGCGGCGGCAAGTCGACGCTGTTTGCGCTCCTGCAGCGCTTCCACGACCCGAACGGCGGGCGTATCGCGATCGACGGGCAGGACATCGCGCGCATCACGCTCGAGAGCTTGCGCGACGCGATCTCGGTCGTGCCGCAGGACGTCTCGATGTTCCACCGCACCGTCTTGGAGAACGTCCGCTACGGCCGGCCCGACGCGTCGGACGAGGCGGTCCGCGCCGCGGCGGAGGCGGCGATGTGCCGGGACTTCATCGACGCCCTGCCGCGGGGCATGGACACGGTCGTCGGCGACCGCGGCGTCAAGCTCTCGGGCGGCCAGCGCCAGCGCATCGCGATCGCGCGCGCGTTTCTCAAGAACGCGCCCATCCTGCTGCTCGACGAGGCGACCTCGGCGCTCGACGTCGATTCCGAGGAGGCGATCAGGAAAGCGCTCGACCGGTTGATGCGCGGGCGCACCGTGATGGCGATCGCGCACCGGCTCTCGACCTTGCGCGACTTCGACCGTATCGTCGTGCTCGAATCCGGACGCATCGTCCAGGACGGGCGCCCCGACCGCCTGGCGCGCGAGGATGGCCCCTATCGCGAGCTGATCGAGGGCGAGATCGGGCGTTTGGCGACGGAAGCGAGCTAGTTGCCGCCATCCGGATGGGCCGCGCGGCGCTTGTCATCGTGGGCGCGAGCACGCATTCTTGGCGTGCGCACGCCCCACGAGGACCCCATGCCCGACATACCCGACGACATTTTTACCGAGCCCGAGGATTACTCGCCGGACACGCTCGCCAATCTGGGCCCCTTGCGGCGCCTGGCCGGCGAATGGCAATCCGACCAGGGGGTGGATATCAATCCCAAGGCGGAAGGGCCGGAGCGACGCGTCTATCGGGAACATATCCTCATGGAGCCGATCGATCCGCAACCCAACGGCCCCCAACTCCTCTATGGGCTGCGGTACCACATTCATATCAACACGCCGGAGGAGGCCATCACCTTTCACGACCAGGTCGGCTACTGGCTATGGGAGCCGGCCACCGGGCTGATCATGCAGACCATCGCCATTCCGCGCGGCCAGGTGGTGCTCGCGGGCGGAACGGCGGCGCCGGACGACAAGCGCATTTCGGTCGAGGCGCGGCGCGGCGATACCCGCTTCGGAATTTGCTCGACCACGTTCCTCGAGGCGGCGTTTCGCACCGACTATTACCGCATCGACATCAGCTTCAACGAGGACGGCAGCTGGACCTACGTCACGCGTACGGATTTGGCGGTCCACGGCAAGACGCCCGCATTCGACCACCGGGACACCAATACGCTGCGGCGGATAGCCCCACCGACGCCCAATCCGCTCGTCGGCCTTTTGAACGCGGACAAGGCGGGCTAGGCCAAGCCGGTCGACATCGCACGCCGTGCGCGCGCGGCCATAAAGCGGACACGGGACCCGGACAGCAAGATGCGATGCGCGACGCTTGCGCGTTCGCGCGGACCCATGCGCCGCTACGGGGGCTTTTTTGGCGCGCAGGAGTGCCGGTTGCGGCGCTCGCTTCAACCGGACCGCCGCACTCAACGTGCGCTCGCGTCGGGCTCAGGGCCGCGGACCAAGGTTCGGCTCATCGATCGCCGCGCGGCCCGCGATACGGCCGAACACGAGGGCGCGCAGGATCGACACGGCATTCGGAGCACTCCCATAAAAATGCCCGGTCATTTCGCCCGCGGCGTACAGGCCGCGGATCGGGACGCCGTCGCGTATCGCGCGGGCCTGCTCGTCGGTCGCGACACCGCCGAACGTGTAGGCGACGGCGCCGACCAGGGGATAGGCGAGGAACGGCGGTTTGGCGATCGCGCGCGCCCAATTCGATTTCGGCGGCCGAAGCGACGGGTCGGCCTCGAGCCCGTCGCGCCGTGTCGCGTCGAAGGCGCCCGGATCGCTTACGCAGGCGGCGTTGTAGGTCGCGACGGTGTCCGCAAGACCTCGCCCGTCGACGCCGATGAGCCGCGCCAACGCCGCGAGCGTCCGGGCGCTGACCGGCGGCAGTTCCGATCGGATCGCGCGGCTGTAATCCGGAATCTCGAGCAAGCGACTGTCGAGAATCGCAAAGGCGATCGCCCCCGGCGTCTTGAAGTGAATGTCGCGCGCGAAGGATTCCCAGGTTTCATGCACCAGGCCCGCGCCCTCGTCGAAAAAGCGCTTGCCGGTGCGGTCGACCACGATGCCGTAGGGATAGACCAGGACCACGGGCGCGGAATTGTTGCTCCGCGCGTCGACCGGCTCGGCATGCATGCCGTTCCAGTCGCCCGACGGCGCCGCGCCGATCTCAAGCGCCATCCTGATTCCGTCGCCGGTGTCGAAGCGCGTGCCGGGCGAGATGAGCCGCATGGTCTCGGCACCCGCGCCGAAATGCTCGCGCATCATGGCGCCGTTGCCCTGGAACCCGCCGCACGCAAGCACGATGGCGTCGGCGCTTAGCGTCTCCCTCGTGCCATGCGCCTCGACGGCAAGCCCCGCGACGCCGCCATTTGCGATCATGATCTCTTGCGCGGCGCAGCCATGGCGGAATGCGACCCCCGCTTGCCTGGCAGCCCGCGCGAGCGCCGTCACGATGGCCGCACCCCCGCCCGCCGGCTGAATGCGCGGCGCGCCCTTGGCGAGATAATAGGGCGGCTGGACGAATTGAAGCCCGTGCGACGCGAGCCATCGGACCGTCGCCGGCGCGTCCGCCGCGAGGCGCGCGAAATAACGCTCGTCGCCGCGGGAATTCGTCGCCGCGCGCATGTCGTCGAGAAAGCGCGCCTCGACTTCGTCGGTCGACGCCATACGCATATTGGCGGGCGACCAACGCGTATTGCCGCCCGCCTCGTCCTCCGCCGCCTTGTCGACGAGAATAATTTCGATCGACCGGCCCTGCGCGCGTGCCGCTTCGGCGGCCGACAATGCCGCGGCGAGGCCCGCGGCTCCCTGGCCGACGACGATCAGGGTCCGGGCGGCACCGCTCATGGCGCCGAGAGTCGCGTAAGCATCGGACGCATCACGCGGCCGGTCTCACGTCTTGGCGCCAGCGCCGCAGTCGCACGAGACATGGAACAGCTTTGCGGCCGTCTCGCTCAGGATGCTGCGCCGCTCCACCTCGCTGAGGGACGCGGAATCGACGACCTTGGTCGGTTCCGCATCGCCGATCGGGAACGGATAGTCCGAGCCGAGCATGATCTTGTCCGCGCCGGCGAGATCGCACAGGAAGCGCAAGGCGCGCGGATCGAACAGGACGGTGTCGAAATAGAGCCGCGCGAATTCGGCGACCGGATCGGCGTATTTCCCGGGGTGAATGTCGAAATTGCGCTTGAGCCGGCCGAGGGCATAGGGCAACGCGGCGCCGCCATGGGAGATCAGGAGCTTGACGCCGGAATAGCGCGTCACATGGCCCGAGAACAGGAGCCGTGCCACCGCCGTCGTCGTATCGGTGAGGCGGCCGACGCCGTTGACCAGGTCGTAGTCGTTGAGCCGGTCGTCGCCGCACGCGAACATCGGATGGAGGAAGACGGTCGCCTGCTTCGCCGATGCCGCTTCCCAAAAGGGATTGAGGTCGGCATCGTCGAGGGCGCCCCCCACGCCCTTGGGCTGAGTCCCGATCATGGCGCCGTGGAATCCCATGCCGAGCGCTTCCTCGAGGATCTCGGCGGCGAGCTTGCCGCTTTGCAAGGGCACTGAAGCGAGCGGCACGAGCTCGTCGAGGCCGGATGCGGCGTCGCGCATGTGCCGGTTCAGGAATCGGCACCAATCGGCACCCTCCGCGGCCGGCAGCTCGTAGCCGAAAATGTCGAGCCAGCCGCCTACCACCTGGCGCTGGATGCCCTGCTTCGAAAGCCAGTCGCGGCGCGCGGCCGGATCGCTCAGCTTCGGCGAGATGGGCCGCGTCGCATCCTTGCCGGCGAAGGCCATGCGCATCGCGCTGCGCTCGCCCAGCACCTCGACCGAGGGAAACAGGCGCCGCTCCGCCGCGAGCGCATCGAGCAGGCTCGGCGGCACGTAATGGGCATGGACGTCGATGATCATGGTCTCGCTTCCTCTTTTGAGACGGTGGCGGTGCCGGAGAGTGCCCGCAGGATGTTGGCGCGAACGTGCTCGCGCTCGGCGTCGCTCGTCATCCCGTCGAACGTCGCTTCGTAGGCAATGCGCGCCGGCCGATGGAACACGAGGATGCGGCGCCCGAGCTGGATCGCCTCGCCGATCGAATGGGTGATGAAGATTCCGGTCGCCTCGGTCTCGCGCACGAGCTCGAGGAATTCGGCGCGCAGGCTGTTGCCGGTGACCTCGTCGAGGGCCGAGAACGGCTCGTCGCACAAGAGGATGTCGGGCTTGATCGCGAAGGCGCGCGCCATCGAGACGCGCTGGCGCATGCCCCCCGAGAGCGCGTGGACGTAATCCTCCGCGTGAGCCCCGAGGCCGAGCCGCTCGAGCCAACGCGCGGCGATCTCCAGCCGCTCGGTGCGCGGCACGCGATTGAGCTCGAGGCCGAGCGCCACGTTGTCGATCGCGGTGCGCCAGGGCATGAGCCGGTCGTTCTGGAACACGATGCCGATCTTGCCGCGGAACCAGTCGAAGTTCCGGAACGGATCGTGCCCCTTGACGAGCACGCGTCCCTCGGTCGGCTGGATCAGGCCCGCGAGGATGTTGAAGGTGGTCGACTTGCCGCAGCCGGTCTTCCCCAGGATTGCGACCAGCTCGCCGCGCGCGACCGTGAAGCTCAGATTGCGCACCGCGTAGGCGCCGCCCGTGCCCGGAAACACCTTGCTCACATTGTCGAAGACGATCTCCTCGGCCGAGCCGCTCATCGCGCGCGCTCCGCGACCGGCCGGTAGTCCAAAAGAAGGTCCTCGAGGAGCGTGATGACGCGCTGGACGACGAGGACGAACGCGACCAGCACGAGCGTCCAGGCGATCGCCCCCGCCATGTCGAACAGCTGCTGCTGCTCGAGGAGCTCGTAGCCGATGCCGCCCGTGGACCCGACCAGCTCGGCCACCACCACGACGCGCGAGGCGTTCCCGAGATTGACTTTCCAGGCGGTGAGAATGCCCGGCACCACGGTCGGCACGATCAGCGTGCGCAAAAGGTCGAGGCGCGACGGCCGGAACGAGACCGTCATCTCGAACAGATCCTTGGACATGGAGCGGTAGGCGTCGAGAATCTGGAAGCTGAAGGCCGGCAGCGTCGTCATCACCATGATGAAGAAGATGCGGAACTCCATCCCCTTGAACCAGATGATCGCGAACACCACCCAGGACAGCGCCGGAACGCCCTGATTGAAGTTGAGGAGCGGATGGACGTAGCGCTGGAGGCGCTCCGAGCGTCCCATCAGCACCGCGAGCACGGTGCCGAGGACGAAGGCGCCCGCGAGGCCGAGGAGAATATGCGCCGCGGTCGCGAGCGCGTCGTCGATCGTGTTCCAGTGCGAGAAGATGTCGACGAAGCGCGACGCGATCTCCGGCACCGGCGGGAACAGAAAGTGCGGCACGAAATACGAGACGATCTGCCACAGGACGGCGAGCGCCCCGAGGGCCACCACGCTTTCGAGCTTGACCTTCATCCAGCCGAAGCGCGCGTTGCGCGGCGTTTCGCCGCGCTCGCCCGCCGGTTCCGTCGCGTCCGCCATCTACATTTTTCCGCCGTAGACGGTCGAGGCACTCGGCATGCGCTGGAGATAGCCGATGGACACGCCGGCGCGATAGACCGCGTCGATTTCCTTCTCGAGCGTGCCCGCCGGGCTTACGTTCATGCCGAGGCGCGTATTGTCGCGCACCAGGTTGGCGATCGCCTTGAGACCCGCCGCGTCGGCCTTGGGCGCGATCAGCGGCGCCGCCTCGTCGGGATGGGCCGCGACCCACCGTGCCGCGGCGAGGTAGGTGCGATAGAGGGGTGCGATCAGGGTGCGGTGCTGCGCGATCCAGGCCTGGTGCGCCGCGACGCCGAGATAGGGACTGTGCGGGCTGCCGGTGAACTTCTTCCATTCGGCCGCGATGTCGAGATGGAGCGTGCGGATGTCGGGCTGCTTCGCGATCAGGAGCGTATAGGCCGGCTCCCACAGCTCGATGGCGTCGGCGCGGTCGGCCAAGGCGTAGCCGACGAGGCCGGGAGGTGCGGTGTTGAGCACCTGGAGCGACGACGTGTCGAGGCCTTGCTGGTGCGCGAACCAGAGGAACATGCGGTAGTTCGTCGTGCCGGCCGCGGCCGCGAGCTGTTTCCCCTTCAGGTCGGCGAGCGACTTGATGTTGGGTCGGTGGGTCACGACCGCGCCCCAATAGTCGAACAGGTTGAACAGGTAGCTCGTCTTGACGCCGCGCAGGTCGGCGACGCCGACCGTGAGCAAGGCGGCGCTGCCGCCCACCTGGAACTCGCCCGAATCGAACTGGGCGGTATAGGCGTCCGGCGTGCGCTCGACGAAGGTGAGATCGAGGCCGTTCGCCTTGTCGAAGCCTTCCTTCTTGATGACGTCGGGCAGGAATGCGCCCAGCGACGGCGGGTTGAACACGACGATGGTGATCGGCGCCGGCGCTTGTGCCGCCGCCGGTGCGGCCTCGAGGCCGAGCACGAGGCCGAGGAATGCCGCGGCTATCACCGAGAGCCGGCGGCAAAGCGTGAATTTCGGTCCAGTCATGACAAATCCTCCCGACTTTTATGTTCTCGATTCACGGTATGGCGGCGTGGGCCGCCGCCAGAATCTCGCCCAGGGCCGAAAGGGTCATGGGCAAGGTCGCAATCTGCGCGCCCAACGGAGCGAGCGCGTCGTTGACCGCCGACGCGATCGCCGCGGGTGCGCCGAGATAGCCCGCCTCGCCCGAGCCCTTCTGCCCGAAGGTGGTAAGCGGCGACGGCGTGCAATGGTCGACGATCTCGATCTCCGGCACCTCGTGGGCCGTGGGGATGAGATAATCCATGAACGAGCCGCTCAGGAGCTGGCCGGCCGCGTCGTAATGGAAGCGCTCGTAAAGGGCCGCGCCGATGCCGTGGGCGATGCCGCCATAAGTCATGCCGTGAACGATGTCGGGATTGATCATGGTGCCGCAATCGTGCCCGACCGCGTAGCGGCCGAGCCGCACCTGCCCGGTCACGGGATCGAGCTCGGCATAGACCACGTGCGCCTCGAAGGCATAGCAGGGATACATCTGGACGCGCCCGTCGGGGCCCGGCATCGCGCCCCCTGTCGGCACTTCCCAGACATGCATCGCCTGGAGTCCCGGCTCGAGGCCGGGCGGAAGGCGGTGGAACTTGCGATGGGCGATCTCGACGATCCGATCCCAGGTGAGGTGCTTTGCGGGATCCGCGCGCAGCACGACGTCGCCGCCGCTATAGTCGACCGCGTCCGGCGCCGCGCCGAGATTATGGGCGCCGATCCGAATCATCGCCGCCTTGATCTTCTCCGCCGCCCCTGCCGCAGCACCCCCCAGCATGATCGCCATGCGGCTCCCGACCGGGCTGTTGCTCGGAAGCGCGGTCAGCGAATCCGAATGCACCACGCGGATCGTGTCGGGATCGCGCTCGAGGATTTCGCCGATCGCGGTCGCGGCCAGCGTCTCGTGCCCCTGCCCCGAGGACGAGGTGCCCATGGTCGCGACGATCGCGCCGTTGAGATCGACCTTGACGCCGCAAACTTCCATCCAAGTCGTGGTCTCGTTCTTGGGATTGAGCAACGGCTCGAACGCCGCGTTGCCGCCGCTCGGCTCGAGGCAGCAGGAGATGCCGATCCCGGCCGGCCGGCCCGCCGCGCGCGCCGCGTCGCGCCGGCGCACGAGCTCGTCGTAGCCCGCGGCCGCGAGCGCCTTCTCCAGTACCGCGTGGTAATCGCCGCTGTCGTAGGTGCTCCCGCTCGGGATGGTGTAGGGGAACTCGTCGTGGCGGATGAGGTTGAGCCGGCGCAGTGCGATCCGATCCATGCCGAGATGGCGCGCGACCCGGTCGACCGCGGTCTCGAGCGCAAAATTGGTCGGCGACTGGCCGAAGCCGCGCACCGCCTCCTCGGGCGTCTTGTTCGTGGTGACGCTGATCGCCTCGTATTCGACGCTGCCGATGCGGTACGGCCCGACGATGGCGCCGATCGGCTTCCCGAGCTGAAGCGGCGCGCGTCCCACATGGGCGCCGACGTCGTCGAGCGCCCGGATGCGAAGCGAGCGGATGATCCCGTTTTCCTCGAATGCGACCGACATGTCGAAGATGCGGTCGGGCCCGTGGGCGTCGCCGCCGCGCATGTTCTCGAGCCGGTCCTCGATCAGCCGGATCGGCCGGCCGAGCTTGCGCGCGAGATAGCCCGCGAGCACGCTATGCTTGATGCCGCGCTTCACACCGTAGCTCCCGCCGACATCGACGTCGAAATGGACGCGCACCGCGTTCCCCGGGATGCGTAGCGCGCGCGCGATCTGATCGGGAAATTTCGGCATCTGGATCGAGGCCCAGACGTCGAGGAGCTGGGTCGCGGGATTCCAGCTCGCGGTCACGCCGAAGGTCTCGATCGGGACGGTCGAGCTGCGGTTCCAACGCGCGCGGAACGAGAGCCGATGCGCCGCGCGCGCGAAATCCTCCTCGACCGGGCCGAAGACGAACTTGCGCCGGTAGAGGAGATTGCTGCCATGGTCGGGATGCACCGCGGGCGCGCCGGGCTCGAGCGCCGCCTCGGGGTCGACCACGGGGGCGAGCGGCTCGTAAGCGACCTCGACCAGCTCGGCCGCGTCCTCCGCCAACGCGCGCGATTCCGCGACGACCGCCGCGATCCATTCGCCAGCATAGCGCGCGAGGCCGACCGCGAGCGGATAGCGCTTGACCTTGGGGATATCGAGGCCGCTCATGAGCGGGCCGGTCGCGCGCTCGAGCTCGTCCCCGGTGACGACCGCCTTGACTCCCGGCGCGGCCAGGGCCGCGCGTGGGTCGATCGACAATATGCGCGCGAAGGGATAGGGGCTCGCGACCAACGCCACGTGCAACGTGCCCGGGAGCGCGATGTCCGCGGCATAACGTCCGGCGCCGACGATGAAGCGCCGATCCTCCTTGGTGCGGCGCTTTCGCGCGATGTAGCGGAACTTGCCGCCCGGCTCAATCGGCGTCGACACGATCGCCTCCCGCCGCGTTGGATTGGCGCATGCGCTCGGCCGCGAGCTTGATCGCATCGACGATCTGCTTGTAGCCGGTGCAGCGACAGAGATTGCCGCCGATCGCCTCGCGGATTTCCTCGTCCGACGGCGTGAGCGTCTCCGCGAGCAGGCCGCGTGCCGCGATCAGCATGCCCGGCGTGCAGAAGCCGCATTGGAGGGCATGGGTTTCCCAGAACGAATCCTGCAAGAGATCGAGGGTTCCGGGCTCGGGCGCCAACCCCTCGACCGTGGTGATCTCGGCGCCGTCGGCCTGCACCGCGAACATCAGGCAGGCGCGTACCGGCCGCCCGTCGAGGAGGATCGAGCAAGCGCCGCACACCCCGTGCTCGCAGCCGACATGGGTCCCGGTGAGAGCCAACACGTCGCGCAGGAAATCGACCAGCGTGAGACGCGACGGAACCTCCGCCTCGCGCCGCGCGCCGTTGACCGTGAGCGCGATCTTGTGCTCCGACATCTCTCAGCCCTTCCCGGCGGATGCATAGCGCTTCGCCTCGTCGATCGCGCGCGCGACCAGCGCCGCCGCGACGCGCCGGCGATAATCGGCCGAGCCGTGGATGTCCGACATGATCTCGATCCCGTCGGTCAGGTCGGCGAGGGCCGCCGCGAGGTCGCCTGCCTCGAGGCGCGTGCCGACGAGGCGTTGCGCGACCCGCTCGGCGCGGAACGGCGACCCGGCGATTCCGCCGACGCCCACGGAAAGGCGCCGGCACACGCCTTTGTCGTCGAGGGCGAGCTGGGCCGCCGCGGCCGCGAGCGCGAAATCGCTGCGCCGCGGGCTCAGCTCCTGAAAGCCGGTGCCGATCCTGCCCGCCCCGCGCCAGACCGGAAAGCGAATCGCGGTCAGGCACTCGTCCTCCTCGAGCGCCGTCGTCATGGGCCCGCGAAAGAATTCGGCGATCGGGATCGTGCGCCGCGAGCCCTTGCGCCACGCGACGATTTCGGCCTCGAGCACGAGGGACGCGAGCCCGATCTCGGCCGACGGATCGGCGTTTGCGAGGCTGCCGCCGACGGTGCCGCGGTTCCGCGTCTGGACGTGGCCGACGAAGCCGAGCGCCTTCGCGAGCAGCGGCGCCTTGGCCCGGATTTCGGCGCTTCCAAGGGCAACCGCCTGACGCGTGCAGGCCTTGACCGTGACCGCTCCCTCCTCGACCTCGATGCCCTGGAGCTCGGCGACGCGATTGATGTCGATCAGCAGCGCCGGGCGGGCGAGGCGCATGACGAGGAGCGGCACGAGGGTCTGTCCGCCCGCGATGATCTTGCCGTCGCCCTTGGCGCTCGCGAGGAGCCGGCAGGCCTCGTCGATCGTCGCGGCACGGGCATAGTCGAAATTCGCTGCCTTCATCTTGTCGTGTCCCGGAACCCTTGCCCGATCGATCCGCCCGTGCGCGCGCGCGTCAGGCCAAAGGAAAATCGGCCGGCCACAGCGCGAGGACGGTGTGGGGTGCGCGCGGCGGGCCCTTTCGTGAAGACGGTCGATCCGCGCGCGTGACGATGCCGTCGTGGATGCGATTGTCGAGGCTATAAGCGGCTGTATTGCGGACGATGGGGCCGGTCTTTTTGATCATCGCACGGCGTCCCCTGGCGCATCAGGATCGATTGTTCGGCCAGCCGCCCGGCAGTGCCTCAACGTCCGGCGTGCAGCGTATTTTTCATATTGCTGCATGTCAATCTGTAATATCGGAGAACGCGCGATCCCAGTATCGACCTGGATTCCATGAACGCTAGGCCAGATTGCGGCGTTTCAACGCTTCGACGAAGCGGCCTATTCGTCGCCAATGTGAGTTGACTTCCCATAATCCGGGATCATAACGTCTTTCGGCTGTGGAGCGCCGGAAAGTGCACGGACGCACGATTCGAGAAATGCGCCCGGTCGGGGCGGCTTCGCGGCAACGGGCTCCGAGAGCTTGAGCCGGACCCGGCGCGAAGCGATCGAGCCCAAAGGATGCAAATCAACAAGCGGCGCTACCTCGATCAGGCATGGCGCCCGCGCAACAGGGAGAGCGACATGACGAGCATGGGAGTCCGCCATTTCCGGCGCTTCGCCGCCGGGGTCTTGTTTGCGGCAGCCTGCGTGCTGCCCATTCGCGCGTGGGCGGCCGAGCCCTTGACCATCGGCTTCGACATCGGGCTCACCGGCGCCTTGGCGGCCAACGGCAAGGCAGCGCTTCTCGCGACCCAAATCTGGGCCGCGGACATCAACGCGAAAGGCGGTCTCCTCGGGCGCCCGGTCAAGCTCGTCTACTACGACGACCAGAGCAATCCGACCACGGTTCCCGGAATCCTCGCCAAGCTGCTCGACGTCGACAAGGTCGACATCCTGATCAGCGGCAACGGCACCAACATGATAGCACCGGCCATGCCGCTGATCATGCAGCGCAAGCTCACCTTCCTGAGCCTGATCGGGCTCGACGTGAACCGGACGTTTCACTACCGGAATTACTTCGCCGTCATCCCGGCGGGCGGACCGCACCCGAAGGAAAGCCTGACCCACCCGTTCTTCGCCATCGCGGCCACGCTCGATCCGAAGCCGAAGACGATCGCGATCGTCGGCGCAGATGCCGAATTCTCGCGGAACGCGATGGACGGGGGACGCATCCAGGCGAAGGAAGCCGGCCTCCGGATCGTCTACGACAAGAGCTATCCGTCGAACACGGTCGACTATACGCCGATCGTCCAGGCGATCCAGGCGACCGATCCCGATCTGGTGCTGGTCTGCTCTTATCCGCCGGACACGGTCGGCATGATCCGTGCCGCGCACGAGGTCGGGCTCAAGACCAGGCTGTTCGGCGGCGGCATGGTCGGGCTCCAGTCGACGGCGATCAAGCTGCAGCTCGGACCGCTGATGAACGGCATCGTCGATTTCGATTTCTGGCTGCCCTGGGCGGGATCGGCCTCGCCCGAAGCGAAGGCCTTCCTCGCGCAATACCAGGCGAAGGCGCCGAGCGCCGGCGTCGACGTCCTCGGCTACTACCTGCCGCCCTTCGCCTACGCCCGGATGCAGGTTCTGCAACAAGCGGTCGAAGGGACCAAGGGCCTCGACCAGGCGAAGCTCGCCGCCTATCTACGCAGCCATCGCTTCAAGACCATCGTGGGCGACATCAAGTACGGTCCGAACGGCGAATGGACCGAGCCCAGGGTCTTGGGCGCGCAGTTCCAGGGCATCAAGGACCACGAGCTCGCCGAGTTCAAGGACCCCAAGACCGAGGTGATTCTGTATCCGCCGCAATACAAGACCGGCAAGCTCCGCGCTCCCTATCAGAACGCGCAGCATTGATCGTCGCTTTTCGAGATCGCCCGGCGGGTGTCAACCGGGAGCGGCGCGGACACGCGTCGTTTCCGCGTCTCGTTCCGGCCGAACCCATGCGCCGGGCGATCAACGAGCCTGGGCGGCACGCTTCCTCGGCAGCATGCGTTGCATGACGCGGTCGCGCCAGACCAGGGCGTGGGCGAGCGCCGCCGCGACATGGAGGCCGACGGC
>Ga0335072_10003782_pt1 | contig 22675 bp, 23 predicted proteins | sample Lox_Sample_21_FD_206725 | JGI IMG/M metagenome (GOLD analysis project Ga0335072, IMG submission 206725) | Soil microbial communities from Loxahatchee National Wildlife Refuge, Florida, United States - Lox_Sample_2.1 | ecosystem: Environmental > Terrestrial > Soil > Wetlands | place: USA...
AATACCGACCGGGTCACGGCCGGTGGATTGGGCACCGTGCCGTCATGGGTGAGGAATCGGGCGAGCTGGCGGGTGGCGCGCACCCACTGGGTCAGGGTTCCCCAGGACAAGGTTGCGGTGGTGAGTTGTTGTCGTGCAAGGTCTTTGACGGCTTCCTTCAGCCAGGGCACCGGCACCGATGACCAGTCGACGGCGGTGTGCGTCGCGCCCGACTGCGTGGCGTCGAGAACGAATTCGAATCCGTCTCGCCAGTGCCAATGATCCCCCGCCCACGGATCGGGGTTGGTTGCGCCGTCGAGAAGTCGGAAGAAGCGCCGGATGTACGGGGCGCACAGCGAATCGAATGAGCTCGCGTACGGCCAGTGCTGTCGACAGAGCAGCAGCCAATCCTGCACGGACCGTTCGGTCAGCGAGTCCGTGATCCGGCCCTGGGCCGTCTCGACCAGCACCATCAGGACGCGGCGGAGGCTAACGTTGCACGTCCAGTCGCCCCTGCCGACCTTGGTGGCCACGACGAACCGGATCTCGTCGGCAGCCGTCGTTGGGAGCCGCCGGAAGTCGACCGTTTGCGTGGAGGGGCGTCCGCGCGGCGGGCCTACCGGCGTCGACCCGGTCTTGGCCCAGGCGTCGAAGTCAGCCGGTTGGCCGACGCGGAACCATTGGAAGTAGTGCGCGTAGCACAGCCCGGATCTGGCGGTGGAGTCGCCGGAAGGGCCGGCCAGCCAGTACCGCTGGCCGTCACAGCCGTCGACCGCGCACGGCTCCGCAGCTTGCCGACGGCGGTCCCCGGCCACCTCGACCACCTGCCACGTCGGCTGGCACCACGGACCATCGGGCACTCGCAGGCCTCGACCCGGCGTCGTCGAGGAGTGCCCGCAGCTCGTCAGCGCGGTGCTCGAGCAACTCACTACAGCCGGTTACACCACCAGCGAACTCGACAAAATCACCCTGCTCACAAGCACACAACGGGCCGACCTGTTCCAGATCGCAGGTGAACAACCCGGCACCCGGCACCTCACGATGGTCTAAGACATCGAGCGCCGAACATGGGGTGGAACCCGACCCATTGTCCACGACACACAATGGAAGGTGCCGGTCTACTCGAACAAGCAGTCGCAGGCACTCGAACAAGACCACGCCGCAGGCGGCCGCGAACACCGCGTCATGCAGGGCAGCGTCGCTCTCGGACGGGTAGTCCTGCAAGCCCGAAACCGGCGCCTCTACGCCGAACTACGCTGGCAAGTCAACAAGAAGCAATACAGCCGATACCTCGGAGAAGTTACCGCCGACGACCGATCAGCCAACCTCGCCGCCGCCTGGCAACGCGCCCACGACTGGGGCCTCACGACGACGAGCAATGCTCAATGACCATGTGTCAGGCGTTAGTCCGTTACTCAGGCGGCCGCGTTCCCGGCGGCTGATAATCGGGTTGCCTTCGGACGTGAGGAAGTGCATTCAGGTGATCGGCTACCTGGAACGAGTCGACCCCTGCCGCGACGGCGGTGAGGTAGTTCGCGCGAGTCATGGTCAGCGGGCCGATGCTCGTGTAGGCGAGCGTGTCGATTAGGCCGACTCGAAATCCTGGCATCTAGCTTGGCGCGACACCGGCTCGGGTGGCAAGTATCGTGATGGGCGCCACTGTTCAAAGGAGATGCTAGTGACCCGACCGCTCCGCGCCGCCGCCACCGCGGCTACCCTGCCGCTGCGAGCGTCCAAGGTCGCCGCCGACGGATGGGGCGGGTACGCCGCGAGCGCCTGGCGGCGCCGCGCCAGCGCCGGGCAGGTCTCGAAGGAGCTGGCCCTGTGGGCCCGCACCGTGACCCAGCATCGCAAGCCTGGGTGGGCGCACCCGCACACGGTGGTCCGCACCTGGCCGTTCGCCCGGCTCCTGGACTACTCCAGCGGTGCCGCGGTCGCAGGAGTCGTGCCCACTCTGGTGCTGCCCCCGCAGGCCGGGCATGCCTCGACGGTCGTCGACCACGCGGACGGCCAGAGCCAGATGGTCATGCTGCGCGACGCCGGGCTCACCTCGCTCTACACCTTCGACTGGTTGCCCGCGACGCGTGCGACCGCCGACGCCGGCATCGAGGACTACCTGACCGCGATGGACGAGACCATCGACTCGCTCGGTGGACGGGTCAACCTCGTCGGCGATTGCCAAGGCGGCTGGCTCTCGGCGATCTACGCCGGCCTACACCCTGACAAGGTGAACACCCTCACCGTGGCTGGCGCCCCGATCGACACCCATGCCGGCGGCGGTGTCGCCGTCGCGTTCTCGCGGAGCGTGCCGGCCTGGCTGCAGGAGGCGGTTTACCGGGCCACCATCACGTTGGAGGGTGGCCTGCACCGCGGCCGCAGCCAACTGGCGTTCTTCAAGGGCCTCGACCCGCTAGCCAGCCTCCAGCGCTCGATGGGCATATTGCCGCGCATCCACGACGAGGACTTCGTGGCCCGCTACGTCGAGTTCGCCGACTGGTACGAGTACACCCAGGACATGCCCGGCAACTTCTACCTCTGGGCGGTCATCCACCTGTTCGTGCGCAACGAGTTGGTCTCCGGCAAGATGGTGATCGGCGGCAAGCAGGTCGACCTCGGACGGATCACGTGCCCGGTGTTCCTGATCACCGGGATCCGCGACCACATCACCCCCGAGAAGCAGGTCTGGGCGCTCGGCGATCACGTGTCGACGCCAAAGGAGCAGATCTTCTCCGACCGGATCGACGCCGGACACCTCGGCGTCTTCATCGGGCGCTCCGCGCTGGAGGACCACTGGCCCCGGCTGATGCGGCAGGTCGCGGCCTACTCGCAGCCCGACATCGAGCGCAAGCCCTCTCCGGCCCGCGCGGCCCGGGCCAGAGCGATCAAGCCAGCCAGCGTGACGTCGGCCCTAGCGTGACGTCCCGAAAGCGTCACGCACCCCAAGCCGGCCTGACCCGGGGAACCCGGCCCTCCGGCGCGGCCCGCTGCTCGCGCTCGAATCCCCTAGGCTCCACAACTTAAAAGCGCGTGGCCCGAGCATGTTCTGCGGCGCCTCGGCGTTGACGCCGGCACGCCAAGGAACTGCCTGACGTGCCCGTCTGGGCAGGATTAGACCTGGATTAGACCCGTTCGAGATAGAAGTATGCGTAGCGGCCGTTGTCGAGGGCGTTCTTGCCGTTCATGATGCCCATCACGGCGTAGTCGTCGATCTTCTTGAAGTGGTCGTGAACGGGCTGCTCGTCCAACACCATCGTCGCGGTGACTTCGCCGCGAAATTCCTGCATCCACAGGCTGGCTTCGCCGTTGTCGGTGTTCGAGTACTTGTTGCCGTCCGCGTCCAAGCAGAGCAGAGGCTTCGCGTCGGTGGCCGAATTGAAGGTCTTGCCGAACCAGTTGATGAGGGCCAGCGTTCCGTTCCCGGTGGCCGGTGTCGAACTCGCCACCTCGCCATTCACCGATCATGAAGCCGATGGTCGCAGGCTCCAGCGTGGCCCAGAACTCGTCGAGTTCGACGTCGGGGATGAATACACGCCGTGGTCCGGTCACAAGACGCTGTCCGGCGCGCTCCTTCAGATCGGTGAACTTCGTGCGGGCCATGCTGGGGCGCAGGACGCCAACTCCATTGGCGTGCGGGGTGTTTGTCGCGGTGTCATGGGTCTGGTTGGTGTTTGTCGAAGTGTTCATGGCAATGATCTTCAATCCAGCGATGGCGCCGTAGTAGCGGTCGAGTTCTTGTAGGGGTACAAGCGCGCCTTGTGGAGCACCTACGAACAGCACCCTCGAACAACCTTGAAATTAACGACGATCTTTTCAAGGTTGGTGCGCTAACTAACCTGGAAATTACAAGCGTGGATTTCAAGCTTGTGGCGGGGACGGAATACCAAGACGGACTAGTTCGGGTATCGCAGACAGGAGAGTGGTACCCCCTGGGTCTGCTCATCTCTGCGGCGATCCATGCGCATCGCCGATGACCTGACCGGATCTTCAAATGCGATGCCGTCTTGACTGCGCTGGAGTACTGAGCAGAACTTCGTACCCGATCGCTCGCGGTGAGCGATAAGAATTCGCCAAGGTTCCTCCCAGCGCTGCCCTCGATTCTCTTCTGATCGACCCACCGGGCTGCAGCGGCGGACCATGATGAAAAAGAAATGCCGATATGACCAGGATTGAAAGATGAGCGAGGCGTCGTCGCGGCCGAATTGGTGGTTGGCGTGGGACGGCAAGTGGTATCCGCCGCGCTGGGCGTATCACTACGTCACGACGAGCGGTGGAGCTGACCTCGACGGTCTAATGGGTCAGGCACTCCGGCAAGCGGCACTTCTGGGACAGCAGGGCTGGGAAGCATTGAACTTCACGGTCCAATCGCACGCCATCAAACTCCCAATAGTCTTGGGGGCCACGGCCACCAATGAGGCGTGGAGCATCTTCTGTTTGATGAAGCGTCCCGTCACCCCGTAGGAACACAGTTTTGTTGGGTTGGGCCGCGCACGCTTTGTGGATCAGTTGACGGGGTCCGGCCATTGGCACGTCGGCAAGTGCGTAACTCGTTGACCTGCAGCATGATTCGCCCTTATGACCCGAGTTGGCTCACGTTAGCGTTAGCGAAGCTTAAGCGGCGCAGCCGTGACTGTTGAGTCAAGTACGCGGTTCGAGTCGCGAGCGGTCAGGCGGCGAGCCGAGCCTGCTGGGTCAGTTCGTCGAAGGCAGCTTGGTAGGCGCGGGCGGCGTTGTGCAGCTTGGTTTTTCGTGGTGGGCTAGGGTCGCTTGTCAGAGCCAGGTCGGTTCGGAGCAGGTGGTCGTGAGCATGGGTGAACAGCAGCGCGTGCTGTAGCCCGGTGTCGGTGACGTGGTAGCGGCGGCTGCGGGGGACCCGTTCGATGAGCCTGTGGGCACGCAGGCGCCGCAGGTCGTAGGTCATCTGCCCGGCGGTGATGTCCTCGAATCGTTTGCCGAGGAGGGGCGCGGTGAGGGTGCGCAGCTCACGGTTGGTGAATCCGTGAGGCAACAGCCGGTGGACGAGCAGGGCGCGCAGCAGGGCGTGAACACGGTCGTCGCCGAAGCGTAATCCGGCGATGCGGGTGGCGGAGTCGGTGAGGATGGGTCCGGTGAGCTCGGTGAAGGCCTTCGCGCCGCGGATCGGGTCGTGGCTGATGGTTTGGACGCCGAGTAGGCGCCGGTTGGCGGTAAAGCCGAGCTGCCGCAGGTCGGGCAGGCTGGTCAGCCGTTTGGTGACACCGAAGTCGTGGGGGTTGTTGATGGTGGGCTCGGTGCGCAGCGCCCTCCCTTGTTTGTAGTACTGCTTGATTTTGGCGTTCTTGTAGTCGGCATGCAGCGACGGGATGACACCGTTGGTGATCACCCGGGTGCGGAACCGGCCCGGGGTCTTGCGTTTGCGGCACGTTGAGGATTCGGCGGTCGAAGATCAGCCCGACGTGGTCGGGGCGGCCGATGTCGAGGTTGTCGCGGATGACCTGCTCGAAGAACATCCGCCCGAACACCGGCGCGTCCAGCATCTGGGTCAGCGAGAATTCGGCCTGCAGAATCGATAGCTCATAGCGGTAGCCGGCGGCCTCATCCTCGTCGGTGAACGGGGTGGGCAGAATGCGCAGCCACTTGCGCAGCAACGCGTCGATCTGGTCGGGTCCCAGACTGTCGCAGATCGCCTGCAACCCCGCCACATCGTCGACCGCGGCGAACCCCTATTGCCTCGATGAGGATTTCGGCCCGTTCTTCATCAAGTTCAGCACCTACTTCCCCTACACCGCCAAGCTGTGCATCAGAAGTAGAAATAGTTGATGAACGCCGTGGAGCGCACCAACCAGGCATAGGGTTCCCCGGCCTGGTTGTAGCGACGCTGAGTGCGCCACACCAGCGCCTTCTCCTGCGCCCGGCCCACGAACAACACGCCTTCGGCGCCGGTGAACCGGGCCAGGAACTCCCCGGCCACGTCGTCCTTACGCTCCCTGCCGAAGGACACCAACTCCAGGCCTCGGTGCGGCGACAAAGCCGTGGATGTCGGCGACGAACGCCTTGGTCATCGGATCCATCAACGCCGTGGAGGCGTAGTGGTGGCCGCGGTGACCGACGAAGAAGCCCTGTACCCCGGCGCCGTAGGCCAGCCGCGGGACCCACACGTTGAGATACATCCGGTCCATGCACTCGATCTCGAACACCGTGTGCTCGGACAAGACATCGCCGGCACTGCACGCTACGGTCATAATCGGGCTCCGGTTCGGACGGGCGGTCGGCAACGGCCCACCAACCGCTACAGGCGGTTCATACACCCGATCGACACGTTTCGACCAGGGTCTTCATCCCGTCCGAACCGAAGCCCCCAAAGCGACACCAGCCAGCATGCCCGTCGGGATGGGGCGAAGCCCGGCTAGTGTTAGTGCGCACGTCAGCGGGGATCTTGCTGTGGGCTTGACGGGGTTGCGGGTGTGGTTGTCGGCTCCGGTTATCGAGTTCCGATCGCAGCGGGTGGCGCTAACGCTAACGGAATTGTCTATGTCCCATCCGGTTTGAGCTTGGATGCGGTGTCCGCAGTGGCCGGGGGTTGGAAGGGTGTGTACCACCACCAGTCGGCGCGTTCGCCGAGGGGACCGGGCCACGATGGGACCTTGGGCGGGGGCCGGTTGGGTGGGCGGGCGAGTGATCCCGCGCGCAATGGTTTCCCGGTGCTGTCGGTGACGATGAGCTGGTCGGGGGGTCCGGTGATGGTGATCAGGCCACGGTGGTGGCACCGGTGGTGATACGGGCAGACCAAGACCAGATTGTCCAAGTCGGTGCGGCCGCCGTCTTCCCAGTGCCGCAAATGGTGGGCGTGCAGACCGCGGGTGGCCCCACAGCCGGGCACCGCACAGGTGCGGTGGCGGTACTCCAGGGCGCGGCGCAGCCGCCGGCTGATCTGACGGGTGGTGCGGCCGGCGCCGATGAGCTGGCCGTCGCGTTCGAACCACACCTCGCAGGTGGCATCGCAGGTCAGATACTGGCGTTCGGCGTCGGTGAGTAGCGGACCCAGATGCAGAGCGGCCGCCCGCGCGGCCACATCGAGGTGCACCACCACGGTGGTGTGCTGGCCGTGGGGCCGGCGGGTGGCCTCGGCGTCCCAGCCGGCCTCGACCAGCCGCACAAACGCCTCACCGGTGGACGGCAGCGGGGGCCGCTGCTCGGCGGCGGCCTCGGCGTCGCCGTCGCCGTGATCCTGTTTCCATTCGGCGATCAGCGCGTCGCGATGCGCGGCCAGTGCCGCCTCGAAGGTCGCGGCCTCGGGGCGCGGCAGGGTGATCCGCCAACAGCTGAGCTCCCCGTCCTCGGAGGTCTTGGTGACCGAGGGCCGCGGCTCGGGCTCGGGCGCCGCATCGGGTTCGGGGTCGGGTCGCGGTTCGAGTTTGACCGCGGTGCGCAGCTGGTTGACCGTGGCCACCGCGGCCAACTGCGCGTAATGCTCATCAGAGCCCGACCCGGCGCGCGCGGCGATCACCCCGACCTGATCCAGCGACAGCCGCCCCTCGCTCATGGCTTGGGCGCAGCGCGGGAACTCCTCGACCCGGCGCGCCACCGTGCTGATCGTGCGCGCGTTGGCCGGGGACACGCCGAGTTTCCAGGCCACCAACGCCGGCACCGAGCGGGCCCCGGTGATGCCGCACAACTCGTCGCGTTCGATCTCGGCCACGATTTGCACGATCTGTCCATCGATCGCGTTGCGCTGACCGGCCAACTCCGCCAACTTCTCGAAGGCCACCTCCACACGCTGGGCAGGACTCCCCACCGGAGGCAATGCGGTCAACGACATGAATTCATCCTTGCAGCCGGGTACGACAAGTCCCGGCCACCCATTCGAGGCGCCGAGGCGTGACCGTCCTCATCTGCCAAGTGACAGGTCAACCCGCTGCCTCTACCCGCGAGCCCCCAATCGTGAGCCACGTCAGGACAGGTGCGTAACCCGTTGACCCGCAGCGTGATTCGCCCCTAAGACGCAGTGGTCGGAGGCGCGGCCCTAAGCCGGAGCGCCGAACTGTTGATCCGGCAACCGGGAGTTCGCGGCCAAGGGATCCGGTCCGTACTGGTTCGGTCCGTCGGTGCCCTTGATGACGAACCAGATAAGCAGCGCGATGCCCCCGAGTATCGGGATGAAGCTGATCAGGACCCACCAGCCGGGTTCGTCGAGATCGTGCAGGCGCCGAACGGAGATGGCGAGGCTGGGAATGAAGGTAGCGACATCGAAAGCGGCGGAAATGAACTGTGTGTCCAGCTTCAAGTCGATGAGGGCCGCCCCGATGCCGAGGATCGCGACGAAGAGAGTCCAGTACCAGAATTCGGACCGGCAGGCCCGATCGCTGAAATTGAAGTACTTGATGAATCCGGTCGAAACCGCTTTCCCGAAGCCCATTTGTCTCCCCGATTCAAAGCCAATCGTGGAAGCGGAACATTACCATGCCGGCCTTTAACAGCGCGGCTCAAAAGGTGATTTGATCGCCGCTGCCGAGAGCCTTTTCATCCCGCCGATGGCGGTGGCTTGATCAGAGTGCTCGGAAGCTCCACCCCGTATGCGATGTCGTCGTAATCGCGCCTCTTGCGCCAACCGGTGCCCAGCGGGGCCGCAGGCTTCTCCCCCTCTGCCGGACCCTCGTCCTCCTCGTACTCGGCATCGTCGTCGTCCTCGTACTTTTGTCCCTTCCGTTTGCGCCAACCGCTGCCTGCCGAGATCGGCGGCGGCATCAGTGGCGGCAGGGGGAACCCGGAGGAGTCTGCCTCAGCAAGCGGTGTTGCCGCAGCTGCGAGTTGGACCGGCGCGTGCGAAGCCGGCAACAACCCCACCACCGCGGGCGGCACGGTCAACTTGCCCAGCGGCACCCCGACGCGAACCGCCGCGGTGGTTTCTGCCGAAAGTCCCGCGTTCCCGAACACACCCGCACCGGGCCCCGCCCCCAGCGCCGCCTCCCCCTCCGACAGACCCTTACCAGCGGTGCCCCCCACAGACTGGAGTGCCTGGGCCGCCCTGCTCTGCGCCAAATAGGCGAGCAGGTTGACGGGAAGCCCCCCTGCGATGGCCTGGTTCGCATAGGTGTTCGCCAGTCCGAACCAGCCCTGGTTGGGGTCGAAGGTGATGCCAAGCGACTGCAGGAGGGCATCCAACGGAGACAACGGCGGAGCCACAGCAGAAGCAGGCGCCGCAGCGGCGGCGCCGGACACCGCGCTGGCTTGCGCGGCCGCCCCCGACGGATCGGCAATCGTTGGCGGCGACGAGAACAGCGGCAGCGTGGCGGCTTGTGCCGACTCCGTCTGATAGCGACTCATCGCCGCCGAATTGTTCGCCCACATGCCCTGGTACAGGTCTTCGGTTTGGGCAATGGCCGGAAGGTTGATCCCGAACATGTTGGTGGCCAGCAGTTGTGCCAGCCGCACCCGGTTGGCACTGACCTGCGCGAGGGGAACCACCGACGCACGGACCGAGGCGAATGCCGCTGCCGCGGCCTGGGCTGAACAGGCTATCTGCCGACATTGTTGTGCGGTGGTGTGCAACCACATCAGATAGGGCTCGACAGCCTGGGCCAGGGCCGCCGCGGACGGACCCTGCCAGGCCTCGATCAACGACGACAACGCAGCGCGGTTGATGCCCGCCGATTCTTCCAAATTGGCGCCAAGCTGTTGCCACGCATCGGAAGCCTCGACCAGTGAGCCCACTCCAGGCCCGGCATGGATGAGCGCGGAGATGACCTCGGGGGGCAGCGCGGAAAAATCCACGAGATGTCACCTCCCATGCGCCTGCAACGACCGGGCAAAATCGCGCTGACCAAGCCGCGACGAACCTTGGAACATTGTGCGCGTTGACGGCCCATCGCGGTACCGGTCGATCCAACCGATGGCAGGGATCACCCGGCGGCAGGCGGCCTCGCCATTATCGAAGGCTTGAAACCGTAGGTCGGAAGCACACGCCCGTAACGGTTTCCGCCCAGCGACCCAAACGGAGCCATCGGCAAGCCGCCCACCCCTTCGGCCGCGGCCGGGACAACGGTGGCATGGAGAGCCCCCACCGGGTTGGTCACGGCACTCACCGGAGTCCAGCTTGGCGGCACCGACAGCGCGCCCAGCGGCAGCGCTCTGCCCAGGCCCGCCGAAACGCCGGTGCCCGAGGTGAGATGGGCGCCGGCCCCGCCGACCGCGGCACCCGCGCCCTCGATCGCCTTAACCGCGGGAGCCAGACCCTTCGTGAATGTGGTCATGGCCGTAATTCCGTTGCTCACCTGCCCGAAGGACTGGATCGACTGGATCGAGGACTGCGCGGTCGAGACGTACGGCACGATGTACTTGGCGTATAGCCCGACCATGTCGTCCAGCGCGGTGTACTTCGTGAGGTATCCGTCGAGCTTGGCGCCGGTGAACGACGAAAACAGCTCCGCCAACGGGTCGTGCACGGAGTCCAGTCGCGTCAGCACCTCTTGCACAACGGTCTGGACAGGATTGTTGGCGGCCGTGGAGACCGCGGCAGCTTGCCGCGCCAGCCCGGACGAGTCGGCCACTTCCGGCGGCTCGGCGAAATCGCTCAACTGTGACGCCGCCGCCGAGGAAGTCGCGTAGGCGTACATCGCCGCCGCGTCCTGAGCCCACATCTCGAAGTACTGCGCCTCAGTCGCCGCGATCGCCGGGGTATTTTGCCCCAACAAATTCGTCGCGAGCAATGCTGCCAGCAATGCGCGGTTGGCGGCGATCACCGGAGGAGGCACCGTCATCGCGAACGCCGTCTCGTGCGCGGTCGCGGCGGCTGCCGCTTGACTGGCGGCCAGCTCGGAGTGCCCCGCGCTGCTCTGCAGCCAAGCGATGTACGGAGTCGCCCCGGCCACCAGCGACGACGACGCCGGACCCAGCCACGGACCGCTGGTCAGCGTGGATAGCACCGACTGAAACCCGGCCGCCGTCGAGTGCAAGTCGGCGGCGAGTTCGCCCCAGCCCGCAGCGGCGGCCAACAACGAGCCCGCCCCTGGACCGGTGTACATGCGCCCGGAGTTGATTTCCGGCGGCAACAGTCCGTAGTCCACGGTCACACCGCCGCCGCGTTGGCCGCCTCGGTGGCCGCATAGGAAGCCGCACTCGCAGCCAGGGTGGTCACCAACAACTGATGGATGACACCCGCCTGGGCACTTAGCGCCTGGTACCGCTGGGCATGTGCGGCGAACTGCGCCGCCGTCAGCGCGGAGATCTCGTCAGCGGCGGCGGGAACGACCCCGGTGGTGGGGCCGGCGGCGGCCGCATTACCGGCGGTGAATGCGGCGCTGATCGATTGCAGACTGCTCGCCGCAGCGGCCAGGTGCTCTGGATATGCAATTACAAAGGACATGTGGCTTCCCTTTCAACGACCTGGTAGTTGTCAGGGAAGATATAAACAACGCCCACCGATTCAGTGGACCGATTCGGTCTGGATAGGCCCTGATCATGGCCTTTGGTCAAGACTCAGATTGATCTTAATATTTTCATCGAAATCCGCAGCCGGTAGCGCCGAATATATGCAATTTGTGAGCGCAACACAATTGCTATGAGTTTCCGATGAGTTAATGAGCCCGTAACTTCCGGAAAGAGAATTGCTCACCGTGAAGATAAGTCTTGGGTATGGATCATCCGGTTATGGTCGCGGCTGGACGTCCACGCTGGGCGGCAGCGGCGACGGCTCCGGGCGCATCGAACGCCGCACGATGCTGAACGTCACGGCGCCCACGGCCAGAGTTGTGACCGCAGCCCCCGCGATCAACCAGGGCCGCTTGCTGTGTCGCCGGGAGCGCCGCGCCTCCTGAAATGCCTGCGGCAGGTTGGTGACCACCTCCTGGGCCGCGGCCAGCTCCTGAGCCAGCGTCTCCTGCGCAGCCGCGAGCTCCCGGGCCAGCCGGCCGTCCCGATAGCGGCGACGAAGCTCCGACGCGGTCGCATGCGCGGAATGGAGCCCGATCCCGACAACGCCTCGTGTGACGTCCACCGGCCCGATCGCCGTGTACGTCAAGCCACGAGTCAATCGCTCCGCAGGGGTCAACCGGGCCTCCGTCTTCGCGCTCATCTGCCGCCTTTCTGTGTCGCCTCTATGTCCTGGCCGGACAAACTCCGATAACCCCCACAGACTGCCACCATTGGGCGGCCCACGGGCCCATTGGGCGTATGCCGCGTCGAGTGACACCCGGTGCGGACGTACGCCCGCCTAATGGCAGACTGTGATCCCGTGACCAACAGCCCTTATCAGACCGCCACCGCCACGCTGCACACCAACCGCGGTGACATCAAGATCGCCCTGTTCGGAAACCACGCGCCCAAGACCGTCGCCAACTTCGTTGGCCTGGCGCAAGGGACCAAGGAGTACTCGACCCAGAACGCTTCGGGCAGCCCGTCCGGTCCCTTTTATGACGGCGCGGTCTTTCACCGGGTGATCAATGGCTTCATGATTCAGGGCGGCGACCCGACCGGAACGGGACGCGGCGGCCCGGGCTATAAGTTCGCTGACGAGTTCCACCCCGAGCTGCGATTCGACAAGCCGTACCTACTGGCGATGGCCAACGCGGGTCCGGGCACCAACGGCTCTCAGTTCTTCATCACCGTCGGACAGACCCCGCACCTGAACCGCCGCCACACGATCTTCGGCGAGGTCACCGACCCCGACTCGCAGCGGGTCGTCGACGCAATCGCGACGACAGCCACCGACGGCAACGACCGGCCCACCGACCCGGTCGTCATCGAGTCGATCACGATCTCCTAAAGCGGCTCAACCTTCCTGAAGCGCCTAGCCTTTTTTGCGGCCGGTGTAGCCGGCCTCGGTGAGTGCGTCGAGCACGTTCAACGGGTCGGTCCCGACGTCCCAACGGGACAGCACGACCAGACCGCCGTCCGTCGTCTCGATCTCGAGCAACCGCATTTTGCGGGCCAACCGGCGGAACTCGGTGATCCGGATGATCTTGATGTCGGGGCGTTGTAATAGCTGCGTTCGGAACCACCCGCGCAGCGCCAGGCCGTCGGGCGTAATTGCCAGCTTTGGACGTGCGCGCCACGAGAAGCCCGCAAACAAGATCAAACCCACGGCGGCAATCCCGGCCAAGACTTGCCCGGGCGCATCTGTGACGAGGGTCACACACGCGATAGCCATTGCAACGCCCACAACCCCACAACCAGCGATTCCAGCCGCAGGGGGCTCCCATTGAGTTTGCTGCATGCGGTATCTACACCCTCCCACCACTGCCGATGCAGTTATCCACAAGCGCTATCAACAGTGGGGACAAATAACACGCGTGTGATTGAACACTTGAAAAGTTGCTGGCTCAGTGAAGGATAGGGCCCAAGATGAATTCATTACGTCGCTGAGGTCGCTCAGTGCCAGCGCATGGTGAGCAACAAACCGGTGATCATGAAAGCGAACGCGATCGCGTAGTTCCAAGCGTACAGATTGTGCATCCACATCAGTGCCGCGGGCGGATTGGTTCCGACGGCCGCGAGCTGGAACACCATCAGCCAGACGAGCCCGATCAGCATCAGACCGATAAACAACGCGACGAACCACACACTCGAGGGGCCGACCTTGACTTTCACCGGGGTGCGGCTGACCGCGGTGAGGGTGAAATCGTTCTTCTTGCGGACCTTGGACTTGGGCATGATTACCTCAACAACGCGACGAGCGGGACGGGATGCGACGATAACTGGTGCATGGTTAGGCACGCCCAGGCAGCGGCTTGGCTACGAGACTAGCTCACCTGGCACCGTTACCAGGAAACGGAGAGCCCTATGACGGACGCGCCGGCCGCGAAAGACGCGTACGACGCGCGCCGATCGCCGTGGCGTTTCGGCGTCCCCCTGGTGTGCCTGCTGGCCGGGTTGCTGTTGGCCGCCACGCACGGGGTGTCCGGCGGCGCCGAGATCCGTCGCAGTGACGCGCCCCGTCTGGTCGACCTGGTCCGGGAGGCGCGGTCAACGGTGAGCCGACTGGACACCGAACGCAACGAGCTGAGCGCCAAGATCGACGCGACGCACGGGAGATCTTCGGATGCCGCGTTGGGGGCCATGCAGAAGCGGTCCGCCGAACTGGCCGCCGAGGCGGATATGAACCCTGTCCATGGGCCCGGCCTGGTGGTGACCCTCAACGACGCGCAACGCGACGCGAACGGCCGTTTCCCGCGGGACGCCTCCCCCGACGACCTGGTGGTGCACCAGCAGGACATCCTGGCCGTCCTCAACGCGCTGTGGAGCGCGGGCGCCGAGGGGATCCAGATGCAGGACCAGCGGATCATCGCGACCTCGATGCCCCGCTGTGTGGGGAACACGCTATTGCTCAACGGACGCACCTACAGCCCGCCTTACTCGATCACCGCGATCGGCAATGCCGCGGCCATGGAAGCCGCCCTGGCCGCCGCGCCGCTGGTGACCCTCTACAAGCAGTACGTGGTCCGGTTCGGCCTCGGCTACCGCGAAGAGGTCAAGCCCGATGTCCAGATCGCCGGCCACGCCGAGCCGGTCCGGATGCACTTCGCGCAGCCCATGGGCCCGATCCCGTACTGAGTCGGTAGCCTGGCACGATGCGGATCCTGGTCGTCGACAACTACGACAGCTTCGTGTTCAACCTGGTGCAGTACCTCGGGCAGCTCGGTGTCGAGGCGCAGGTGTGGCGCAATGACGATGCCCGGCTGTCCGATCCGGCGGCTGTGGTCGCGGAGTTCGACGGCGTTCTGCTCAGCCCGGGCCCGGGCCCCCCGGAACGCGCCGGCGCGTCCATCAGTTTGGTTCGCGCGTGCGCCGCGGCGCGCACACCACTGCTGGGAGTCTGCCTGGGCCACCAGGCCATCGGCGTCGCCTTCGGTGCCACCGTCGACCGCGCGCCGGAGCTGCTGCACGGCAAGACCAGCAGCGTATTCCATTCGAATGTCGGTGTATTGCAAGGACTTCCGGATCCATTCACGGCGACCCGGTACCACTCGCTGACCATCCTGCCGGAGTCGTTACCGGCGGTGCTGGAGGTCACGGCCCGCACCCAGAGCGGCGTGATCATGGCGGTGCGACACACCGAACTTCCGATCCACGGTGTGCAGTTCCATCCGGAGTCGATTCTGACCGAGGGCGGCCACCGGATGCTCGCCAACTGGCTCGACTACTGCGGGTGGGCACGCGACGACACCCTGGTACGCCGGCTGGAAAACGAGGTCCTGGCCGCGGTGCGGCCGCACCTGCCGGCTTCGACCGCCAGTTAGCGTTAGCGTTAGCCCGCGGCTACTGGCCGAACTTCAGCGTGATCATTCCGTCTTTGTTGACACCAGCACCAGCGGCCGGGGTTTGATACACGATCCGGTTGCGCTGCGACGGCCCGGCATCGACGTCGGGACCCTTGTCCAGCGTGCCGGTCCAGCCCAGGGCGCGTAACCGCGGCTCGGCGTCGGTCCACTACGCGACCTGGTCGATGATGCGCACCGCGCGGGCGGGATCCAGCGGCCCGTCGGCCAGCACGGTGTCCAAGTCGCGGCCCTTGATCAGCCGCATGCTCACGAACAGTCGACCGTCGATCTCCCCGTAGTCGTGGATCGGGACCACATGCGGGGTGTCCAACCGCGCCGCCGCGTGGGCTTCCCGGCGGAATCGCCGCTGAAAGTCCTCATCCTCAGACAGGTTCGCCGGCAACACCTTGATGGCGACCACGCGGTCGGTAACGGTGTCGTGGGCCCGCCAGACCTCGCCCATCCCGCCGCGCCCGAGCAATTCGATCAGACGGTAACGCCCGAACGGCGTGCCCTCGGCGTCCACTCGCCCCCCTGATCGGCAGTGCGGTTTTCCCGAGTTCGAGCCTAGAAGCTTAGGCTGCCGCGCACGACGGAAAGCTCTGAACCGGTGCGGCGCACCCGCGGGCAGCAGCTACTGACCGAAGCTCAGCGTGACGTTTCCGCTGTAGTTGATTGCGGTACCGGCCGACGGATTCTGCGATACGACCCTAAAGTGCTGCGAGCCTCCGGCGTCCACTTCGGGGCCCGGGATCAGTATCCCGGTCCAGCCCAAGGCCCTTAGCAGCGGCTCCGCGTCGGACCAGAACTTGCCCTTTAGTTCCGGCATGATGAACTGGTTGCCCTTCGACACCTGCAGCTCGATCGGCGAATCGACTGCTGCTGTCTGGCCTGCCTGCGGGTTGGTGCCGATCACTTCGCCGCGCGGACGCGGGCTGTCCACATCAGCCTGGGTGGTCTTTGTGAAGCCGTAGACGCGGAGGTTGTTCTGGGCGACCTCAACTGTCTGGCCCTTGACGTCGGGGATCTGCCTGGTCTCCGGCCCGGATCCGACGGTGATGGTGATCAGGTTGGTGATCGCATACGACTGGCCCGCCGGCGGGGTGGTCGAGGTGACTTTGTCCTTCATCTCCGGGGGAGATGCCGCGTTGGCCTCTTTGAACTTGGAGAATCCGGTGGCTTTGAGTTTGGCGACCGCGTCGGCGTAGCTCATCGAGGTGACGTCGGGAATCTCGCGTTGCTCGGGACCGGTGGAGATGTTGATGGTGATCACATCGCCCGCGCTCACCGAAGCGTTGGCGCCGGGCTCGGTGCCGATTACGTGGTCGGGCGGGATCGTCGTGTCGGGCTTCTGCTGAGTGCGAATCTTGAAGCCCTTGTTTTGCAGGGAGGCGACAGCGTCTTCCTTCGCCTGACCGCGCACATCGGGCACCTGAATGTCTCGGGTGCTTCCGCTGAACTGGCTGAAGCCGATGACGACGGCGATGGTCAGCACCGCCAGCACGGCGACCCCGACGGCCCAGCGGCCGATCGAACCACCGCCCCGATCGCTGTCGTCGTCGAAGGACTGGCGCGGTAGCGGATCGGTACGCGGGCCGCCGAAGCCGCCGCCGGAGGACAGCATCGAGCTGCGGTCGGCGTCGGTGAGCACCTTGGGCGCCTCGGGCGTCTCACCGTTGTGCACCCGAACCAGGTCGGCCCGCATCTCGGCCGCGGACTGATAGCGGTTGTCGGGGTTCTTGGCCAGTGCCTTGAGAACCACGGCGTCGAGATCGGCGGAGATGCCCTCGTGCCGTTCCGACGGTGGAATGGGGTCTTCGCGGACATGCTGGTAGGCGACCGAGACCGGCGAGTCTCCGGTGAAAGGTGGTTCGCCAGTGAGCATTTCGTAGAGAACGCAGCCCAGCGAGTAGACGTCGGATCGCGCGTCGACGGGGTCGCCGCGGGCCTGTTCGGGTGACAGGTACTGGGCGGTCCCGATCACCGCTGCGGTCTGGGTGACGCTGTTGCCGCCGTCGGCGATGGCACGGGCGATGCCGAAGTCCATCACCTTGACCGCGTTGGTCGTGTTGATCATGATGTTGGCCGGCTTGACATCGCGGTGGATGATGCCGTTCTGATGGCTGAAGTTCAGCGCCTGGCAGGCGTCGGCGATGATCTCGATGGCACGTCGGGGCGGCAGCGGGCCCTCGGTGTGCACGATGTCGCGGAGTGTGACGCCGTCGACGTACTCCATCACGATGTAGGGCAGGGGACCCGACGGTGTCTCGGCCTCGCCGGTGTCGTACACCGCGACGATGGACGGGTGATTCAGCGCCGCGGCGTTTTGCGCCTCACGTCGGAAGCGCAGGTAGAAGCTGGGGTCGCGAGCGAGATCAGCGCGCAGCACCTTCACCGCGACGTCGCGGTGCAAGCGAACGTCGCGGGCCAGATGAACCTCGGACATGCCCCCGAAGCCGAGGATGTCGCCTAGTTCATAACGGTCGGACAGGTGCTGAGGGGTGGTCATCGCGGTGTCTCGTGTCTGGCCGGCGACCAACCCGGTTGCGGCGCCAATGGCACAACCCAGCTGAGTTCCGGCGGCTGACGTCCAGAATTACCCGCTTCCCCGCGATCCGTCCAATTCAACTGCGGATGGCCGGGTGCCTGACCACCTGGGCTGTTGGAGGTCGGAGGTGTCTGCGTGACGGTCGGGGTGTCGCCCGGACCCTTGGAATTGATGACGATGAGCACCGCGATGATGATCGCCAGGGCTCCGAGCACCCCGGCGGCCCAGAGCAGCAGGCGCTGGCCCGACGAGAACGTGCGGCGGGCCGGCGGCGGGCGGCGGGCGGCGGTCGACGACCGGGATCGGCCGGCGGCGGGGGCCCGGGTACTGGGGGTGGCCGCGACCCGGGCGGGCGCGGCCGACGGGATGGCGGCCGGGGAGGCCCGGCCGGGCGGCGGTGACTGGCTGGGCCGTGGCGGCCGCCGGCCGGCCCGCACCGCGGCGACGGCGTCGGCGAACGGTCCCCCGCTGCGGTAGCGCATGCCGGGGTTCTTGACCAGCGTGATCTCGATGAGCTCCCGCACATTGGGTGGCAGCTCGTCGGGCAGCGGCGGCGGGGGCTCCTTGATGTGCTTCATCGCCACTGTCAGCGCACCGTCGCCGGTGAACGGTCGCTTGCCCGAAACCACCTCGTAGCCAACAACTCCCAGCGCGTACACGTCACTGGCCGGGGTCGCTTCATGGCCCAAGGCCTGTTCGGGCGCGATGTATTGAGCGGTGCCCATCACCATGCCGGTCTGGGTCACCGGTGCGGCGTCGACAGCCTTGGCGATACCGAAGTCGGTGATCTTCACCTGTCCGGTGGGCGTGATCATGATGTTGCCCGGCTTGACGTCGCGGTGGACCAGCCCGGCGGCGTGTGCGATCTGCAGGGCGCGGCCGGTCTGCTCGAGCATGTCCAACGCGTGCCGCAGCGACAGCCGGCCGGTGCGCTTGATCACCGAGTTCAGCGGCTCACCGTTGACCAGCTCCATGACCAGATAGGCGGTGCGGCCCTCCCCGTCCATCTGGCTTTCGCCGTAGTCGTGGACCTGCGCGATCCCGGGGTGGTTGAGCATCGCGGTAGTGCGGGCCTCGGCGCGGAACCGCTCGATGAACTCGGGGTCCTGGGAGAACTCGGCTTTGAGCACCTTGACCGCGACGCGCCGGCCCAGCCGGCTGTCCACCGCCTCCCAGACCTGGCCCATTCCGCCGGTGGCGATCAGGCGCTGCAGGCGGTACCGACCGGATAGCGTCACCCCAACTCGTGGGCTCATGGTCCCCCCTGCAGTGCTGCCGCAATCACGGCCCGCCCGATCGGCGCGGCAACGGCACCGCCGGTCGCGTCCAGGCGATCGCCGCCGCCCTCCACCAGCACCGCGATGGCGACCTTCGCCTGGTGTGCGGGCGCGAAGGCGATATACCACGCATGCGGTGGAGTGTGACGTGGGTCGGTGCCGTGCTCTGCGGTACCAGTCTTGGAAGCGATCTGCACGCCGGGAATGGCCCCCTTCTGTTGTGCGACCTTCTCGGCGCCGACCATCAGCTCTGTTAGCTTAGCCGCGACGTCCGGCTTCACTGCTGTGCGCTGCCGATAGGGGATGGTAGCGGTTATGTTGGCCAGGTCGGGCCCCTTGAGGCTATCGATCAGGTAAGGCTGCATCATCACCCCGGCGTTCGCGATGGCCGCGGCGATTTCCGCGTTCTCCAGCGGAGTTAGCGCGACGTCCTTCTGGCCGATGCTCGACATCGCCAGTGCCGCGCGGTCCGTAATCGGCCCCACAGTTGATTCGGCGACCTGCAACGGGATCACGCTCGGGGTGGCGTCCAGTCCGAACGAATGCGCCATGCTGCGCAAAGCGTCGGTGCCGAGGCTCAGGCCCAACTCGACGAACGCCGTATTGCAGGACTTGGCGAACGCCTGGCTCAGCGGCACGGTGTCGCCGGGGCCGCACGGGGTGCCGCCGTAGTTCTCCAACATCGCCTTGCTGTCGGGCAACGGGATCCTGGCTGCCGCCGTCAGCTGCTGGTCCTCGTTGGCGCCGGCCTGCAGCGCCGCAGCGGTCGTGATCACCTTGAACGTGGAACCGGGCGGGTAGGTCTCGGAGATGGCGCGGTTGGTCAGCGGGGAGTCGGGGTTGTCCCGGAGTTGCTGCCAGGCCCGTGCCAGCTCTTCGGGATCGTGCGAGGCCAGCTGGTTGGGGTCATAGGACGGCGATGACACCAGCGCCAAAATCTTTCCGGTCGACGGTTCCAGGGCGACGACGGCCCCTTTGCACGGCGAACCACCGCAGCCTTGCTGCATCGCGTCCCAGGCGGCCTGCTGCACCCGCGGGTTGATGGTGGTTTCCACGTTGCCGCCGCGCGGATCGCGACCGGTAAAGAAGTCGGCCAAGCGGCGCCCGAACAGCCGCTCGTCGGATCCGTTCAGCACCGGATCCTCGGCGCGTTCCAGGCCCGTGCTGGAGTACCGCAGCGAGTAGAAGCCGGTGACCGGTGCGTACGCGTCGGGGTTGGGATATCTCCGCAGGAAGCGGTAGCGGTTGTCGGTGGCCACCGAAAACGCCAGCAGCTGACCTCCGGCGGTGATCTGGCCGCGCTGGCGCGAGTACTCGTCGAGCAGAACCCGCTGGTTGCGCGGGTCGGCGCGCAGTCCGTCGGCGGTGAAAACCTGTGTATACGTGGCGTTGAGCAGAAGCAGGACGATCAACGCCATCACGGTCACCGAGATCCGACGGAGAGAGGCGTTCATACCTTCTGGATCACCTCTGTGCTGGCCGCCGCAATTGGAGATTTGTTGGTGCGGGGGCGGGTGCGCAGCGGACGTCGAGCGCTGTGCGAAATACGCGCCAGGATGGCCAGCAGCACGTAGTTAGCCAGCAGCGACGACCCGCCGTAGGACATCCATGGGGTGGTCAAACCGGTCAGCGGGATGAGCTGGGTGACGCCGCCGACCACGATGAACAGCTGAATCGCCAGCGTCGACGCCAAGCCCGCGGCCAGCAGCTTGCCGAAGCTCTCGCGGGTGGCGATCGCCGTGCGCAGGCCCCGGACGATGACGATCGTGTACAGCATCAACAGGCTGGCCAGCCCGACCAGGCCGAGCTCTTCGCCGAACGCGGCGATGATGAAATCGGTCGACGCTGCGGGCACGGTGTCGGGTTGACCGTTGCCGAGCCCGGTGCCGAAGATGCCGCCGGTGGCAAAGCTGAACAGCGACTGCACGCTCTGATAGCCGCTCCCGTCGGGATCGGAGAACGGGTCCCACCACATCTGCACGCGAACCCGAACGTGGTGGAAAGCGTAGTACGCCACAACACTTCCCACGGCGAACAGCGCCAAGCCGATGACGACCCAGCTGAAGCGCTGGGTGGCGAGGTAGACCACCACCAGAAACGATGCGTAGAGCAACAGCGAAGTGCCGAGGTCCTTCTCGAAGACCATCACACCGATCGAGATGACCCAAGCCGCGAGCAGCGGCGCGAGGTCTCGCGGGCGGGGCAGGTTCATCCCCATCAAGTGCTTGCCGGCGCTGGTGAACAGGCTGCGCTTGGTCACCAGCACGGCCGAGAAAAAGATCAGCAGCAGGATCTTGGAGAACTCGGCGGGCTGAATCGAGAAGCCGGGAAATCGGATCCAGATCTTGGCGCCGTTCTGCTCGGACAGCGACGACGGCAGCAGCGCGGGAATCGTCAATATCACCAGACCGGTCAGGCCCCATATGTAGCCGTAGCGGGCGAGCTGCCGATGGTCCTTCAGGAAGGTCACAACGAGCGCGAACGCGACCACACCGACCAGGGTCCACAGCATTTGCTGGGTCGCGCTGGGGTAGCGGTGGATGCGTTCGGTGTGTTCGGCGAGGTCGAGCCGGTGGATCATCACCAGGCCGAGCCCGTTGAGCAACGCCACTGTCGGCAACAGCAGCGGGTCGGTGTAGGGGGCCGAGCGCCGGATGGCCAGATGCGCGGCACCGAACAGGGTCAGGAAGGCCAGCCCGTAGCCGGCCAGGTCCCAGCGCAGGCCCCGCTCCTGGTTGGCCTCCACGATCAGCAACGCCGCGACGGTGATCAAGGCGGCGAAGCACAACAGCAGCAGTTCGGCGTTGCGCCGAGTCGGCAATGGCGGCGTCACCGTCACCGGCGGCTGCAGTTGCGTCGTCATCCCGTTTCCCGGCAGTCGACGCCCGGTTTAGGCGACGGCTCCGGGGGTGTGATCACCGGTGGCGAAACGTTGCCGGGCGGGGTGGTGGACGGGGTCTGTTGAGGAGTGGGATGCGATGACGGGTTGGTTGCAGTGGTAGATGTCTGCGTTTCCGTACTGCTCGGATGTGGTTGCTCGCTGGGCGTCGTGGTCGGCGTCACGGGGCGCAGCGACGTGCAAAGCGGCAGCAGGTCGGACGCCAACAGGTTGTCGAGCTCCCGCAGGGCCTGGTCGCGGTTGCCGCCCCGAAACCCGGATTGCAGGTGTTGGCGCCCGGCCGGGCTCAGATCTTTCGTCGCAAGCAGCTGGCAGTTGTGCTGGCCCCCGATTTGGCTGGAGGGGATCTGCTGCCGCTTGTTGTGTTCGTCGATGCAAGCCACCGAATCGGGGTCTTGCAGAGAAATGCCCAGGATCCCGCCCGGGAAACCGCGCATCAGGGTCACCTTGCCGTCGTGATCGGCGGCGTAATAGTTCTGGTGAATGATCATCCAGCCGACTACCAGACCGGCGACCAGCATCAGCGTCACCAGCGCGACGATGATCGGCAGCCGCCACCGCGACCACCGCGACCGAGGCGGCGGCTCGACTGGCGCAACAATGCGCTTGGCGACTTCTTTGCGCGCTCCGATGGCGGAGGCGCGGCCGGCGGCCGTATTGGGCAGGGTCGCGTTGTCGTCTTCACCGGAGACCGCTCCGGCGAGGATCGGCTGAGTCTGGCCGTATTCGTAGTCGACGACAT
>Ga0335072_10003783_pt1 | contig 22674 bp, 18 predicted proteins | sample Lox_Sample_21_FD_206725 | JGI IMG/M metagenome (GOLD analysis project Ga0335072, IMG submission 206725) | Soil microbial communities from Loxahatchee National Wildlife Refuge, Florida, United States - Lox_Sample_2.1 | ecosystem: Environmental > Terrestrial > Soil > Wetlands | place: USA...
TGGACGGCAGGACATTTCATCGGCCGCTCGGCGGGTATGTGGGAGTAGCCGATGTCGGGCTCGATACGAACTGGCTGGGCAGCGATCTCGCTATGGCGAATCTCTATGGTTTTGGGCGACTCGCGTGGAACCCGAATACAGCGGCGGAGACGATCGCGGATAACTGGACGCGGCTCACGTTTGGTAACGACGAAAAAGTGGTGTCGACGATCACGCGGATGCTGATGTCTTCCTGGCCGATCTACGAAAACTACACGGGGCCGCTCGGACTGCAGACGTTGACGAACATCACCGGTCCGCATTATGGGCCGGCGCCGCAGTCCCAGGAAGACAATGGCTGGGGCCAGTGGATTCGCGCCACGCATGACGGCGTGGGCATGGATCGGACGGTGGCGACCGGGACCGGCTTCATCGGGCAGTATCCGCCGCAAGTGGCATCCATGTATACGTCGCTGCTGTCCTGTCCGGACAACCTGCTGCTGTTCATGCATCACGAGCCGTATACCTATCGCCTGCACACCGGTAAAACGGTGATTCAGACGATCTACGACGATCACTACACCGGGGCTCAGGAAGCAGCGAGTCTGCCGCAGGAGTGGGAGAGTCTCGATGGGTTGATCGACTCCCGGCGGTACAAGGCGACGCTGCAGATGGTGCAATACCAGGCAGGAGAAGCGATCGTGTGGCGCGATGCTGTCACCCGCTGGTTCTACAAGCTCTCCGGTATTCCGGACGACCTGGGTCGCGTGGATCATTACCCCAACCGCATTCCCGCCGCCGAAATGCAACTCGACGGATACACGCCGGTGGATGTCACCCCATGGGAAACGGCTTCCGATGGAAAGGCGTATGTATGCGACGGCCGCGCGATGTGCACCGCAACGGCGCATCTCCAGCGGCCGGAGGGCTGGTATGACATTGCGGTACAGTATTTCGATTATCGCGAGGGCGTTTCGACGTTCGACCTGCTGCTGAACCATCAGCTGATCGGCACGTGGAAGGCTGATGATACGTTGCCGGGAGAGAAGCCGAACGGGGATACCTCGTCGCGCTTCACGCTGCGCGGTGTGCCGTTACGGCCGGGCGATGTGCTGACGATCGAGGGCCATCCCGATGACGGCGAACCGGCGCCGATTGACTATATATCCATCCAACCTGAAACGACTGCTGCGGCGGGAAAGAAAAGAAAATGAAGATCAGGAGTGCCACTGTTAACGTCTGTTCGCCGGGACGGAACTTCGTCACGCTGAAAATCGAAACCGATGAAGGGATCTATGGGCTCGGCGATGGAACGCTGAATGGGCGGGAGCTGGCGGTCGCGAGTTATCTGACCGAGCATGTTATCCCCTGTATCATCGGCCGCGATCCGTTTCAGACCGAAGATATCTGGCAATATCTCTATCGCGGCGTGTACTGGCGACGCGGACCGGTAACCATGTCAGCGATCGCCGCGGTGGACATGGCGCTGTGGGATATCAAGGGCAAGGCGCTGAACACGCCGGTCTACAACTTGCTGGGGGGCAGGAGCCGAGACGGTGTGCTGGTGTATGCGCACGCGCACGGGAAGGACATTGAAGAAGCCTGCGACGACGTAGCGAAGCACCAGGAGATGGGCTACAAAGCGATCCGCGTGCAGAGTGGGATTCCGGGACTCGACGCGACCTATGGCGTGCCGAAGGGCGCGCAGCCCTACGAACCGGCCGAGCGTGGGCTGCCTTCGGAGAGCCGGTGGTCGACCGAGAAGTATCTGCTGCATATGCCGAAGCTGTTCGCGAAGGTGCGAGAGAAGTTCGGGGACGACCTGCATCTGTTGCACGACTGCCACCACCGGCTGAGCCCCATTGAAGCGGCGCGGCTGGGGAAGGAACTGGAGCCGTTTCACCTCTTCTGGATGGAAGATCCGGTTCCAGCGGAATTCCAGGAAGGATTTCGCGTGATTCGTGAGCACACGACGATTCCGATTGCGACGGGTGAGGTGCTGAATTCCGTGTGGGACGTGCACGAGCTGATTCGAAATCAGTGGATCGATTACGCAAGGCTGACGGTAACCCACGCCGGCGGGCTGACAGCTTTGAAAAAAATCGCGGATTTCGCCGCGCTCTATCATGTGCGGACCGGATGCCATGGTCCAACGGATTTATCGCCGGTATGCATGGCGGCGGCGCTGCATTTCGATCTGGCGATTCATAACTTCGGTATCCAGGAGCACATGCCGCACAACGCGGAGACCGATGCAGTCTTTCCTCACAACTACAGGTTTGACGATGGCTATATGTTCCCTGGCGATGCGCCGGGGCTGGGCGTGGATCTCAATGAGAAGCTCGCAAGCCAGTATCCCTATCAGCGAGCCTACTTGCCGATATTGCGTAAGCTGGATGGGACCTTGTGGGACTGGTAGAAGGCTTTCTCCAGTTTGCGTCGTCGCTTCGATTCCGGATGAAGGCTGAAGGTTAAAACGATTCCCTGCTGCGGGTCGCAGCTATCCAATCAGGAGTTCATGCTCATGCAGTTGAATCGCTGGATTCTCGTCGTATGTGCCGGTTTAGTGCCGGCGGTATTGGGACAGTCGGCACCGGAGCCCGGGTCTGCCGCGAAGGGACAGATTTGGTTCGATGCATCGCAGCCGGTCGGGAAGCGCGTCGACGCACTGGTGTCCGCGATGACGCTCGATGAGAAAGCCGCGCAAATGGTGAATGGCGCCGCTGCGATCCCGCGACTGGGCGTGCCGGCGTACGACTACTGGAGCGAAGGACTGCATGGGATCGCGCGCTCCGGGTATGCGACGTTGTTCCCCCAGGCGATTGGACTGGCTGCGACCTGGGACCCGACGCTGCAGCACGAGGTGGCGACGGTAATTTCGATTGAAGCGCGCGCGAAGTACAACCAGGCGATGCGCGACAACCTGCACAGCATCTTCTATGGACTAACAATCTGGTCGCCCAACATCAACATCTTTCGCGATCCGCGCTGGGGGCGGGGGCAGGAGACATACGGCGAAGATCCCTTCCTGACGAGCCGGATGGGCGTGGCGTTTGTGAAGGGATTGCAGGGCGACGATCCGAAGTACTATCGCACCATTGCAACGCCGAAGCATTACGCGGTGCATAGCGGGCCGGAACCTCTGCGGCACGAATTCAACGTCAATGTTTCTCCGCACGACCTGGAAGACACCTATCTCCCGGCGTTTCGTGCGACGGTCATGGAGGGTCATGCCGACTCCGCCATGTGTGCTTATAACGCCATTGATGGGGTCCCGGCGTGCGCGAACACGATGTTGCTGGACAAGTACCTGCGCGGCGACTGGAAGTTCCAGGGATTCGTAACTTCCGACTGCGGAGCGATCCAGGATTTCTTTTCTCCCACGGGGCACCACTTCTCTCCGGATGCAGCACACGCGAGCGCTGCCGCGGTGAAGGCCGGAACCGATACGAACTGCGGGAAATCCTACCTGTCGCTCGTGCAGGCGGTGCACGATGGCCTGATCTCCGAGTCTGAGGTGGATCAGTCGCTGAAGCGGCTGTTTACGGCGCGCATGAAGCTGGGAATGTTCGATCCTCCTGCAGAAGTGAAGTATGCGCAGATTCCCTTCTCCGAAGTGGACTCTCCGGAGCATCGCGCCCTGGCATTGAAAGCTGCGGAGGAAGCCATCGTCCTGCTGAAAAATGACGGCACACTGCCGCTGCGGCCGAGCGTGAAGCGAGTGGCCGTGATCGGGCCGAATGCTGCGTCGCTGGCAGCGATCGAAGGGAATTACAACGCGATTCCATCGCACCCGTCGCTGCCGGTAGACGGTTTGGAGAGCGCGCTGCGCGGCAAAGCCTCCGTCGTCTATGCGCAGGGATCTGCGTACGTCGACGGATTGGCGGAGGTGTTGCCGCGTACGGCGCTGCATCCGGAGTCGGGGTCGCAGGATGAGGGTCTGAAGGGCGAGTACTTTGCCAACCCGGATTTCACGGGCACACCAGCGGTGACGCGTGTCGACAAGCAGGTCGATTTCGATTGGGACGCGGCGAGCCCCGCGCCCGGAGTGCCGATGACCGGGTTCAGCGTACGGTGGACCGGATCATTTACGGCGCCCGCGCCCGGCAGGTATGAATTGGCGATTCGCCCCGCCGGCTGCCATCGTTGCGGGAATCAGGAGACCTATACGCTGTGGTTCGACGGAAAGAAAATCTATGACAGCGGAACAAATGCATCGGAACTGCGTGCACATCCCGGCACCGGGGCCGAGGTCGACATCAGCAACACCGCGCCCCACAGCATCCGCGTCGATTACGTGTTCAAGGCGCCGCTGTTTGGAGCAGGCCTGACGCTCGAGTGGAAGGCTCCCGCCGATGCGCTGCGGGCGCAGGCGGTCGAAGCGGCAAAGAACGCCGACGTGGTATTCGCCTTCGTGGGTATTTCGCCGAACCTCGAAGGCGAAGAAATGCCGGTACATGTGGACGGGTTTTCCGGAGGCGATCGCACGGATATCGATCTGCCGAAGACGCAGCGGGATTTGCTCGAAGCGGTGGCCGCCACCGGCAAGCCCGTTGTCGTGGTGCTGATGAGCGGGAGCGCGATTGCGATGCAATGGTCGAAGCAGCATGCCGCGGCGCTGCTGGAAGCCTGGTATCCGGGCGAGGCCGGCGGCGAAGCCATCGCAAATGTGCTGACCGGGAAGGTGGACCCTTCAGGACACTTGCCAATAACGTTTTATGCGTCCGACAGCCAGCTTCCGTCCTTTACGGACTACAACATGAAGGACCGCACGTACCGATATTTCAACGGCGAGCCACTGTACCCGTTCGGCTACGGTCTCAGCTATACGAGCTTTCGTTACTCGGGGCTGAAGGTGGATTCCGGAACGCTCGACGCCGGTGAACCGCTCCATGCAGAGGTCACGGTGACCAATACGGGCGATCGCGGCGGAGATACCGTGGCTCAGATTTATCTGGTGCCGCCAGCCGGGAACGGCTATCCGCTGCGGAGCCTGGAAGGGCTGGAGCGGGTGCACCTCGATCCTCATGCCAGCACGATCGTCCACTTCACCCTGGATGCGCGGGAACTTAGCGAAGTCGATGCGCAGGGACATCGTGCGGATCGCGCCGGAGAGTACGAAGTCTTTGCGGGAGCCAGCTCACCGGTACAGGGAACGAATGAGCAGGGGGTAACCGCAAAATTCACGATCGCAGGATCGAAAGATCTGCCGGAGTAAGGTGAGCTTCTGTCTCAGGGCGTGGCCGTTCGTTTGCCACGCAACGCGCGCCGGAGCAGCGCAAGCTTGGGCGCTGCTTCGGGGTCCTCTCTGAGGTGCTGCCATCCGGCCTGGAACAAAGCGAGAAGGATACCGAGGAAGAGTCCGGCGATGGTGGCAACCAGTACGATGAGCAGGCGGTGAGGACCGGATTTGCGATCGGGGATGATCGCCGGGTCGACAACCTGAACCAGCGCGCCTTCCTTTGCCTCGTCGAGTTTGGCAATCTCATATTGCTTTGCGAGGATGTCGAAGATCGTCTCGTAATACTTCACATCGCGCAGTTTGCGGACGTATTCCAGTCCGGCCTCGGGCACTTTGCCTTTCGGCACAATGAGGGAGTCGGGACCCTCTTCCGAGCCTCCCAGCCTGGCCAGTTGCGCGCGGAGGCTATCCAGTTCCTGCTGGGCTTCGACTAACTGGGCATTTTGCCCCGTGGCATAGGTCTGCATTGCCTGGATCTGGACTTCTTTGGCGGCGATCTGCGCACGCAGGCCAGCGGCCGATTCGATCAGCGCGCGAGCCTGGCTGTCCATCTGGATTAACCCGGTCGTCTGCTCAGTGCGCTTCAGAGCTTCTTCGGCATTGGCCAGATTGTCCTTGGCCTGTTCGAGCTGCTTCTCGAAGAAGAGCCGCCGCTGTCCGGCTTCAGTGATTGCCAGATTCTGGGAGAGCTTCTGGAACTGCTCCACATAGCCATTGGCCAGCTGCGCGGCACGGGCAGGATTGTGATCCTCGAGCGAGATGCGGATCAAGCCGTCCTTGCCGTTGCCATCGATGGTGGCGTGCTTTTCAAAGTCCTTCCGTGCGTCGGAAAGCAGTTTTGCTCGGTATTCCTGCTGGAGGCCATACGTGTGCACCATACCGTCTTCGACGGTTTGGCTCTTCAGCATGGCGACGTACATGTCGTTGGGATTCTTCAGGCCGAGGCTGCCGCCGGCCAGCGCAGCCATGGAACCCAGGCTGCCCAGCTGCGAGCTCAGAGCCGCGCCGAGAGACGAATTTTGCTGTGGCGGCAGCAGAACCACCGTCGCCGTGAAGTTCTTGGGCAGCACGAGAGCGACGATGAGGGCGATGACTGCGAACCCGGCAACGACGGCAAAGATGGTGCGCTTTCGTTCCGCGAGAACGATGAGCAGGTCAAGCAGAGAGATTTCGTCGTCCGCTGGGGTCGAAGACTTCCGCGGCTGCTGGGGCGGAAGGGGAGTGCCGGCGGATTCGTTCAGGTCGGGATAACGTGTTTCGGTTGCCATGAAAATACCGGGTTGTGGGGCAGCCCGAACGCCAACTGTATCTTACAGGCGATTGCTGAGGGCCGTCCCGTTACTGAATCACGCTGAGCGCGGCAGCTCCCAGCGCAAACTGGGAAAACAGCTGCGACCAGTCGAGGAAGCCGCGCAGTGCAGAAGGTTTAAAGGTCTTGTCGGGAACCACGATTGTGTCGCCTGGGTTGATTCGGAGATTGACGAACTCGTTCCCCCAGATTCCATTTTCCGCCTCCCGACTGATCACCGATCCGTCGGCGCGAATGATGAAGATATGCTTCGTATCCGCATCGCGATTCGGGCCACCGGCCAGGTGGAGATAAGCTCCCGCGCGGCGGGTACTGAGATACAGGAAGGAATTCTGATCGTAAACCGCACCCACCACGTTCACATTCGAGGGGATCGGAGGAACGACGAAACGATCGCCATTCTCAAGCGGTATCTCCGGCACGGAATCGATGCCACTGCTGGCGGCTCTGAATTCCAGAACGATGCGACCGGTGGCGCGCATCTCGCGGAGACTCCCGAGTAGTTGCTGTTCGCTGGTCTGGGCGGCCGCACCGCTCGCTAGGTCCTGAGCAGAACTCGCCGGGGAAGCAGCCAGGGCCAGATTGCCGCGCTGGATCTGCATGGAGAGTGTGCGTACGTATTCGTCCATGCGGCGCTGCTGTACGGCTCGGGTGGACAACCGCGTGAACTCGGAGCCAAAGAGGTAGGCGCTCGAGGTGAAGCCTCCGGCGTCGCGCACCAGGTCGCGCAGGGTCTCGCCCGGATGCACCGTGTAAACGCCGGCATGAACAAACTCACCTTCCAGATGCACGAATTTGGTCTGCTGGGCGATGGGAACCTGAATATCGGCCTGGGAGAAGATGGAAACCACGTCGCCGGGCTGGAGAAGAAGATCCTGAGAGGCGTCGTGCTGCAGGACGAGCTTGCCCAGATCGAAGGGGATCACGACCGTTTTCAGGGTGGCGGGATCCTGCCGCTCGATGTCCGCGTAGTCCCAGTCGATTTCGGGCGCAATCTGGCCCACCTGGGTGCGGCGGGATGGAGGCAATTGAGAGGAGAATTCGCCCTGTTCGACGGCGAGACTCGAATTGGCCGCCTGCTGTGAAGCGCGGAGGGCCCGCGGATTCAGAGTGCCAACGCCAGGAGTTTGGCCCAACTGGCCCGTCTGACCTATCTGGCCCGTCTGAGCCGCGGAGGCGCCGGGCAGACTCCCCGAATAGTCCTGAGAATTCGTGTACTGACTCTGATCGGTGTATTGGTTCTGATCATAGTACTGGCTCTGATCGGGACTGATTGCGGGATTTTGCTCGCCCATCCCGTCGGAGGAAGACAAGGAGGGGCCATTGTTTCCGGGAGCAGCGAGAAAGCGGCGGCGGTTTAATTCGAGGGGAGCGGACGGCTGACGAAGATTAGAGAAATTCTCCAGCGGCTCAAAGTCCGGCGCCGGAAGACCCAACTGAGCCCGCCTCCACCAGTAATTCCGGGTCACCAGAGATTCTTTGTCGGGGATGAGCTCGCTCAGGTGCATCCCGGGGTGCCAGGAGAAGCGTCCCTGATTCGCCGTGTTGCCCCGGAGCGTGACCGTCTTCTGGTACATCGGGACGATGGAGAAGACGCGAATCAGATCGCCTGGTGACAACGGAGTTCCCAGGCCTGCCTGATCCCAGGCAACTTCCATGGTGGAGCGGTCGCGATGATCGTCGATCCGTTCGAGGGAGATGCGGGCCTGGGCTGCGACGATGGAGGCGCCTCCGGCATCGGCCAGAAGATCCCCCAGCGTTTCTCCGGCGCGGAGCTCATAAATTGCGGGATTTCTGACGCTGCCTGTGACAGCCACTTGCGGGCCCGCAGGGGGAATAAAGATAACGTCCCCGTTCTGCAGAGCGACGTCCTTCGATTTGTCCCCGTGCACGAGCAGGGAGTAGAGATCGAAATCGGCAACCTGGGAACCGGAGCGGCGCACCAGGATATGGCGCAGAGAGCCGGAAGGGGAGGGGCCTCCGCTGGCGAAGAGCGCATCGACGAGGGTGCTGAGGGAACTCACTGTATAAACACCGGGCTGTCGAGCCTCACCGGTCAGATACACCTGGATGGCACGAATCTGGCCAATATCGGCGGTGAGATCGAAATTGCGGTAGACCCGGCCGATGGCCGAACGAAGATGCGCGTCGAGAGCGGAAAAGGGCATTTCTGCGACGTGCACAGGACCAATCTGAGGTAAATAGATCTCGCCGGCGCGGTCGACGCGAAGATCGGCACGGAAATTGACCTGACCCCAGACGCGGATGCGGATCTCATCCCCTGGGCCAATGACGTAATCCAGGGGCACCGGGGTCATGTCGAGGGGTGCAAATGTGGACGGAACCTGACGAAACAGATTGGCTCCATAGACGGGGAGCACCACGCCGGTGGTGGATGCCACGAATTTCTGGAACTCGGTCAGCGGCTCAGGGGGCAGCCTTCGCGCCTGTGGTGTGCGGGCGGCCAGCTGGCGGGCGATGTTCTCATTATCTGTATAGTTGAAATTCGGCGGGAGCTGGGTCTGGCCCGGGGCGGTCTGGGAGCCAGAATAATAAGGGGCCATGTTGGGCGACAGATTCTGATTCTGTCCCGAACACTGTGACGAGTTTGCCAGGAGCGGATCAGAGCAATCGGGCGTGCTGGTCTGCCCGGCACCGGTTTCCGGGAGATTGTCCTGTGCATGTGCGCAGAATGCAGGCAAAAGGCAGGAAGCGGCAAGCAACAGGGCGAATTGTCTGGTCATACGGATACGGGGCACAACGCGGAACACAGACAGGCAAGCTGCCGCACAAGGCGTTGTTGGATGAACAGAATCGAGGTGATCTCCGTGCGGCTAGTCTAGCATGGGAAGGAGGCGCAGGGGCGCATCCCTCTGCGGTGTTATTGACCGTCAGGCCCAAATCGGAAAAGGTATTGTCGTAATGACCATTGCGTGACATCTGGGGGTCAGGGAACAAAATTGATGATTCCAGGGGAGGCATCCCTGGTATACTGCAACCCAGAAACAAACACCATAATCGGTTACAGATTGGTAATACACGTAACCGCATATTCGAAAAACCCGCCGGAAAAAATGCTCCTCTGATTCCTTAGGTATGCGCACCAGAATTTCAGGCTGTTGTGATGGGTGGGATGAGCTCGCTTTCATTCGAAAATTTATTTTCGCCGGATGCCGCACATCGTGTCGACGAGGCATCGCGTCCCGGTTCTGACGGGAGAAATCCGAAACTTCCGTCCCAGTGGAGCGATCCATTGGAGGCCGTTCTTCCCGTAGACAGACAGGCAGGCGACGCAAGTCCCTGGGTGCTGTCTGTTCTCCGGCGAGGCCTGGACTGCGTGGTTGCCGCGACCGCGCTGATTGCTTTTTTCCCGGTGATGATCTGCGCCGCTGTTCTGGTGCGGCTGGGATCGCCGGGGCCTGTTTTCTTTCGCCAGGGCCGCATGGGCCGCAATGGCAAAGAATTCACGTTATACAAATTCCGTTCCATGACCCCGAAGAGCGGGAGTAATTGCTGCATCACCGTCAGCGGGGACAGCCGCATCACGCCGGTGGGCGCCCTTCTGCGCCGCTACAAGCTGGACGAACTGCCCCAATTCTGGAACGTGTTGCGCGGGGACATGGGTCTCGTAGGACCTCGTCCAAAGCTTCCCCATCACGAGGCGCTGCATTTGGCCTGCCGCCCTGGCATCACCGGAGTCGCGACTCTGGCTTTCCGCAACGAAGAAGAGTTCCTCTCCGAGATTCCGGAAGACCAACTGGAAACTTTTTACGAGCTGTTTGTGAAGCCGGCGAAGGCGCAGCTGGATTTGCAGTACATGCGCACGGCCACCTTCGGCAGCGACATGAGAGTTTTGTGGCGTACCGCTACCGCCTGCCTGGTTTCCAGTGAGGACTCTACAGCGAAAACTGCCGAGACTATTGCGCAATACGAGTTGGGCCGCCGCGCGTCAGCGAAATATTCGCCGGCTCCCGGAAGCCATCCAATCACTGGGCAGAGGGCATATTCTGCCGGTCTGAATTCCGACCTTTGATTCCGCTTTTCTTTCGCCATCGTCGTGCCGGTTACTTTTGGTCCTGCGCGAGCAATTTCCCGCGTTGACGGGCACACCCTGAGCGCGCGAGGGAGAGACACTCGCACGCCGACCAGCGCTCGGGTTCGGGTACCACCGGCACCTCCTTTTAACAGAAGTAATCTGCCCTTTTCCAACAGATTCCACGAATAATGGCCACATCTCGCTTGCGTAACCGCTTTCTTCGGTACAGAGGGCCCGGACGCGAGGGAACGGCAAGTGGAAACTCGCAGTCAGGTCGGCCGCCGGATCTCTGCGTTCAGGGTTGTCATCGGGCTGGAAGGGCGGCGGCAACTTCGCGACCCGATGGTCTCGCTCTCGTTCCTGGCGTCGGTTTTGTTTGCAGCCGCCTTCCTGCCGGCCACGAAGTCCTTCGTGGTGCATGGTCAGGAGGTCGCAAGAGTCCACCACGAGTCAGTCACGCAGTCGCTTCCTCTGAAGACGGCGCTGGCGACTTCGGCAGCGACGATCCCGCCTGCCCCCCCGGCATATGGCAGCCGGTGGGGCCACTCCAGGTGAACACCTCTGCCTGAATCTGGTGACCGGCTCTGTCACGAGCATCGCTGCCGATCCATGGGATCCCAGCGGAAATACCGTCTATCTTGGAACGGACGGCGGTGGCGCCTGGAAGTCTGAGATGCAGCGGGGAGTTCCGTGGGTGTGACCTTCCGGCCGCTGACGGACTCGCTCAGCGTCTACTCCTCCGCGTCGCTCAGTTCGCTGAGTGTCGGAGTAGTCTCGGTGCAGCCCGGGGGCACGGGCGTGGTTCTTGCCGGCACCGGCAATCCCAACAACGCGATCGATTCCTGGTACGGAGTCGGCATTCTGCGATCCACAGACAGCTGAGACACCTGGAACCTGATCAATACCAGCAGCAAAACCTTCAGCGGGGCAGGGATCGTTTACAACGTTGTTGGCAGCGCATTTTCCGGGTTCGCCTGGAGCACCACGACTCCAAACTTCGTTGTTGCTGCGGTTGCAGACTCCGCGTACGCAGAGGTGCACGGGATCGCACCAGGTTTGAATGCGCGCGGACTCTATTATTCCTCCGACGCGGGCCAGACATGGCAGCTGGCCACACTTGAGGACGGTTCACAGGTTTTCGAATCGAATCAGATCACCCAGAACGGCGGAAATGTGGCAACGGCGGTGGTCTGGAATCCGGTGCGCCGGCGTTTCTACGCAGCGATTCGGTATCACGGCTACTACGAATCTTCCGACGGCATGATGTGGACGCGCCTCGCGAATCAACCAGGGACCAATTTAAGCACGGCTCTGTGCCCCGCCAACCCGATGTTGCCGAAATCGACGGCCTGTCCGCTCTTTCGCGGAGCTCTCGCGGCGCAACCGGCAACCGGCGACCTGTTCGCACCCACCGTCGATGCGTACAACCGCGATCAGGGTTTGTGGCGGGACATGTGCAATTTGTCCTCTGGCGCCTGCGCTTCGAACAGCGTTCAGTTCGGTACGCAGGTCGCAGACATACCGCTGCAATCAGGGAGCAGCGGAGCGATTGCCCAGGCGGCATTCAATCTATATCTGGCGGCCGTGCCCAGCCAGTAGGACACGCTGCTGTTCGCGGGGAGGGCCCGTGTCCGCGGGGTTTGCGATTGCGAGCAGCAACTGCCCTTCAATGCTGAATCCTGGTTCCGCTTATCAGATCGACGTAACGTTTTCTCCCGCCGCACTCGGCGCCGCGACCGGGACGCTGACGGTTTCCACATCGAACCTCAGTGCGCCTCTGGCCGTAGTGCTTTCCGGATTCGGTGCAGACTTCAGCCTGGCGGTGACCGGATCGGCTTCCTCTGTCATCACGAGCGGCCAGACCGCGACCTTCACGTTGCAGCTTGCAGGATTGGCGGCAAGCACGGGCACCGTCGCACTAACCTGCGCCGGCGTTCCGAAAAATGCGCAATGTTCGCTGAATCCCTCGAGCATGGTCGTCACCAGCTTGAATACGTCGGGCGTGACGGTCTCGATTGCTACGGGCGTGTCGAGTACCGCCGCATTGCGCAAGAATACTGGCTGGCCGGTTGCCGTTTCCGGGCTGGCGGTGGCGATGCAGCTGTGCTGGGCCGGCTTTCGCCGCAGATCGCCGCGTTGGATTGTACTGCTGATCGCGGCGCTGGGGCTGGTGATCGTGGGATGCTCCGTCACCTCGAGTGCCGGCTCCGGCGCCAGCGGAAGCAGCAGCGTTTCCGGTGGCTCGCAAAACCTGACGCCCTTCGGGACCTACCCCATTACGATTACGGGGACGCTGTCGAACATCGCCCACAGTGTGCGGGTCAATGTAACGGTGCAGTAGGCGGAACCGCGATGGAATAGAAAAGCCGCTCCGAGAGCGTCCGAGAGCGGCTTTTTGTTATCGATGCGGTATTACTCGTGGACCGTGTCGACGAAGGCCCGCAGCTTGCGCGAGCGCGACGGGTGACGCAGCTTGCGCAGCGCCTTGGCTTCGATCTGGCGGATGCGTTCGCGCGTGACCTGGAAGCTCTGGCCCACCTCTTCGAGCGTGTGCTCGGAGCCATCTTCCAGGCCGAAGCGCATCTTAACCACGCGCTCTTCGCGCGGTGTCAGGGTGCGCAGCACCTGGGATGTGTACTCCTTCAGGTTCACGCTGATGACCGCATCGGAAGGCGAAACTGCCTGGCGGTCTTCGATGAAATCGCCTAGGTGCGAATCTTCTTCCTCGCCGATCGGTGTTTCCAGCGAAATCGGCTCCTGCGCGATCTTGAGCACCTTGCGGACCTTGGCCACTGGAATATCCATCCGCTTCGCAATCTCTTCCGAGGTTGGCTCGCGGCCCAACTCCTGCACCAGCTGCCGCGAGGTGCGGATCAGCTTGTTGATGGTCTCGATCATGTGTACCGGGATCCGGATCGTTCTTGCCTGGTCCGCAATGGCGCGCGTAATCGCCTGGCGAATCCACCAGGTGGCGTACGTCGAGAATTTGTAACCGCGGCGGTATTCAAATTTATCCACCGCCTTCATCAAGCCGATGTTGCCTTCCTGAATCAGGTCGAGGAACTGCAGACCGCGATTCGTGTACTTCTTCGCAATCGAGACGACCAGGCGCAGGTTGGCTTCGATCAGCTCCCGCTTCGCCTGCTCGGCATCCATATCGCCCTGGATCATCTCGCGCTGCGTGCGCTTGAGCTCCGCGATGGTGACGCCCGCTTCTTCTTCCAGCTTTTCCAGGTCGGTTTTGCAGTTCTTCTGCTGGCGACGATATTCCTTCTTCAGCTCCTCGCTGCGCGACTGCTCGAACTTCTGATCGAGCGAGCGGATCTGCCGCTCCAGCGTACGCATGGCTTCGACGGTCTTGTTGACCTTGTCGAGCAGGCGCTTGCGCTCCCCATTCGTGTACTTCAACTCGCGGACGATGCGGGAGACCAGCACCTTCTCGCGGGCGATGCTCCAGCGGATCCGGCGATACTCGCGCGGTTTCGCTTTCTGGTTCACTGTGGCGAGCTTCTCTTCGAGAAGCTGTGCTTTCTTCTGGTGCTTCACCAGCGTGTCGGTGCGGGTAACCGTGGCGCGCACACGCGTCTGGACTACCTCTTCGGTCAGCTCTTCGTCATCGAATATGACGATTTCCTTGATGTTGCGCACGCCGCGCTTGAGATCTTCGCCAAGGGCGGTGATCTCGCGAATCACCACCGGCGAGCGGGAGATAGCCTTGAGCACGCGCAACTGGCCGCGCTCGATGCGCCGGGCAATCTCGACTTCGCCTTCGCGGGTGAGCAAAGGGACTGTGCCCATCTCGCGCAGATACATGCGGACGGGATCGTTGGTTTTTTCCAGCGTACCGGGGGTCAGGTCCAGCTCAACGTCTTCACCCTCTTCAGGCTCAAAGTCGTCGCGCTCGCCCCCGCCGATTTTTGGGCCGCCCTCGAGAATGTCGATTCCCTGGGTGCCAATGGTCGTGATCAGATCGTCGAGATCGTCGGGCGAATTTACATCGCCCGGAAGAAGGTCATTGACCTCGTTGTACGTGAGGTAGCCCTTCTCCTTCCCCGCATCGATCAGCTTCTGTATGTCTGCTTCGTATTTATCGTCAATCGCCAAGCGGATTGGTTCTCCCGCAATAAATTTTCGGATCTGTCTGCCTGGAGTGGACGAGGTGCGGTCGAGGCCATTTTGAGGCGCATCCTGTGGCTTGATCGAAGCCCGGCGCAGAGGCCGTTGGGATGTAGGGCGCACGTCTCCCCGGGACGTTCAGAATACCACGAAATCAGCCTAACTCCGGCCATTTCTGCCATTTCGGGCGATTTTGGCATGCCGAACATCCTGTCCGTCTGGGCAAATCCTAACGATTAGATGTGGAAAACTCCAAATCGTTTCACTCCCGTTGACCTGGAAGTCATTCCGGAAGTCCGAATCGCTCCGACCGTTCTGAGTGCCCCGGCATTGGGCGAGGCGTCGAGATCGTCAACGTCCGGGCTGCAGATGCAGATCGAAGAAAGTAATGGCCTTGTGGGCCACGGCAGCATGGACGGCGGCACGATCGACGCCTGGCCGGTCAACGCAAATCGCCGGGAGATCGCCTTTGCCCCAGTCCGTACAGGTGTCCAGAAACGTGTAGTGGCCCACGCCGCCCGGCAGAAGCGTCAACTGCGCGCCGGGAATGTGCGCCGCGGCATAGGCGGCGTTCGCCCTGGGCGACAGGATTGGGTCGCCGGCTCCCGCAACGATCGCGGCTGGAATGGAAATCTTTTCAAGCGACGGTACAGTGAAGACGCTGGCGAACGGCGCGATGGCAAAGATGGCGCGGATCCGCCGATCGGCGTGCGGGAGGCGCGAAGCTTCAAGGGCGCTCCGAAACGCCGGGTCGCTTTTTCCCAACTGCATTGCCAGCGGGATGAGTCCAGGGAACTCCGGCGGTGACTGGCAGAGCGCGTTCGTCGGATGCGGGCTCGCGCACGCCGTCAGCGCCTGGCTGATATCGCCCACGCCGCCCGCAATCTCGAGGACGGTGTAGCCGCCGAAGGAGAAGCCAGCGGCGCCGACGCGCTGCGGATCGATACGCGGCCCGAATTCCGGGTCGGCGAGCATTCCGTCGAGAACACGGCTGAGGTCGACGGAGCGCTCCCACCCCAGGGTGAAGCCCTGCACGGTGTGAGGCTCAATGCCATTATTGCCGGGATGGTTGACGGCAACCGCGATAAAGCCGTGGGCAGCGAGCTGCGTGCCGAGCCACGCCATCATCAGCGCCGAACCGCCGGTTCCGTGCGACAGCAGGATCAGCGGGAAGCGAGCGGGAGTGGCCGCCAGTGGCGCATTGGGGGCGGCGCGGCCGGCGCTGGCCAGGGCGTGGGGCGGATCGCCGATCCACTGCGGTTGTTCAACCGCCGCTGCATCCGCCGGATACCAGACGACGGAGAGCAGCGCGTGGTTCCTGGCGCCGCGCCAGTCGTACGAGGAATCGTTGCGCAGGAAGGCGCGCTCCGCAACGCCGACACGGGTGCTCTGCGAGCGAGCGGGAAGGACGAAGAGCGCGGTGGCGAGCGCAAGCCAGAGGAGTTTCTGCATGGGGACTTCCGTGCCTCTCCTGAGAATACGTCGCACCTGGCAGCGGCGTTCCCAGGCCGCAGGGGCGTCCGCCTTTGCATTGCGAACGCTGTACCCTGTATGCGGAACCGCAACCCGAACTGCAGTCAGGATCCGCAACCGCAATCCGCCCATGGCAGACGATTTTGCCCAACAGGTAAAGCAACAGGCCGACATCGTGAAGATCATCGGCGAATACGTCCGCCTGAAGAAGGCCGGCGCGCAGAATTACAGCGGGTTGTGCCCTTTCCACAAAGAGAAGACGCCGTCCTTCAGCGTTCACGCGACGCGGCAATTCTTCAACTGCTTCGGATGCCATGAGCATGGCGACGTCTTCACCTTCATTCAGAAGATCGAAAACGTCGGCTTTTCCGAGGCGGTGCGGACCGTCGCGCAGAAGTGCGGCATTCCTCTCCCGAAGCGGGATTTTTCATCGCCCGAAGAGGCAGCGGAGCACCGGCAACGGGGAAAGCTGCTGGACCTGCATGAGGCGGCCACCGTCTGGTTCGAAGAGCAGCTGCGCTCAGCGGAAGGAGCCCTGGCCCGCGAGTATCTGACCGGGCGGGGACTCAGCGCGGATGGAGTCGCAAAGTTCCGGATCGGTTTTGCGCCGGATAATTTTCATGCCCTGCGCGAGCGGCTGCAGGGGATGGCCGACCCCGTCGCGCTGCGGCTTTCGGGGCTGTTTTCCTGGAAGGAACAGGAAGACGGGAGCCCGGGGCCCATGTATGCGCGCTTTCGCAAGCGGATCATGTTTCCCATCGCGAATGAGACGGGCCGGGTCATCGCATTCACCGCGCGCACGCTGGAGACGGGAGAGAAGGCCGGCCCGAAATATCTCAACTCGCCGGAGACGCCGCTCTATTCAAAAAGCCAGGTGCTGTTCAATCTCGACAAAGCGCGCCAGGCGATTCGCCAGGCCGACGGGGCCCTGCTCGTCGAAGGCCAGATGGACTGCATCTCGGTCTTTCTGGCCGGGATTCCGAACGTCATCGCGACCAGCGGCACGGCCTTTACCGAGGCGCAGGTACGGCTGCTGCGGCGGTATGCGGGGCGGGTCGTCGTCAATTTCGATCCGGATACTGCCGGGGCGAACGCTGCGGAGAAGTCGATCGCGCTGCTGACGGAGGAGGGTTTCGAGGTGCGGGTGCTGACGCTCGAGGGCGGTCTCGATCCGGACCGCTACGTGCGCGAGCGGGGCGCAAAGGCCTATGCCGAAGCGCTGCGTGCTGCACCTCCGTATCAGGACTACCTCATCGAGCGTGCCCGGCAGATGTTTCCCTCGCGCAATCCGAAATCGAAGACCGAGGCGCTGAATTTTCTGCTGCCGCACATCCGGCGCATTCCCAGCCGGATTGCACGCGACGCCTTTGCCAACGATGCTGCGCAGGCTCTGGGCATCGATTCTGCGCTGGTGCGCGCCGAGTTGAAGGACGCAGCCGCCCGGCGTCGCGACTCGCTGGTCCCGCACCGTCATCCGCTCACTCGCGCGGAGCAAATCCTGCTGCAGGCTTTTTCCGGCCCGCGGTCGAGCGAGGCGTATCTGGTGGCCGAGGGAGCGTGGCATCAGCACGAGCTGGAGTTCGCGGCGGTGAGGTCCGACTTTCGGGAGATCGTGGAGTGCCTGCGGGCGCGGCCGGACGGAGCCGACCCACTGGTGTCGATCTCGGACGAGGAGCAGCGGCGAATCCTCGCCGAGATATTTCTGTCCATCCACGACATGGATCCGCAGCCGGAGGAAGTGGAGGCCGCGGTGCTGGCCATCCGCTGCACCGCGCTCGAACAGGAACAGAGGCGGTTGCGGGCGGCCATCGATCAGGCCGAACGAGCGAGCAATCTGGACGAAGCGTTGCGGCTCACGCGCGAAAGCCAGGACGTAACGCGGCGGCTGCGGGAGCTGGATTAAAACCGGATCAGCCCCTCTTCGGAACAGCCATGAAGTCGAGCGCGCGGATGAGGTACTGCTTCATTTCGCGTCGAGGCACTACGGCGTCGAGGAATCCGTGCTGCAGCAAAAATTCTGAGCGCTGGAAACCTTCTGGCAGTTTCTGCCGGATGGTCTGCTCGATGACGCGGGGGCCGGCGAATCCGATGAGCGCGCCGGGCTCGCCAATGTTGAGATCGCCCAGCATGGCGAAGCTGGCGGTGACGCCGCCGGTAGTCGGGTCTGTGAGGATGGAAATAAAGGGGATGCGGGCTTCGTCGAGGCGCACCAGCGCGGTGGAGACTTTGGCGAGCTGCATGAGGCTGACGATGCCTTCCATCATGCGAGCTCCGCCGGACGCCGCAACGGTGATAAGAGGGCGGTTCGTATCGACGGCGCGATCCATGGCCCGGGCGATCGTCTCGCCGGCCACCGAGCCCATGCTGCCGCCGACAAAGCTGTATTCCATGACGCTGAGGACGACGTTGTGCGGGCCCATCATGCCCAGAGCGTTCACGACAGCGTCGTTCAGCCCGGTCTGCTTCTGAGCCTTCGTGAGCTTGTCCTTATAAGGTTTCAGGTCGACGAACTCGAGCGGATCGGTGGATTTGAGCTCCCCGTCGACCAGCTCGAATCCCGGTTCGAGGAGGCTTTCGATTCGGGTGCGGGCATCGATGCGGCCGTGGCGCCCGCACTTCGGGCAGACCTGGAGGTTGGCTTCGAGGTCCGCCTTCCAGAGCGTCTGTTCGCAGCCCTCGCACTTGATCCAAAGGCCCTCCGTGCGAACCCGGTTGGCTCCTGACTCGATCTGATTGTTTTCCCGCCTGAACCAGGACATGAATTCTCCAACAAATACTGGGCGAAGGCTGCCGGTTATCAGCTTATCAGGGAGACGCTCGCCCGAAACCCGGTTCCGGGTCTCGGGCCGTTGTCCGGAACCGGACGCCGGCCGTTTGCGTACTCCTGTTTGTCCTTGTTTCTTCCTGTGCGGAGGTGCGATCGATGTTCTGCAGCGCATGTGGCCAACCGATCGATGCATACCAGCCGGTCTGCCCGCGATGCGGGCGGCAGGTTACTCCCATCGCTGCGCCCCCGCCCCCGCCGTGGTACTGGACGCGCGTGCATCGTCATGTGCACACCCTCGGCATTTTGTGGATTGTCTATGCCGGATGGATTTTGCTGCACTGGCTCACCGTGATTCCCATCCTGGAAGGATTTTTTCGCGGCCGGGGATTTCCGTTCGGCCACGGCTACGACGGGTTCTACAGCTTTTACGGATTCCCGTTTGCTCATATGCCCTGGTTCATCCCGCTGGTGACGGGGATCCTGCTGGTCCGCGCGATCCTGTGCGTGGTCACCGGGATCGCGCTGCTGCGACGCTCTCCCTGGGCGAGGGTCCTGGCCATTGTCACCGCTTTTCTGACCATCATTCGGCCGATTACCGGAACGGTGCTGGCGATTTACACGCTCTGGGTGTTACTGCCGAGTGCATCGGGTCAGGAGTACGACCAGATCGCCGCGACCCAGCTCTGACCGGGGCCTTTACAATCGAGCTATGGAATTCCCCATCAGCCGGATGCGGCGCCTGCGGCGGACTGAAGCGTTGCGCTCCCTGGTGCGTGAAACGCACCTGGAACCGGGCGCGCTGATCCTGCCGCTCTTTTTGTGCCCGGGCGAAGGCGTTCGGCGCGAGATCGGGTCCATGCCGGGCGTCTTCAATGTCTCCGTCGACGAGGCGGTGAAAGAAGCGGAATCGGCCGCAGCGCTGGGCGTGGGTGGGCTGCTGCTGTTCGGGCTGCCGGAAACCAAGGATGAGCAGGCTACGGGCGCATGGGACGACAGCGGCATCGTGCAGAAGGGACTGCGGGCTTTGAAGCAGTCCTCGGCGTCGAAAAAGCTGGTGCTGATTGCGGATGTCTGCCTATGCGAATACACCTCTCATGGCCATTGCGGCATTGTGCGGCAGCAAGGCGAGGAGTTTGAGATCGAGAACGATGCAACGCTCGCATTACTGGCAAAAGCCGGCGTTTCGCTGGCGCGAGCGGGAGCCGACATTGTGGCGCCCAGCGACATGATGGATGGCCGGGTGGCTGCGATTCGGGACGAGTTGGATAGCCAGGATCTGGAGCAGGTCCCGATTCTGTCGTATGCCTCGAAGTTCGCTTCGGCGTTTTACGGGCCGTTCCGCGAAGCAGCGGATTCTGCGCCGCAGTTCGGCGACCGGCGCAGCTACCAGATGGACGGCGCGAACCTGCGCGAGGCGATGCGGGAAATCGACCTGGATCTGGGCGAGGGCGCGGACATGATCCTGATGAAGCCGGCGATGCCCTATCTGGATGTGATTCGGGCGGCACGGGAGAACTTCGACGTGCCGATCGGGGCTTACCAGGTTTCGGGCGAGTACTCCATGCTGCAGGCGGCATTCGCGCGGGGCTGGCTGGAACCGCAGCGGGCGATGATCGAATCGCTGGTTTCCATCCGGCGCGCGGGCGCAGGATTCATCGTGACGTACTTTGCGAACGAAGCGGCGAAAGTTCTTGCTTAGAGCGCCGGTCGGCGCCTGGCGGTACGCACTCCGAATCCCAAAGCTCACTCACCGCATCTTGCATTGGGTGTCTGGGTACAATGAAATGTTTGGGACCGGGCAGGTTGCAGCTTCCTCCAGCGCCCACTGATCCCCGAGACTACGACTCATTTTCCTCAAACGGAGCCTTCCTTGGCAGAAACGATTTATGACGTTGCGATCATCGGCGGCGGCCCGGCCGGCTACACGGCGGCCATTCGCGCCGGACAGTACGGCCTGAAGGTCGCGCTGGTTGAGAAATCCGAAAAGCTGGGCGGGACATGCCTGCACGTGGGCTGCATCCCGACCAAGTCGCTGCTCTTCAACGCCGAGATCTACGACTACCTCAAGCACGCGAAGGAGTATGGCATCGAGGGGCTGGGCGAGGGCCAGGTGAACTGGCAGGCCGTGCTCGATCGCAAGAACCAAATCATCGGCAAACACGTCAAAGGCCTCGACTTTCTGATGCGGAAGAACAAGGTGACGGTGGTTCCAGGATGGGGCAAGCTCACCGGTCCGGCGAAGGGCGGCATGTTCACGATTTCGGTTGAGGACGGCAAGGGCGCGAGCAGCGTGCAGGCGAAGAATGTGATCCTCGCGACCGGTTCGGACGCGAAGATGCTGCCCGGAATGACGGCGGACGAGACTGTCCTGACGAATATCGAGATCCTCTCGCTGAATCAGATTCCAAAGTCGCTGGCGATTATTGGAGCTGGCGCAGTCGGCGTGGAGTTCGGCTCGATCTTCCGCAGCTTTGGCTCGGAGATCAGCATTATCGAGTTTCTGCCGCGCGTGGTGCCGAACGAGGATGAAGACGTCAGCAAAGAACTGGCGCGGAATTTCAAGAAGCGCGGCATCGACATCAACGTCGGCGCGAAGGTCGAGAAGGTGGAGAAGACCAAGACCGGGGCGAAGGTGACGTTTACGGCCTCGGACGGCAAGAAGGTTGAGAAGGAAGCCGAGAAGGTCCTGGTCGCCGTGGGCCGCGCGCCGCGCACCGAGAACATCGGCCTCGAGAAAACGAAAATTAAGCCCGAGCGCGGTTTTATCAAAGTCAACGAGTGGATGCAGACCGACGAGCCGGGCATCTACGCGATCGGCGACATTGTGGCCGGCCTGCCGCAGCTGGCGCACACCGGCGCGATGGCGGGTATGGTCGTCGTCGCGAAGATCGCCGGCAAATATGCACGGCCGATCCGCCGCGATCGCGTTCCCGCCTGCACGTACACCGAGCCGCAGATCGGCAGCGTTGGACTAACCGAAGCCCAGGCTAAGGAAAAGGGCCACACGGTGAAGGTCGGCAAGTTCCCGTTCTCGGCGAATTCGAAAGCATCGATCGTCAATTCCCACGAGGGCTTCATCAAGGTCATCGCCGATGCGAAATACGGCGAGGTCCTCGGCGTGCACATCATCGGTCCGCAGGCTACCGAACTGGTTGCCGAAGCGGTGACGGCGATGGAACTGGAAGCGACCGTCGAAGAAATGATGTTCACGATCCACGCACATCCGACGCTGGCGGAAGCCATGCTCGACGGCTTTGGCAGCGTGGAAGGCATGGCGATCAACATCTAGCGGGTGGCGGTTCTGCACGGCTCTGGAGGAGGGAAGCATGCAATACAAAGTCGAACTCATACCGTCCGAAGAAGGATTTGCTGTGAGCTGTCCCGATCTGCCGGGCTGCTGGTCTCAGGGCCTGACAGAAGAGGAGGCCCTGGCCAACATCAAGTCGGCCATCGTTGACTATCTGGCCGCCAGGGATGAAATCAATCAGCGCAAGCAGACGCGTTATGTGGAAGTCATCGCCTCCTGATGGGGAAGCTTCCCGGTGTGAATCATCTCCATGCCGTGAAAGCCCTGGAGCGCGCGGGTTTTGAAGTGATTCGGCAGAGCGGCCATATCGTCATGTCGGATGGGCGTAGAACCATCACGATTCCCCGTCACAATCCGGTTAACGCATTCACGATGTTCGGAATCGTTCGGGACGCGGGGCTTACGATCGAACAGTTCCGCGAGCTTCTGTAAATGATTCTGTCTC
>Ga0335072_10003784_pt1 | contig 22673 bp, 27 predicted proteins | sample Lox_Sample_21_FD_206725 | JGI IMG/M metagenome (GOLD analysis project Ga0335072, IMG submission 206725) | Soil microbial communities from Loxahatchee National Wildlife Refuge, Florida, United States - Lox_Sample_2.1 | ecosystem: Environmental > Terrestrial > Soil > Wetlands | place: USA...
GGACTGCTGGCACTGTTCCTGTTCACCGATGTCGGCCGCCACGACGCGCCGACCCGGCTGCTGTGCGGCTCGCACCTGGCCGTCCCGCAGTTCCTGGCACCCTACGGCGAGGCGGGCACCGACTCCGACGCCGACTTCTGGCGGCCATCAACCCTGTGCATGAACGCAACACATGCCACCGGGAAGGCCGGGGACGTTTTCCTGTGCCATCCGTTCATCGTGCACACGGCGACCTGGCCGCACATTGGCGCCGGACCCCGGATGATCGCCCAGCCTGCGGTCAGCGCCCCGGAAGGCTTTTCACTCGACGGCTCCGATCCCTCGCCGGTGGCCAGGGCCATCGTTAAAGGCCTGGAGATGGCGGGCTGAGACTGCGCTGATACGCGGCCTGCCGCGCGGTCAAGATGGCAGCTTGCGTTACCCATAGACATCCGGGACTCTGCGCTGCACTCAGGCCTACCGGCGCGAAAACGGTGAGTGGACGGTCATACTGCGCCAGGCTGGAGGCCATCCCAGGTGAGGTGCTGTCCATCCCACGCGACCTGACCGCCCTGGATCACGAGTTCCACCTGCTGTAGGCATCCGATGTCCTGCAGCGGGTCGCCGGTGACGGCCACGATGTCCGCGGTTGCGCCTCGCTCGATAACCCCGGCCGTCCCGGCCAGCCCGAGCAGCTCCGCGGCTCGCGAGGTGCCGGCCTGCAGCGCATGAGCCGCGGGCATACCCAGCCCGGCCATCAGCGTGAACTCCTCGGCCTGCGACACCCTGGTCCACTCGAAGCCCCCGACGTCGGTGCCGAGGACGATCTGGACGCCTGCCTCCAGGCAGTTCACGAATGATCGGTCGTGCGCGGCCCGCACCGCCTCGGTGATGTGAGAGCCGTGCGCCGCGTGCTCGCGAGTGACCAGGAGGGTCGGCACCAAGGCCGTACCCCGGGCGGCCATCTCGGCCGCAAGCTCAGGCGAGATAGCGAAGCCGTGCTCGATCGAGTCAACCCCGGCGGCCACGGCCAGCGCTGCCCCGCTGAGCGTTAGCGAGTGCGCGGCTACCGGAATGCCCTGCCGGTGCGCTTCGTCGACGAGCGCATGGACCTCCTCCTCGGTCCATACCAGCGGGCCGTCCGGATAGTCCCCGTTGCCCGCGGGCGGATCAAAGCGCTCGCTCACATAGATCTTCAGACAGTCGATGCCATACGCGATCTGGGTTCGGACCGTTTCACGGCAGGCAGCGGCGCCGGTGCAACTGTCGATGCCGACCGGGAACGTCATGCTGTAGCGCTCGCCGGGTAGCGGATAGCGGCCGGTCGACCGGATGGCGGGCCCGGCCACCAGCATCCTCGGCCCGGGGACCATGCCCTCGCGTGCGGCATTCCGCAGGCCGACATCGAAGTAGCCAGCCCCCTCGGTGCCCAGGTCGCGGATCGTGGTGAATCCGTGCCGGACCGCGATGGACATCGCCTGCACCGCGCTGGCTGCCCGATGACCGAGGTTCTCCTCGGCCATCTGCCGCGCCAGCTCGAACTCGTCATAGCTGCTGCGCAACAGCACGTGGGTGTGCGCGTCGATGAGCCCTGGCAGCAGGCTGGCGCCAGGCCGTTCCAGCACCGGCCAGCCGTCCGGCACCGAGCGGCCAACGCCACTGATCAGCCCGTCCTCGACAAGGACCACCGTGCCGTCAGCCCAGGAGCCCGACCGCGCATCGAAGACCCGGTCGCCCGCGACGGCCAATCGCCCGCCGGCCAGGCGAGCCAGTCCTGCTGAGGTTCCCATCTCGGCACCCACCACCATTACGGGATATCGGACGGTCCGGATCCTACGGCAGCGGCCCCTGACCGCACGATGGGGCGACGAGACCCGGGACCACTTCCGGAGCCGCCTCGCGGCCGATCTCAGCCCGGCCGTTGACGCGCGCACCGGCCCAACATCCGTTCATCAGCGCAGGTATTCGCAGACTTACCGGTCGCGTTAGGGATAATTTCGAGCGCTGCAGCTGTAGCCATCTCGTGCGGACCACCGGTGGACCGTCATCACGCCACGCTCGAGGTCCCAGGAGACGAAAAACGCCTGCGCGATGGCGAGCGTGAACACGATCGCCTTGTCCGGCGGCAAAGCCGCCCACCATGCATCCGCAGTTCGGGCACGTAGAGCCGCGTCGGCGGCGACGGCACGTCCGTGCAACTTGAGCTCGCCCTCGCCGCTGTCCGGGCTAGTCACCGCGCTGTGCAGCATGTACCGCGGGTCTCGGCGCAGATCGGCCGCCTTCGCCGACCAAGTCATGGCGCCCACGAGCAGGCCGCCGTTCAGGATGTATGGCTCGATTGGGCTAATGCGAGGCGATCCATCGCGCCTTATAGTGCCCAGCATCGCGAGCCTCGCAGCGCTCAGACGCTCTATGCCCAGCCGGGCAATCTCCGGTGCGTCCAGTTCCATCTCATGCCAGCCGAGAATGCCGGTTGTCCCAGTCACGAGAGCGACGGTACAAGGCCACGCCCACATCCGCTTCTAGCCGCGTTTCGCGTTTCGCCTATCAGTTGACGGTTCGGCGTGAGCGCAGCCACTGTTCATGCTGCTGGTCTTGATCCTCGACCGTACCCACATGGCTTATCGGGGCCGACCCAAGTGTGCTGACCTGCTCAGGCCGACCAGCTTGCCCTCCGACCAGGAGATAGACGACACGACCCTCGCCCATGTCGCATTGCATCCCCGATGCCCATGCGTCCGTGCGTGCGCCATTTACGCCCAACCGGATATCCAGGGGGTCCAAGATGCGACGTAGCGCCTGCAGCGCCTTGAACAGGTCCGGTCCCTCCGCTGCCCAACTCTTGCCGTCCGGACTGGTGATCGCGAGCAGCCAGTCCCGGCCGCTACGGCTGGTAGTCAGCGGCCACCGCTGTTCGCCGGCGCTGGACCGCACCAGGACCAGATAATTCTCAATCACCATCCAGATCGTAGGCGGCCAGCCCTCGGGGGACTGCGTTCGTTTCACGCTCATGGCCGCCGATCGGGCGTTTCGGGCCTGGAGAGAAGCGGTCAAGAGACCTATCCTGGCCTGGTGCTTGACCTGGGCAGCATTGATCTGGAGGAGATCGCCAGCGCGCTGGCCGATCAGAACGACTACGAACACTGACTCGCGGATAACTCGCTCATTGACGACGACTCAGCGGATCGTTTTCTCGAACAGCACAAAGACCCCGCTCTGCCCTGAAGCTCGCAACTGCTGGGACCGGATGGCGCTGATGCCGCCGACAGTGTTCTCACAGTTGTTAGCGGGGCGCGATGACGGCGCCGCGCTCCTGTGATCGCGATGGCGGTGTTTCCGGGCTGCTAGAGCCTGCTCACAAACGACGACAGCTCGTTTCCGGCCCCCCGCAAAACCGACAACAAGTGGTGGACCAGGCCGGCCAGTTCGCCGGGATGAGTGCCCAGCATGAGCACAAGGCCTACGATGACGACCCAGCCGATTGCCCTGGCCAAAGCTACCGGTCCCGCGATCCGGCCTGCATCCAGCCGCCGGCCGCGATCAGGGCGGCGGCAACCGCCGCGAGGCGCTCGCTGCCGGCACGGTTCGCGTTCGCGCTGCAGACCAGGTTGATCCAGGGCACGTATCCTCAACCTCCATCCCCCGGTATGCCCGGCACCGACCGCAGTCATGCAGGCCAGGCTGGCGGCCGCTGGTGGCGGCACGCTCGGCCTGCAGCCCGGCGGCAGCGAGCGCCTCCTCGACTACGGCGGCCGCAGCAACGCCTCGGCCGCCTTCTCCTCGACGTGGCTCACTGGAATGGCCGCACCTCGATCTTCCGATCGCAGATCTTCGACGCCTCGGTGGCGAGCTTGAGCGCCACATCCAGATCGGGGGCCTCCCACACCCAGACGCCGGCGAGGTACTCCTTCGACTCCACGAACGGCCCGTCGCTGAACACCGCCTGCTCGCCCCGGTTGTCGATCACCGTGGCCGCGTCGGTGTCCGCGAGTCCGCCCGCGAAAACCCAGTAGCCCTCGGCGATCAGTCGCTCGTTAAACGCGCTGATAGCAGGCCGTCTGTCTGTGCTACCGGGATTGCTCTTGTCATCGATCACGGAAACCAGGTACTGCATCTGAAGATCATCTCCTGTGGTGTCAAGACACGTGGTGCGGTGGCTAGGGACTTCAGGCCGTTGCATACTCCGGCCGCCCGGCCGGCCGGTAGACCTGGATCGTGACGCCCTTGGAGTCGACTCGCGACTCGACCAGGTCGAGTGCAAGATCCGGGCCGGTCTCCGGGAACAGTCTCGCGCCCTGGCCGACGATCACCGGGATCACGATCAGAGTCATCTCGTCGACCAGATCGTTCTCCAGCAGCCACCGGGTCAGGGCGCCACTGCCGTGCACCTGCAACTCGCCCCCGGGCTTGGCCTTCAGCTCACTGATGGCCGCCGCGAGGTCACCGCGGAGAACGGTCGTGTCCTCCCAACGCGGCGCGGTGAGCGCGGTCGAGGCAACGTACTTGGGGGCCTCGTTCAAGGCCACGCCGATGGGATGTGCGCGCATCTGGCCGATTGATCCCCAGGAGCCGGCGAACAGCTCGTAGGTGCGCCGGCCGAACAGGAACGCCTCCGCGCGCTGGTAGGTCTGTGTGATGAACGCCCTGGTCTCGTCGTCGCCCTTCCCCAGGGCCCATCCCCCGCGGTCGAATCCGTTCCTGCGGTCATCCGACGCAGCGCCGTTTCCCTGCATCACTCCATCGACGGTGACCTGAGTCATGGTCGTCAGCTTCATGATCACGGTTCCTTTGCCTTGGCGCCGCCCCTTGCGGGCCGCCTCACGCCTGCTACGAACACCACCGCCCCGATCCGACAACACATCCGGGATTTCTTCCGAAGACTCTCTCGGACGCCAGTCGTCAGCGATCCGACAGCACGACCGTGTCGCGGTGGACCGCAGGGGCGACAAGCTGTGTGCGAGGGTCAGGTGTGAGCCCGTACCGACCAGGCTGAAGCGGATAGGTGGAACGGTGCCGGGGGCAGGAGCTGCGCGCACCGGGCCCGAAGGGCATTGCGTTGGGCCTGATCGAGCTGGCTGACGTAGGCGCCGGCCGGCCCGACGCCGAGAGTAAACGGCTCCCACCAGTCGGCAAAGGTCTCGAACGGGATCTTGACAGTCAGCGACCCGGGCTCGATCTGCTGCAGGCCAGCCGCCGCGCACAAGTCCGCTAGATGGCCCTCGCGGGCGCCGGGCAGTGCTGATTCATCACGCGCGCCCGGGTCAAGGTCGTGCACTGCTTGCCAGAAGGCGGCGAGGGGACCGGTACCGCCCGCGTGATCCCACACGCAGGCGGCGACCGTGCCGCCGGGGCGGGTTACCCGTGCCATCTCCGCGAGCCCGCGCACGGCATCGGTCAGGAAATGCATAACCAGCTGGGCCAGCGCGACGTCGAAGGAGCGGTCGGTAAACGGAAGCTGCTCGGCAACCGCGCGGACCACGCCCGCCTCCGGGAAGCGGCCGCGGATCGCCGCCATGAACGAGGCTGACGGATCGATCGCCGACACGGCGCCGCTACCGAGTCGTTGCACCAGTTGTGCCGTTAGCGCACCCGGCCCGCAGCCGACATCCAGCACCCGCTGACCAGCCCGCACACCGGCCAGCTGAGCGAACTGCACGGCCAGCGGTTCGGAGAAGCGACCCATGAACCGGGCGTAAGAATCTGGTCCGACGTCAAAGACCACCGCGCCAGGGTATGCCCGCGACACAAGAATGCCCTCAGAAGCGCGGACAGGCCCATCGCTGACCGTCAGCCGCCGGTCCCAGTAATTACCTCTCATGCCCCAGACCGCTGGTCGGTCAAGGTCTGTCCGCGTGGCTGGCCTGCGGTCTGTGCAAGTTAGCCGCGATAGCCGGCGCCCGGGATGCGGCGTTGGCGTTCGTGGCAAAGGTAGGTCTCGGGTACTTCCTCGGTGACGGGCACGCTCCAGTAGTCTGCTTTGTTTCTGACTGCCAGATACTGGCTCTTGGCGCTGGGACGAAGGTAGCGGCGAGAGCTTTCCACACGCCAGGCAATCGGCTCTCCACCCGTGGCGTCCTGAAAGCGGCCGGGGAACTTCAGAACCTCCAAGGTCGCTGCCTCCTCAAAGCCGCGGCAACATGCCGCCTCTAGGCTGACAAGGCTTCGGCCGCCCGCGCACTCATGGCCGCTCGTCGCTCGTGACTGGTGATGGTCATCCACCCGGCGCCCGCGGTCCTTGGCCCGTGGCGAAGTCCGGGCTGCTGGAGCGGTGCTGCGTCGACGACTACGGTGGTGATCGTGCGTGCCGTGCCGTGGTGGGGGGTGGCGTCCTCAGCCGCGGCTCCGGTGTTGATGGCCGGCGGGTGGACAATTGCCGCCAAGCTGCAGCCGCACTCCTACAGCCAGGTCGCCGATACCGTCAGTGCGCTCGCCGCACCGGGCGCTGCGGACCGCTGGGTGATGACTTTAACGTTCCTGCTGGTTGCCGCCTGCGACGCTATCACTGGGCTTGCGCTACGACCGGCGCGCGCGCTTGGGCGGCTGATCTTGATCGCCGGGGCGGTGGCGGGCATGCTGGTCGCGGCCAACCCCGAGCTTCCCGGGACCAGATTTCCGCTGCCGCACATGATCTGGGCAGCGGCCGGGTGCGCCGCGCTAGTGAGTTGGCCGGCGGGGGCCTGGCGGCGCGGGTCGTCGGTGCCGTGGGGCCTGCGGCCAGTGGTATCGGCGGGTGCCGTCGCGATGCTGGTAGCGCTGCTGGCCTGGTTCGGCGCGGAGCTGATCACGGCGGGCGGTCAGGTCGGCCTGGCGGAACGCGTCTTCGGCGCTGGGCAAGCATTGTGGCCGCTGGCGGTGGTCGCGTCCTGCCAGTACGCCGCCAGCACGGGCACTAGGCCCAGCCACGCGCCAGCCTGAACCAGCCAAGCGAGCGACTGAGTCCGGCACCTGTTCCGCCTGTACATGGCGGTGCCGCAGCCCGGCATCGTCGAAGGCACAGCTGAGCCTGGCAAGGTCTTCGGCGCCAAGGCCCCGGCCGGGACGGCGTCGCCGCTCATACCACGACACTGCCGGCTGCGCGTCACTTGAGGTCCTCGTCCGGCTCCGATCAGAATCGCCGTGGTGCCGGGCTGGCACGGTACGCCGGCAGATGTCGCAGTGAACCAGAGCTAGGAAGCCGCGTCGGTAGGTGTCGGAGCCGCAAATTCAAGCTGGTTGTTATCGGGATCGCGGAACACGACGGTGGAGTATGGCCCATCTGGGCGACGGCGGATGCCGGTGTGGCCGATGTTGAGTTCGTCGAGCCGGTCCATCCAGGCTTCCAGCGCCGCGCGGTCTGCGACCTCGAACGAGATGTGGTCCATGCCAGTATGGCTCTCCTCGAAGTTCTCGCCCCGGTTAGCTTCGTTATGGTGCAGACCTATGAGCAGACCGGTGTGCGGCTCGGCGAGCATTTCCGCGAATCCGGTCTCCTCTCTGGCGTAGTGCGGAAGTCGCCCGGGCCACCGCTCCGCCCGGAAGAGCTGCTGGTACCAGTTCATGCTGGCGTCGAGGTCGGTGACGGTCAGGCAGACGTGATGCACTCCGGTAATGACCGGGTTGTTTGAAGTGGTCATGTGCTCAAACTTAATAACAGCCGCTTAATCGACAGCGACCGCCTCCCGGCGACTCGATCTGGCCGAGCTAGATATCGATGATGTCCCGCTTATCAAATGCGTCATCAGATGATAATTCGTTTGTCACACGCCTCATCCTCTAACAATGATTCTTATCTTATTTTCTAATTCTTTGTTTCTGTTTACGTGCATCACCCGATCTACCAGTGGCGAGCGGCAGGCTGGACGCCAGATTCCTGTACGGCCTCCAGCGGTCCGCGAGGCTCGCCACACGCCGGTGGCCGGGCTGGTGCTCCGGGTCATCCGATGAGCGATGTCTTGGGCCGCACCACGCAGAACTCGTTCCCCTCTGGATCGGCCAGGACCATCCACGACTCCCTCCCGGTCTGCCCGATGTCGACCCGGCGAGCGCCCAGCGCCAAGAGCCGGCCGATCTCTGCCTCGCGGTCCTCCGCCTCGGTTGTCAGGTCGAGGTGGACGCGGTTCTTGACAGTTTTCGCCTCAGCCACCGGCATGAAGCACATGCCCACTGCGGCGTTCTCGCCGGGTCCGATGACGACCTCGCGCTCCCGCTCTGAAAGGATCTGCCAGCCGAGAGCTTGCACCCAAAACCGTGCTAGCCCAGGTAGGTCGTGCGCATCGACCACGATGTGGTGAAGTCTCACTGGCATACAGCCAGTATGCGGGAGCACCGCCTAAGGCGACATCCGGCGCGACATCCATGACGTCGCCGAAGTCATAGTCGCGCCGATCCTCAGGCCCGGAAAGTCCCTGCACCGAATCGGCCCAGACGCCGTCATGGGAGCGTGGGCGGAACGATGCGGTGGGACAGTGAGGCTCCGCTCCGCGTGGCAGGATGACCGGGTGCGATTTGTCCTGCGTGGCGCTTCGGCCGCTGACGTTGATGCGCTGCTTACGATGTGGGCGGAAGCGGCCGAGAATGACGGCCGGCCGCCAGATACCCGTGCGGCCGTGATCGCCTTGCTAGACCGTGACCCTGATGCCGTGATCCTCGCTGAACATGACGGCGCGCTCATCGGATCGATCATCGCGGGCTGGGATGGCTGGCGGTGTCACCTCTACCGACTCGCGGTCAGGCCTGCCTGGCGGAAGCAGGGAGTCGGTTCCGCGCTTCTCGGCGCCGCCGAGACCAGGTTCAAGGCTTTCGGGGCGGCTCGTATGGACGCGATGGTGCTCGACAGCAACGACCTAGGCCAATACCTCTGGCGTGCCAGCGGCTACCTCAAACAGGACGACTGGCGCCGCTGGGTGAAGCAGCTATAACCGCAGGCGCGCGTCCACATCTGCCCGCAGCGTGCGGTCCGGGCCGACCGCCGGGCACGCAGTTATGCGGTTACCGAAGCGCTAGTGACGGCCGACGCCGGCTGAGCCGTGGCCATGAGATCCGCCCGGCCCGTGATGGGGACCTGCGTGACCGCCTATCCCGCCGTGATGCCCGTTCACCCTGCGAGCAGCGAAGTGGCCGTGCCGGTTTGTGCCGGGCAGTGGCACGACCAGATTGCCGTCGTACGCTTCCGACGAATCGAAAGACGGCCTCCTGCGATCTCGGACCGCCTGCCAGATAACGTGCAGAGCCCACCCTGCCGCGAACACTGCAAGGACGATCACGAGTTCTATACGGCTGGACACGACCCGTCCTGCTCGAAGTGCTGTCAGGTTAACCTTAACGCGGCCGATCGGCCGGGTTGAGTCATCGGCACGTCGTTGATCGGACAGAAGGGCGAGCATCCAGCCTGCCCAGGGCACGGTCTCCCACCGTGATCACGAGCCGCAGCTCGGGTAGCAGCGAGTCAGGGTCAGCGCACTTCACCTTCATGGTCAGCCGGTCCGCGCGCCGCCGAGCAGCCCAGGCAGGGCGTCGGCGGCGACCCGCCAGTCCGCCGAGTCAGGATCGATGAGAGTGAAGTGGTCGCCGTCGGTCTCGTGCAGCCGGGCCCTGCCGCCAGCCAGCGTGGCCGCGGCGACGTACTGCTGGCTGTAGGCGAAGGGCACCGCGTCGTCGGCGCGGGAATGCAGGCACAGCACAGCGGCATCGAGGGGCACCGCTGCCATCGGGTCACCAAGCCGGTACCGCCCCGGCAAATCCTGCGGGCCACCGCCCATCAGGTCCACCGCTGCCGTGCCGCCCACGCCCTGGCGCGCACAATCGGCCAGCGCCAGGACTCCGGCTTGGGAGATAACCGCGGTCACCGCAACCCGCGGCCGCGCACCCGGGGAGCCCGGCGGCAGTGCGGCCCGGCCGGCCGCCCAGGTAGCCAGGTGCCCGCCCGCGCTGTGGCCGATGACCGCAACGCCGCTGGTACCGACGGGAAGCTCGGCCAGCATGTCGATCCCCGCGGCAATGTCCTCGAACGTCATCGGCCACCCGCCTGCGGCGCCCACCCGCCGGTACTCCAGGTTCCACACGGCATAGCCGCGCCGCACCAGGTCGGCGGCCAGCGGGCGGCCGAGCGACATGTCGTAGCGGGCACGCCAGAACCCGCCGTGGACAATCACCACAGTTGCCGCCGAAGTGACGGCGGGCAGCCACAGCTCGCCGAACTGCGCCGGATCCGGGCCGTAACGGCGCAGCACCGGCCGCGCGGCCTGATCAGTCACCAGCGCCCTCTTACGCGTCGGCCATCCAGGTCTCAAGGCCGTCTGCCGTCAGCGGCAGAGCCGCCGACAAGACCTCGGCGTCTCCGTCCGTCACTAGCAGATCGTCCTCGATGCGTACCCCGATCCCGCGCAACTCCGGCGGGACCGTGAGATCGTGCGCATGGAAGTACAGTCCAGGTTCCACGGTCAGGACCATGCCCGGCGCGAGCTTGGCGCCTTTGTAGGCCTCGTCGCTTGCCTTGGCACAGTCATGCACGTCGAGTCCGAGGTGGTGGCCGATGCCGCAGACGAGGTATCGCCGGTGCTGCTGGCCCTGCGGTGACAGCGCCTCGTCCACCGACACCGTTAGCAGGCCCCAGTCGGAGAGCCCGCGGACAATCACTTCCATCGCGGCGTAAGTAAAGTCGGCGTACAGCCGCCCTGGACGGACCGCGTCCAGCCCCGCCCGGTGCGCCTTCTCCACTAGGTCGTGCACTTGGCGCTGGGCGGGGCTGAACCGCCCGGTGGCAGGGAAGGTCCTCGTCACATCCGCGGTGTACAGAGAATTTGCCTCCACGCCCATGTCGAGCAGGACGACCTCGTCCGGGAGGATGGGCCCGTCGCATCGCACCCAGTGCAGGGTCGGCGCGTGCGGCCCGGATCCCACGATTGTCGCGTACCCAGGCCCGTTCCCGTACGTCCGCGCGAACCGGTCGAAGGTGCCCTGCAGCCAGCGCTCCCCGCCGCCACTGATCGCGGCGGGGAACTCCCTGGCGACGGCCGCAAACCCAGCTACCGTCTGGTTCACCGCCTCGCGGAGCTGCCCGACCTCCCACTCATCCTTGATCATCCGCAGCTCGGACAGCACCCGGGCAAGGTCCGGGCTCGGTTCCAGGCCGTGGCGGCTGGCCAGCTCGTGACCAACCGGGCCAGCCACCAGGGGCTCAGACAGCCGCCCGAGGTCGTCGTCAAGCGCGCTCAGCGAACGCACCTCAAGCCCGAGCGCGCGTGACCAGTCCCCAAGCCCAGGGGCCGCGCCGACCCACAGCTCACCTCGTGCCGCGTCGGCGAAGAACTCCTTCTCGCCGGGATATGCAGGGGCCGGCAGGTACAGCACCGCCGAGTCGGGAGACAAGACCAGCACCGCGTCCTCGGCTTCGGTGCAGCCAGTTAGCCAGCAGAAATCACTGTCCGGGCGGAAGCCGTACCTGGTGTCGTTGGCGCGGACAGGAGCCCGCCCGGCTCCCACCACAATCGAGCGGCCAGGGAATTCTGCCCCGAGCCGGCCGCGGTGCGCCGCGGCAGCGCTCGCGGCGCCGTCGACCATCGGCACGGCCCGGTCCGGTGTTCCCCACCCGTCAGCAATGACGGCAAGGAACCCGGGTGTCTCCGCCAGCTTAGGCAGGCGCGGATCGATCACCGGTGTGCCAGCCTGGCCGGCGGGAAGGGTCGCACTCTCGGTCATCGGTCTGCCTCTCCGTTACTACAGGGGTTCGCCGCGGGTATTCCGCCAGACTGGCTGATCCAGACCCGCCGCGGACTCGGGTCCGTCCCGGGGTCCTCCTGAGAAGATACGGGACAAGCAAACCCTCGGCAGATTCTCCCCCGGCGCTGTGAGTTGCGTCTTCAGCGAGTGCACAGCGAACACGTGTTCAAGCCTCAGGACCCGCTCTGGCCGGGCCACGCGCATTACCCTCGCAGCATGGAGACACTTGGCGATGATCTCGCGCTGCTGTCGGTAATGCCGAACGGGAAGGTCCAGGACGACCGGCGGCTGGCAATGGCTCTGGCGGGGTCGGAGCTTGTCCGGCTCGCGGCGCGCGGCCAAGTCGATATCGCTGACGGCCGGATCGTGGTGCGCCACGCCGAGCGGACCGCCGACGCGGAGCTTGACCTGGCGCTGGCGAGCCTGCTGCAGGCCGGCAGGCCGCCGAAGGCAAGGGTATGGGTATCCCGGCCCCGGCGCGGCATCGTCACCAGTTACCTGGCGAGGCTGGCGGCCAGCGGCGCGCTGCGCAGCGAGGGCGCGTTGTTTGGCACCCGCTGGCGGATCGCCGATCGCGCGAGGGTGAGCGAGGCGGCGGCCAGGCTGGGCGCCATCGCACGCTCCGCCGGACCGGTGGATACGGCTAGTGCGGCATTTGGCGGGCTTGCGCACGCGGCAGCGCTTGACACGATCTTGTACAGGGGACTCGCCAGCCGCGGGCTGCGCGCCCGGCTCCGGCAGATCGCCGAGGGGAAAGTTACCTCGGCTGAGCCATCGTCACCAGCCATTGCCGATGCAGTCGGCGGCTGCAGTTTCCGCCGCCACGGCAGCAGCAGCAGCAGCAGCAGCAGCAGCAGCAGCAGCAGCAGCAGCAGCAGCAGCAGCAGCAGCAAGCGGCAGCAGCAGCAAGCGGCGCGGGACCAGTCAGTTGACTGCGACCGGAAACGCCTTGTGCAGGCCCTTACCAAGCCGCTCTCGCGGTACCCCGCATGCACGGAATGTTCTCAAGGAGAAAGATGCGCAAGATCGCAATTCCACCACGACGGGATCTTCCTGGAGGGCGTCGGGAACGTGGTGCACGCGTCACTGTCGGGGAACCACTTCCGCCATATCGCGGTGCACGTGAAGCGCCGCAAGGTGTCCTGATCTCTTAGTACTCCAGCCGTAGATCGTGATCTTGTCGATGAGGGCTGCCGACCGCCGATCGTACGGATGAGATCGAGCTTCGCCGGTGCAGGCGTCCGTCGTTCCCTGTCTGCCTAAGCTCGCCGGCGGAGCGAGTCCTTGATCTCGCTGAGCCTGGCCGCCGCGGCCGGGGTCCACTCCGTTGCTTGCTCGCTGGCCCGCAGTGCGTCGTCGATCTCGCTGAGCTTGGCGGCAGATACTGCGCCTGCCGGCTCGATCAGGTCTTGCCGGCTTACAGTGGTCAGCCAGGTACATGGAGTAAAGCCCGGCCATGAGAACCCGAACCGCAGCACGCCGTCAAAGGGCAGTCCTTCCCGGACGCCGACTGAGACTTCGATTCCCAGGCCGGAGATGTCGGTGTCCGCGGGGGCGACGACCTGCATTGCCCGGAACCCGGATGGGCCTTCTCCGGACAGCAGCAGGACAGGCCGCTGCTCATCGAACTCGACCCACCAGATCTCGCCTCGTCGCATGTGTTCTCCTGGTTCTCCGGCCGTCGGGCGTGATCTTGGCGTGTCGGTGCTGGAGACGGGGCGGCCACCGTCTGATCATGCCGGTTTGTGACGACTGACGATGATCTTCTGGTGGCCACTGGCCCCAGCGTAGACCCCGGCTGCTGGCTGGGGATCCTTGACGAGCTGATGACCCGGGTCGGGGTGCGTTTCCGCCGGGTGGAGCCGCGGCGCCAGGCGCGGGCGTTCGTGCTGGGACTGCTGGCCGGGCTGCCGCGCAAGAATTGCTGGACGATCGCCGAGCATGCCGGCGATCGGTCGCCGGGCGGCATGCAGCATTTGCTGGGGCGCGCGAAGTGGGACGCCGACGGGGTGCGTGATGATGTGCGCAGCTATGTCACCGAGCACCTGGGCGAGGCCGGTGCTGTGCTGGTGGTCGATGAGACAGGGGACATCAAGAAGGGCACCGCCACGGCGGGCGTGCAGCGGCAGTACACCGGTACCGCGGGACGGATCGAGAACGCGCAGGTCGCGGTCTGGAAGACCAGCACATCGCCTACGTGCTCGCGGTGGCCTGCGATCACCGGATACCCGCGGTAACCAGCCGGACCGTCCGGGCTGATGAGCTGGCAGCCCGCCTGCCCCACCGGGCCTGGCAGCAGCTATCGGCCGGCGATGGCGCCAAGGGCCGCCGCTGGTACGACTGGGCCTGGGTCACCATCACCGGCCCTGGCCGCGGCTGCCGCTGGCTGCTGATCCGCCGGAACCGGCGCACCGGCGACCTGGCGTTCTACCTCTGCTACAGTCCGCGCCTGGCCGCACTGGCCACCATCGTCAACTTCGCCGGACTCCGCTGGACGATCGAAGAGAATTTCCAGGCCGCCAAGGGCCTGACGGGCATGGATGAACACCAGGTCCGCCGCTGGACCTCCTGGTACCGGTGGGTCACCCTGACGATGCTCGCCGCCGCCGTCCTCACCATCGCTACCGTCGCCGAGCATGCCCACCCCACACCCGAAGGCCAGATCCCCCTTACCCGCAACGAGATCGCCCATCTCCTCGCGACCTTGATCATCAGCCCGGCCCGCGACCCTGCACACCAGCTCCGCTGGTCGCGCTGGCGCCGCCGTCACCAGCAGCGAGCGCAGACCTGCCACTACCAGCGGCAAATGGCCGAAGACCAGGGAACATAACGATCTACGGCTGGAGTATTAGCCCGCGCATCGCAGCAGTCTCGGCGGCCTGCCAGCGCCTTCGGGGCTGCTGCGCGCGCCTCGTTCTGCTGACTAAGGAGCATCCGGAAATGGCCATCATCGGGCGGGACCTGACGCATTCCTACCGGGTTCTCCGAGAAGATCAAAAGTGCCTGCTTCACGTGTTCGATGTAGCGGCCCGTTCTGCGACGGTCATCGCCGAGTTCGACAAACTGCTCTTCGAGGCACCCAATTGGGGACCTGACGGCACCACGCTCTACCTGAACGGTCAGGGCGAGCTGTGGGCATTCTCCCTCGACGCCCCACTCGAGCCTCGTCGCATCGAATACGAGGGCCTTCCGGCTCTCAACAATGACCACGTCCTCGATCCGAGAGATGACGCCATTTTCATGTCGGCCACAGATGGCCACATTTATCACGGGGCGCTGGATGGCAGCACCACCCGCCAGGTCACTGATGACGACGACGTCATGCACTTCCTGCATGGAGTTTCGCCCGACGGAACCTCGCTGGCCTTCGTGCGGCTGGACGGGTCGGGCGGTCCGGGCAGGCTCGCTCTGATCGCCTCTGCTGGTGGCCCGGTCACGGTCGTCGACACCGGAGCGGGCCACCTCGACGGTCCCGAGTGGTCCCCCGACGGCGAATGGATCTACTTCAACACCGAGCGCTGGGCATCGAAACCCGGGCACGCCCAGCTGGCAAGGGTGCCAAGTAAAGTCCCCTCCGCAGGCAACATGGAGCGGCTGATCTCGACCAGCACCGTCGACTGGTTCCCCCACCTCGCCCCGAACGGACGCCTGGCTGTGTATCTCCAGTATCCAGCCGGGACCGTAGGCCACCCCGAAGACCGCGAGGTGGACATAGTTCTCGTCGACACCGCCGACTGGGCCACGCCGGTGGCGCGGGTACCGCTCTTCGGCGGACAGGGCACGATCAACGTCAACAGCTGGAGTCCGGACTCCACGCGATTCGCGTTCGTCTCTTATCCCCTTGACCACCGCGTCGTCTCCCGCGCCAGGGAACCACACGCTTACGCCTGAACCACCACAGCGCCGTTGGCCACGACCGTCCGGATGCCGAGCGTGCTGTCACCTGGCTGCCAGGCAAAGGTGATCAGGTCCGCCGGCGCGCCTGGCCGCAGCACGCCCCGTCCGCCGACGAACCGGCCCGGATTAGCCGTCGCGAGACGCAGTGCGTCCGCCAGCGTCAGATTAGCCATCGCGATCGCGTTCGCTACTCCGTCAGCAAGCGAACGCGAGGCGCCCGCCAGGAACGGAGTACCCACGTAGGACAGCCGTCCGTCAGGCGACAGCTCTACCTCACCGCCAACCGGTGTGCGGTACCGGCCCGGTGGCATCCCGCCCAGTTCGGTGCAGTCCGAAACCAGATGCGCCCGGTCCAGGCCCTTGGCCCGCAGCATGGCCTTGAACGTGTCGGCTGGCAGGTGGTGGCCGTCGGCGATGAACCCAGCGGCCAGCCGATCGTTGGCGAGCTGCGCCCACAAGTAGTTGGGATGCCGGGCCAGCAAGGCGTGCGCGCCGTTACCGAGGTGGGTGGACAGCTCAGCGCCGGCGTCCACGGCACGCGTGATCTGCTCCGGACACGCGTGCGTGTGCCCGATCGCGCACCGCACGCCCGCCCGCGCCGCCGCCGCGATGAACTCGATCGCCGCCTCGTTATGCGGGGATACAGTGACCATGCCCGCCAGGGCACCCCAGCGGTGCAGCTCCTTGATGCTCGCCCGCCTGATGTGCCGGGCATCGTGCACGCCGCGCGGACCGTCCTGATCGGACAGGAAGGGTCCCTCGACGTGCACGTAGGGGATCGCATGAGCCACCCCAGGGTCGGCGCCCCTGGCCCTGGCAATCATCGCTACCGCGCGGGTGATGCGCCACTCGCTGGCAGTCACCACGGTCGGCAGCACGGTCGTCACGCCCACTCGCCACAGCGCGCGCACCAGCGCGACCACGGTCTCGGCCGACAGTTCCGCGTCGTTGACGTCATGCCCGGCAAACCCGTTGACCTGAAGGTCAACCAGGCCGGGCGCCAGCCACTCCTCGGCGGTCCCCGTTGCCGGGCGCACCTCGGCAATCACGCCGCCGTCGGTGGTGACGCACAAGGTCCGCCCGGTGGCCGGGTCCCGCCCGATAACCTTCACAGTTTCCGCACCCGGTCAATAGGCATCAGGTGCGGAATCCTTGTCGACGTAAATAGTGCACTGCGGATGGGTACGCAGGGCACTGGCGGGCACCGAGCCGTCGATCGGGCCGTACAGCGCGTCAGTGACCGCGCGCTTCTTCTGCGCGCCAGGCACCATGCAGAACAGCTCGGCAGCGGACAAGAGCACCGGGATGGTCAGTGTGATGGCCTGGGCCGGCACCTCGGTCAGCCTGGCAAAACAGCCGTCCTGGACCTGTTGATGGCGACTGACCTCACCCAGGGTCACCACCTTGACGAGTGCCGGGTCCGCGAAGTGGGCCGGCGGGTCGTTGAACGCGAGGTGCCCGTTGACGCCGATGCCCAGGCAGACGATGTCGATCGGAGCGGCAGTCAGTAGTGCGGTGTAGCCGTCCACGGTGGCTTGCACATCGTCGCCCGGGTCGATCAGGTGAGCCGTGCCGACCGGAACCCGGTCCAGTAGCGCGCCACGCAGCCAGTTGCCGAACCGCTGCGGCGCGTCAGGCGCAAGGCCCAGATATTCGTCCATGTGAAATGCGGTGACCCGGCTCCAGTCGATACCTGGCCGCTCGGCCAGGTGGCGCAGCGTCGCCTCCTGGCTCGGCGCGCTCGCGAAAATGACCCGCACCCCCGGCTGACTGTCCAGCCGCTGCGTGAGCGCATCGCTGATGTCGCGCGCGGCGGCCGCACCGAGCGCTTCCCGCCCGGGAAACGAGCGGAGTGCGGGTTGGTACGTGGCGACCTCAGGCATAAGTTCTCGTTTCTCCAGACACCTCGACCAGCAACAGCCAGCGCCCTAGTTGAGCACACCAGGGCGGGAACGTGCAGTAGTCCATCAGCCTGACCGGGCAGTTCGCGGCCGAGTGGCAACTGTCAGGGCCTCGCTGCCTGCCGATGGCTACCGCGGCGACGGAGGCGAACAGGTACGGGTCGCCCATGCCCAGGTAGGACTGGCCCATGTAACCCGCGAGCGCGATGCCGCCCAGCGCCGGAACGACTAGCCCAGCCGGCTCAGCGCATCTGCGAGCCGGAGCTGACTCGCCGAAGTCAGGACCAGATCCGCGTGGCGGACGCGCTCCAGCGCAACGAACGGATTGGGGATCGCGATGCAGCGCATTCCCGCTGCATGTGCTGCCGCCACGCCGTGGGCGGTGTCCTCGACAGCCACCGCGGCAGCGCAGCTCAACGTCAGCCGGTCGAGCGCCAGCTGATATATGTCCGGTGCTGGCTTGTGCTGCCCAACCTCGTCTCCGCCGGCCAGAACTTCGAACATGTCCAAGACACCAGCTCGGCGCAGGTGGGTAGTCAGCCAGTCAAGAGGTGAAGAGGACGCAACTGCAAGCCGCAGGCGTAGACCGGCCGCCTCGTCGAGCCACTCTCTCAGTCCATCCGCCAGATCGAGTTCCGCGTGCAACTTCTCGCGGTACGCCACCCTCCGCCGATGACTCAGGGTCCGATCGAATCGCGGGCCCACTGCCGCGGCGAGCATGGCGTACCGATCCTCAGTGACGTCGCCCCCGTGATTCACGAAGAAATCCGCCGCCTGGAGCGTCAGTCCCCATTGACCCCACTCGTATCGCCAGCTCAGGAACGAAGTGGACTCGGTATCCATGAGCAGGCCATCGAAGTCGAAGACAACGGCCCGCACTGCGCCTGCCTGTCCTGCATGCACGGGTCATTCTTACGTGGAAGCGAGCTCGCCGGCCAAATCCAACAATGCTGGTCCAGCGCTATGGGACTGATCCGCGGGGAGGCGCGGCAGGATGTGTACATGAGCTTTCCGTTCCCCTCACCGACCGTCAAGGTCGCAACGCGCGCTGATGTCTTCACCGGTTACCTCGACTACTTCCGCTCCCGCCTGGTGAGCAAGCTGCAGTCGCTTCCGCCCGAGGCGCTGCGGGCGAGCACGCTGCCGTCGGGCTGGACGCCGATCGAGCTGCTCAACCACCTGCGCTACGTCGAGCGGCGGTGGCTGGAGTGGGGATTCGAAGGCCGCCAGGTCCCTGACCCGTGGGGCGATGCGCAGGACGGCCGCTGGTATGTCGCGCCGCAGGAGACACTCACTGACCTGATCGCGGCGCTGGAAGCTCAGGCTGCCACGACCGCCGCGATTGTTGCAGCGCACGACCTGGCCGAGATCGGCCAGCCCGGCGAGCGGTGGGATGGGGCCGCGCCAGCCACGCTGGAGCGGGTGCTGTTCCACCTCGTGCAGGAGTACGCGCGGCACATCGGACAGATCGACGTGATCACTGAGCTGGCTGGCGGCGAGGTCGGCGAGTAACTAGGTCGTCTGCTGTTCTCCCCTGGCCTGCTCCGCCACGCGGCGCTCGTGCATGGAGCGCACCACCGGGAGCGCGGCGAAATAGCTTCCCATCGCAGCGATCCCGCCGATGCCGATGTCCACCGACAGCCGGCCCTGCCTGGCCCAGTAGACATCCTTCAGGTCGAGCAGCAGCGCGAACTCGTCGACAATCAGAGCCAGGCCGCTGCCGTAGGTCATCGCGACGGCCGGATGGGACCGGTACCGCTCCTCACCATGGACGGCGACCGCGCCAACCCCCGCCAGCATGCCAATGCCCCACATGTAGTGATGCAGATGCTCACCGCCGACGCTGAGGTTCCCGAACGGACCCTTGCCGGCGCGGATGCTGTAGGTGATGGCGCGGACCGCGGTGAACGTGGTCGTGAAGGACAGCCAGCTCGCCAGTGCCGCGCGCTGACTGGAGTCCAGGTCGTCACGCAGGACGCGGCGCAATCGCGGCAACAGCTCCATCACCTGGCTAATGTCCCCGCCGACGGCCCGCCGTAACCGGCTGGCGTACTGGCTTGGCACGCGCAGCCTTCCCGTCAGGCGGCCGACGAGCGATGCTGGCGCGTGTCGGCGGCGCCGGCGAGCATCAGCAGCTGCGGCGGGATCCGGGAGGAGGACTCGAACGCTGCCCGCAGTGCCAGGGTTACAGCCGCGTCGGTCAAGCCGATCGCCGGCGTGCCGTACAAGCGCCGCGCCCAGCGCGGCAGGCTGGCGTACGCCAGCACGTTCACCGGCGGGACGACGAGTTGCAACGCCTTGAGCGCCGGCGGCAGCTTGGGCGCGAAGGACAGCCTGAGAGCGTGCCTGGCCTCAGCTGTCGCGCGCAGCCGGGGTCGCATTCGCTGGTAATACGCGTCCAGCTCCGCCATGCTGCCAGGCACTATGGCCGGGCTGAGGCCAACGACTTCAGCGCTGCGTCGCTGTTCGGCTACGAACGTGTCCAGCTCAGCCGCAGTCACGTGAACTCCGCTCCGCCTGGCGATCTCTGCGTAAGAGCCGATCTCGCCGCAATGCACCCACAGCAGGAGCTCCGGGTCATTCAGCCGGAACGTTGTGCCATCGGCGTTCACGCCGGTAAGCGAAGCATGTACCTTACGGAGCCGCGCCGCTGCCCGGTCCACTTCCGCTGTCGTGCCATAGGTCCGAACCCGGACGAACTCCACCGTTCTGGTGAAGCGGCCCCATGCCTCGTCCGGCTTGGCCAACGCGGTGTTCTGCCAGGTCCCGAGCATCACCTTCGGGTGCAGGGCCTGGACGTACATGGCACGGACCCCGGCGATCCACATCACCGGCTCGCTGGCCACCCGCCAGGTCACCGAGCCGGGCCCGAACAGCCCGTGATCCCGGCCCTGGTGGTCAGTCACCGGGCCTGGTCTCGTCAGCTACCCAGTCCAGGTATGACTGCGACCCGGCAACGATGGGCGTGGCGATGATCTCCGGGTCGTCGTAGCTGTGCCGTTCGGCGAGAAACTCGGCCAGGTCGTCGAACCGGTCGGCAGGCAGCTTCAGCATGATCAACCACTCCTCGGCGCGCTCCAGGCCGTCCTCCCACCAGTATGTGCTGGCGATAGGCCCGGCGACCTGAGCGCAGGCAGCCAGCCGCGCTTCGACCGCGGCCTGCGCGAGCTCCACGGCCTCGGCGCGCGAGTCGGTCGTGGTCTGCACCTGGAGGAACTGCGACCCGGTAGCCGCCGGACGCCGCTGCGCTGGCATGGCCCGATGCTACGCCCGGCAACCGGCCTGTGGCACCGTCGACGGTTGCATGAAGTGCGCCGGCCGGCCGGGTTATCCGGCCGGCCGGCGCACTGTCGCGAATACCCGTTAGTACCCGGACCCGCCACTGCTGGTGCTGGACGACGGGCTGCTTGCGGCGGCCGCGCCGAGCTTGGTACCGGACGGGGTCGCAGCCCACCACAGCCCGCCGGATAGCTTCAGCCCGTTGCCCTTGACCTGGCCCGGCGCCGTGTCGCCGACGTAGGTGTACAACGGGTGACCGTCATAGGTTGCCTGCACCTGGCCATTCGACCGGGTGATCGAGCCCAGTGCGTGCGGCAGCGACGTGCCTGCTGCAGCAGCCGGCTTGCCGACAACGGGCGGCCAGTAGGTGGCGCACGTGCCCGTGCACTTGGACGAAGTCGGCGTGTCTATGGCAAACCAGTAGAGCGTGCGGCCCTTGGCATTTACCAATACCGTGCCCTTGCTAGTGCTGCGCGTTGAGATCGCAGCACTACCCGCTGGCATGGTGCTGTGCGCCGCAGCTGGCGCGGTCGTCCCGCCACCAGTAGCAGCAGTGGTCCCGCTCGCTGACGGGGACCCCGAGCTGCCGCACGCGGCCAGCAAGGCTGCCCCGCCAGCCAAGACCGGCATCGCCCACCATCGGTTCCGCATGCTAGCCTCCGTTCCTCACTGATCTTGGGGATGGTCTTACCCAGGACCACGGAGACGAGGCGCGAAACGTTCAGCGCACTGCTGAGCCGCCGTGCCGCTACCCGGCTGCCATGCGCTGGCAAAGCCAGGTGAGCGACATCGGGTACCGGTACCCGATAGAGCCGTGCGCGCCGTCGAAAAGTTCGAAGCGGATCAGTTCGTCCGGCACTCCGATTTCCCGCAACTGGGCACGGACCGCCTCGGCCCCGACATCCAGGAAGTAGTCGTCTCTCGTGCCGGCATCGATCCAGATCGCCCGCAGTGACCGGAGCGCGTCGGCGTACCTCGGTGCCATCCGGACCGGGTCGTAGTCCAGCCAGCGCTGCCAGACCTGCGGCCTGACGACTCCAGTGTGCGGATCGAAAGGCAGATCGATAGTGCCGTCGTCGTTAGCCGAGAACGCCGCAGCCACCCCGAGCAGGCCCGCGAGCAGCGCGTCGACCGGGTTCGAGAACGGCACGCGGGAGGAGAAATCTCGCCACCACTTCCAGATGTCGCCGTCAAAGCCGCGCAGTGCGCGCACCGCCGCGCCGAAGTCGCGCAGGTAACACTGCTCGTAGAGACTGTCACCGGCATGCGTGGCTAGTGCGCCGAACAAGTCAGGGCGCAACATCGGGGTGATCATCGCACCGAAACCACCGCTGGACTTGCCCATGATCGCCCGGTGGGCGGGGTCCGTTATGGTCCGGTACCGGATATCGACCCACGGCACGACTTCCTGGCAGAGATAAGAGTGGTAACGGCCGGTCGCGGGCGAGTCGACAAACTGGCTGCCGCCATAACTAGTCCATGCGTCGACATACACCACGATCGCGGGCGGCGCCTGGCCGGCCGCGAACACGGCATCGGCAGTTTCCGGAAACGGCTGCTCGAACGGAGTCCGGTTGCGCCACATGCTCAGGTGCCCGGTGAAGCCCTGAAGCACGTACACGGCCGGGTAGCGACGCCCCTGATCAGCCGCATAGCCGGGCGGCGTGTAGACCCACAGCGGACGATCGTGCGGATCGGAGAGCGGATTGCCGCGAAGCAACTCGCTGGAGATCACATGCTCGTTCAGCGTGCCGGCCAGCTCACCAGACCATGGCAGCACAGCTCCTCCTTACGACGCGGGGAGTGGCTCCGGCGAAACCGCGGCTTTCATCGCACTTTCACCAGCGTGCAACCATTGTGGCTGTGCTTACCGGCCGGTTGTGCCTTACCGTCAGATGATGAGTGCCGCGGTCGAAGGGT
>Ga0335072_10003785_pt1 | contig 22668 bp, 21 predicted proteins | sample Lox_Sample_21_FD_206725 | JGI IMG/M metagenome (GOLD analysis project Ga0335072, IMG submission 206725) | Soil microbial communities from Loxahatchee National Wildlife Refuge, Florida, United States - Lox_Sample_2.1 | ecosystem: Environmental > Terrestrial > Soil > Wetlands | place: USA...
TCGTGCGCGATCCGCTTGCCGTTCGTGTTCAGCATCACATGCCTGATCTCTCGCTCCTTGGCGGCCCGTAACATCGGGATGATCTGGGGGTGGATGCTGGGCTCCCCGCCCGAGAACTGCACGACTTCGGCACCCCCCTCGGTGCGGACCAGGTCGTCGAGAATGCCTTCCACCTCTTCCAGGGTGAGGTTAAAGCCGGCCCCGGCACTCGCGAAGCACAGGGGACAATCCATGTTGCAGGCGCTGTTGACCTCGATGATCCCCAGGCACACGTGCTGCTGGTGGTCCGAACATAGGCCGCAGTCGTACGGGCAGCCCGCCCGGACTTCGTGGTTGAACGCGAGCGGGATCGTGCCCGGCTTGTTGTAGCGCGCGTTGTGGACGTACGCCTCTGCATCGCCATACACCAAGGACTCGAACGCGCCATGGTCCGGGCAACGCTTGCGCATAAAGACCTTGCTATCGCGGAGCACCACGTGAGCGTCCACGACACGGCGACACTCTGGACAAATGCTTCTCGTCAACTCAAAGAACACGTAGTCGGCGTCCCGCTTGAGCTTCGCACCGCCTTCGCTGCGCCCAGCGTCGTCCGCCTCGCCGCGCCCACCCATCACGGCACGCCCCCGACATGGCGGCGCAAATTGGTTAGTTCGAGCAGCGGGCCGCGCCCCAAGCGCGGCCCGCGCAGCGGCTCGGCGACGAAGCCTGAAACGGCTTCGAGTATCGACGCCCGCGTAAACACCTGACATATCGGATGGTTCGCCACGAAACTGTTCGGGCCGGGCGACCCAGCGGGAACATCGAGCGCCGGCATGGATCCAGCGGCGCGACTCGGCGAATGATGAAGCGTAGGCTCTAGGCGCCCGGCGGCATGATCCGCAGCCCGGAGCGAGGTCGGCGACCGTGAGGGAGGATCGGTGGCGAGCCATGGCCGGGAACTCGACACAGCCGACACGCAGACGCCGTTCCGCCACGAACCTCGCCAGCGATCGCGCGATCCCGGAGCCTCACGTGCAGGCGCTCTGCGGTCCACCGGAAGGGCAGCTCCTCGGCTAACCGCTCCGCCCCTCACCGTGGGATCGGCGCTAACAGGTCGACGCTGCCGATGATGGCCGAGGCCCTCAGGAGATGGTTGCCGGCGCGCCGTTGTCCGAGCGCCATGACCGCGAGGCCGCCAATCAGAAGCGGGGCGTGCCATCGACCGACGGGCGATGAGTCTGGCGGTGGCCGGTGTGAGCGTCCGAACCAGTGCCATAGCGCGCGCCCTGCCAAGAGTGCCTGTCGGGCCGTGAGCACTCGGTGTGAGGTTCGATCGATCCAGCCTTCACGCCGCGCACCGTGGATCGCCGCTGAGCGGAAGGCCAAGTCGGCGAGGGAGTCGAAGTCGCGGCCGAAACGCGTTGCGCCGGCACGTCGTCCGAGCTGCCCGTCGAGCACGTCGCTGGCGCCGGCGATCCCGAGCAGCAGACTGAACCACGCTTCGTCCGGTGGTGCTGCGGCGGCGAGCGGCGCGAGCGCCATGCGGGCGAGGGTCAACGCGTCAGCGGATGTCAACCCCTCACGGGCCTCGCCCGAGAGGCCTTCAAGCATGCCGAGGTGCCAGTCGAGCATCAGCGCCTCGAGCGCGAGCCAACCAATCATCAGCCTCCGACTGGGAACCGGCTTGTTGAGTCGTGCCGCCGTGTCCCGTCCGACGAGCATGCCGAGCGCGCCGGCGAGCGCCCAACGGCGGGCTTGCCGGGCAAGAGCGGGACGCCCGGCCCGCATCGCCGCGGACCGCTCGAGTGACGCCTCGAGGAACCTGGCGATCGCGCCAGGTGTGAAACGTGTCTCTCGCAGGGCAGTGAGCTCGTCGGCGGCCCACCTCTCGCCCGCAGTCGGCGCCGAGGCCATCGTTTTGTGTCGAGCCACCGAGGCGAGGACCGACGAACCCCCTCGCCAACCGAGGCCCACCAAACGCTCGCGCGACGCGTCCCCGTCCCCGTCCCCGGACAACGATTCGACGCCAAGCTCAAGCCAGCAGTCTGGTGCGCCGGCAGCGCCCGCTGGGATCTCCGCGGGCAGCCACGGGCAATGGCCGCCCCGGGGGAGCTCCCGGACGAGTCCGTCGGTCACGGAGCCACCTGCTCCGCCGAGTTCGTGGAGCCGGCGCTGTGATCCGACATCGGATCGCCGGCGCTCCAGACCTGGCCGGTCTCAACGCTGTCGGCGAGTCTTTTCAGCAGCCGCGCCGCGGAGTCCTGTGCGGTCAGGAGCGTGCCGGAGGTCTGCATCGCCACGAAGCGGTCGTGCAACTCCTGGCCGATCTGCTCCGGCGGCTGGGCGCGGATCCATCCCTGCATCGCCGTGTCGACCGCGCCGGGGCGGTACACGTTGACTGTCACGCCACTGCCATCCAACTCCCGAGCCAGGTTCAGCGTGTGCGCCTCGAGCGCCGCCTTGCTGGCTGCGTACACGGTCATGCCGACCATGCTTGCCGGGCTCGCGGCAATCCCGCTCGAGACGTTCACGATCCGCCCCCATCGCTGATCGCGCATGCCCGGAACGACGGATCCGCTCAGGACAACTGCGGCGGCCACGTTGATCGCGAGCGCCGCGTGGATCTCGCCCGGGTCAAGCGCGTCGGTCGGTCCCAGCGGCCACACGACGGCGGCATCGTTGACCAGAATCTCGACCATCCCCAAGCCCGAGACCACGGTTTCAAACACCGCTCGTGCCTGGGCGACATCGCCAACGTCGCCGACGACCGCGATCGCCTCCCCGCCGGCCTCCCGGATGGCGCCGGCGACGTCATCCAACTCTGTGCGGGTCCGCGCGACCAGCGCGACCCTCGCTCCGCGTCCCCCGAGCCCGATCGCAATCTCGCGCCCGATCCCACGGCCCGCGCCGGTGACGAGCGCGACCCGGCCGTCAAACTCGCCGCCCATTAAGCCTCGAGTGCGTCGAGTGCCGCGAGGATCTCGGCCGTCTCGGTGCGAGTGGAGTAGTCCGGGTGGACGTCGATCCAGCGAACGGTTGCATCCGGGTCCAGGATCGCGATCGTGGGCATCGGCAGCACGACGGTTCCGTCGGCGTTGACCTGCGTTAGGTCCAACCCGAGCTCCAGCTGCGCCGCCCGCGCATCCTCAGATGGCGCGGTCAGGATGCCAGCCGCTTCGGCCAGCTTGTTGCCGGGATCTGAAAGCACCGCGAACTGCAGGCCGTGCTTCTCACGCATGCTCATCGATCCGTCCGGCATCTGCGGGCTGATCGCGAGCAGCGAGACGGACCGGTCGCTGAGCGCCGGCAGCAACTCCGTCTGATACGCGTGCAGCGCGATGTTGCAGAACGGGCACCAGACACCGCGATAAAACGCGAGCACGCCGCGCCTGCCGGCGAGCTCGCCGAGCAGCTCCGTCGGCTCGCCGTGAACGTTGAGCAACTCGGCGTTCGGCAACCGCTCGCCGACCGCGATCACGCCCGTGACGGTCCGCTCGGCCAGCGCCCGCTGCTCGCGGTCAAACGCGCTCGGAGGCTGGTCGCCCATCTCGGATCGCATCGCGCGGACCTGCTCTGCAATCGACGTCACCGACACTTTGGGACCTCCTGGAAAGCATTCATCAATGTCTTAGCGCCCGGTGGGCGGCAGTTCTTACTGGGCTACGATTGGGGCGATGCCGCGCCCGGCCCGAGGCGCCACCGTGATCCTGCCCGGGTGTCGGGCAGCTGGGCCGCGGAGATGGAACCGGACGAGCCGCAGCGCCCGCTGCCGCTGCGGCGGCTGGACGAGCTGCCGCTCGCGACGGCGCTGCGCGACGCGCACCGGCGCGCCGCCGGCACGCCGATCACCGGCGTCGAACTGAGCGACTTGGCCTAGCAGGCGACCGACGACGGGATCGTCGCGATCCTGGCGTGCGGCCCCGCGGGACTTCAACCGCCATCGGGTCTAAACCAGAACTGAGCTCGCAAAGTCCCGCGGCGATTCGGAAGGCTCGAACAGACCGCGCTCTCGCATCCACCGCTGAGAATCGTGGTACGCCTCGGCGGTGTAGGCCAAGAAGACGATGCGCTCGCCGGGCCCAAAGGCGCGCACGTCGATCAGATCATGAAAGCGCTCGGGTATTTCGCGCGTGTAGTAATGCTTGTATGGCTCGGGGGTGAGATCGAGATCCATCTGCGCGCGTTTGAGCGCGGCGAAGTACTTGCCGACGTCGTCCGGTTCGGTGTCAGCGTCGAACATGAACCCGGCCATGAACGTCGTGTCCACGATCTTGCGAGCGCCCTGCTGTTCCAGCAGGTATCCGGCACCGGTCCACACCGCAGCGGCCGGGACATCGCCTGCCAGCAGAGCATCGACCCGGTCGTAGGGCATACCACCGAAGCGCAGCCTGATCTCGCTCGGCTCCATCAAGGGCTCCAGCGCCTGGATTGTCGAGAAGTGGCTACCCGAGTGATAGCCAACCGCGATCTCGACGCCGGCCAGCTGCTCGGGTCGGCGCACCTCCGAGTCAGCTCGCACGTAGATGCCACTGGGCAGGACCGAGTATGCCTGTCCCCACATCCGTCCCGCGGAATCAGTGGCAGCCTGGGTGACCGCCCAGTGGCAGGCACAGCTCATGTGCTTTTTGCCCCCGCCCCCGGACCGGTATAGCTCGTATGCGCCCACCCGGACATCTGCAGGGTGATCGGCTGGAACATCCTGCGCGGAGTTCTCCTGGGCTTTGACATCAAGCTCGTAGTCGAGGCCCTCCTCGCCGAAATACCCCTTCTCGGCCGCAATCCAGTCCTGCAGTCGACCGTGGGTCGAGATCCGAAATCTGCTCATCGTGCTCTCCTTCTCTGCCGCGAACAGGCCGAACTCATCAGGAACCTGATGAACGATACCCGCCTCGTCAAGCGTGGGCTGCGGACGGAACCGCAGATACACTGCGCCCCATGCCAACCCCGCTCGGCGTCGGCTTCCGTGGCGCGGACGGGCGGTTGGGCTACCTTCTACGCCAAGCCCAGCACGCCCTGTGGATCGCCCTCGAGGCGGCCATGGAGCCACTTGGAATCACCGCATCGCAGTTCGGGGTTCTGCGCCTGGTGGAGCTGCAGCCCGGCGCCACCGGCGCGGACCTCGCGCACGACAGCATGTACAGCCCGCAGTCCACACATCAGATGCTGGTGACGCTGGGAGCGGCCGGCCTGGTCGCACGGCGGCGCGATCCGAACGACCGGCGACTCCGCCGCGTCTACATAACCGCCGCCGGAACGCGGACCCTCGCCGAAGCCCACCGCCGGGCCATCGCCATCGAGGAACGCATGGTCACAGGCCTCAGCAAAGATCAGCGCCGAGATTTCTCCTCGTGGCTGGTCAACGCCGCCGCGCACGCCAGCGAGTCCGCCGCCCGCTGACAGTGAGCCGGCGGTGGATCAGCAAACCCGGGGCATCTGGTGCGCCGAGGACGGGTGGCTGACCCTGCGCTGAGGGAGGTAAGAAGCGCCTATCTCCAGGCAGCGTCGGGCGCGGCCGCTTCAGCAGCGGACGGGCTGTTGCGGTCCCCGAGCTTGGAAGCACAAGAAGGCGGCACTACTCGGGAGAGCTTGTCAGCTGCCGTGCCGCTCGCTGCGTAAGCGCCACAGCAGTCGCGCGCGTTGGTTGGTGGGTATCGTAAGCCCGGGACGGTTGGCTGTGAACCTGGACGACACGAAGGCGGGCGATCTCGATGCGATGCTCGAGCACTACGGTGGCGAGCTCCGCCTGTCCAGCGACGACGAAGCCGCGGCGGTGACGCTGGCCTACACCCACAGCCTCCACAAGTTCTGGCGCCCGGTGCTGCAGATGTTGCCCGTGCGGCCCGGTTCATCGGTGCTCGACGTCGGGTCAGGGCTAGGAATCCTCGTGTTCGAGTTGGCTGCGAATGTGCCCGTCGACGCCAAGGGCGTGGACATCGAACCGAGGTTCGTCGAACACGCCAAGACCCTCCAGGATCAGCTCGTCGCACTCGATTTCTTCAAGGCGGGCGCCAGGATCGGATTTTCGGTCGGCGACATCTGCACACTCGACTTCGCTGACAAGTCTTTCGACTTGGTGTTCGTGCGGGAGTTGTTTCAGTTTCTCCCGGGCCCGGAACAAGCGGTCGGTGAATTGTTCCGCGTGCTGCGGCCTGGGGGGTTCCTCTGTATCAGTGATATGGACGACCAGTTGCGAATCACCTGGCCACCCGCGAGCCCAGCTCTGGAGCGCCTCGTAGCGGCGGTGACCGACGTTCAACACGGACGCGGCGGCGACCGTTACGTCGGGCGTAAGCTCACGAGCTATCTCCGTGCGGGTGGCTTTGAGATCAACTCGCTCCTCGTTCTCCCCGAGGCTCAGCACCGCGTTGTCGACGCAAGCGACAACGAGCGGACGCTCATCATCGAGCAGATGCGCGCCGCCCGGGCCCGTGTGTTGGAGACAGGCGCGGTGGACGCCGATCGCTTCGACGCCGACCTCGCGACCTTAGAGCAAGAGCCTGCAATTGAGGAGTTCCGCATGAATGCCAGAATCGTCGTGATGGGCCAGAGGCCCATTTCCTCGCGATCATGACGTTGTGATTACCGTGTTTAGCTTCCAAAGAGTTCCGCACGCGGCCGACTCCGCCGTGAAAGCCGCCACATCGCGCTGCAGGGCGTAACCAACCCAAAAAAAGGAGTCGGGATTCGCAGAATAAGTAGGCGAACGTGCACCGGCCCCGGCGTACCAAGCGCTGCCAGATGGGAGCCACCGTCAGGCGATTATTCACTCTCCACGGTGAGGTCGAGTTGACGGATCACACCCAACTGGTTGCGCGAATGCTGAGGGAGGCAGTCAGCGCCCGGGCAGCGATCGCGGCCAGCTACCAGCGCCTTCGGCGCGCCCAACGACTCGCCCCCGGCTGACCGCCCGGGGGCCAGTCTCCGCCCCCCTCAGAGGAATAGTCGCCATCGCCGACGACGCCCAGTCGCGATGACCAAGCGTCGAGCGCTGCTGCGTCGTCTGATGTTCGTCGTATGCGGTGCAGTAGGCCTGTTTGTACGAGCGGCGCGAGCTAGGGCTACACGGACCACAGGGCCTGTGTCGGTGAGAGGCGTGCGGCGCGTAGGGCTGGTATGAGCCCGGCGACGGCACCGATAGTGAGCGACGCGACTAGCCCCCCGGCCCACGCTTCGGTGGGGATGACGGTCGCCCAGTGCTTGGTGTGCGCGTAGATGGCGGTGGCGGCAGCGCCGAGGGCGACGCCGGCGACGCCGCCGAGCAGTCCGAGCAGCACCGCTTCTGAGAGGAACTGGGCGCGGATGTGGCCGCGGGTGGCACCGAGGGCGCGGCGCAGGCCGATCTCCGAGCGGCGCTCGAGGACGGAGATGATCATGATGTTGGCCACTCCGACCGCGCCGACGAGCAGGGCGACGGCGCCGAGGCCGAGGAACAGGCCGTTGAGCGCGCTCTTGGCGTCGGCTTGGGCGACAAGAGCGGCGGAGGGTTGGCTGACGTCGACGCCGTTCGGCTCTTCGGGGTTGGCGGTGGCCGCGAGGAGGTTGTCGACGGCGTCAACGCGGTCGGTCTGGGCGCGGAGGTAGATCGTGGAGGGGTGCCCGTCGAACCCCAGGTACTTGCGGGCTGCGGGGTAGCCGACCAGGACTGAGGTATCGATGGCCGACGCGAGCACCGCGGGTCTGAGGATCCCGGCCAGGTAGAACCACTGGCCGCCCACCCAGATCCGCTCACCGGAATAGATGTGGTCGATGCCGAGCAGCTGCGCGGCGACGGCGCCCAGCGCCGCGACTGGCTCCTGAGCAGTGGCAGCGTTGAGGTAGTGGCCTTGGGCGACGCTGGTGGCGAGGACCGGGAGCAGGCCGAGAGACGCGGCTTGAACGGTGAGACCGTTGCCCTGTGTGGACGGGATGTAAGGGGTGCGGTAGGCGCCTGAGCCGTTGACGGTCCCGGTGCTCTGTACTTGCTGGACCCCGCTGATGCGCCCGATCATCGGCGGCGCGGCGCTCGGCAGTTCGGCGGTTCCGCCGGTCAGGCTCTGACCATCGCTCGCGGTGAGCAGGTTGGTGCCCAGCTGGTTGATCTCGGCGAGCAGCCCAGCCTGGGAGGACGCCGACAGGCCCAGGACGGCGACGATCGCGGCCACGCCGATGGCGATCCCGAGCGCCGATAGGCCCGCGCGGAGCTTGCGGGTGCGCAGTCCGACGGTGGACAGCCGCGTGAGATCGGAGAGCTGGAGGCGTCTGCGGGCCGGGGTGGTGGCGGTCATGGCCGCTCCTCGTCGGCGGGGTTGGTGTCGGCGACGATGCGCCCGTCGAGGATCTCGACCTGGCGCGGCATCCGCTCGGCGATCGCGCGGTCGTGAGTGATGACCACGATCGTTGAACCGGCCTGGTGCAGCTGGTCGATCAACGCCAGGATCGACTGACCCGTGGCCTGATCGAGGTTGCCGGTCGGCTCGTCGGCCAAGACGATGGCGGGCTCGCCGACCACCGCGCGGGCGATCGCGACCCGCTGGCGCTGCCCACCTGAGAGCTGGGTAGGACGGGCATGCGCGCGCTCGGCCAGGCCCACGAGCTTCAAAGCATCGACGGCCCGCTGGCGGCGCTCCGCGATGGGGATGCCGGCGTAGAGCAGTCCGTCGGCGACGTTGTCGAGCACGGTGGCGTGCTCGGCCAGAAAGAACTGCTGAAAGACGAACCCGATGCGCGTGGCTCGTAGGTAGGCCACGTCCTCGTCGGCCATGGCGGCGACGTCGTGTCCGGTGATGCGCACGTGGCCGCTGGTCGGGCGGTCAAGTGTGCCCATCAGTTGCAGCAGGGTGGTCTTGCCCGACCCCGAGGGGCCGACGATCCCGACCAGCTCCCCCGCGCCGATGGCGAGGCTCACCTCTCGCAACGCCTGCACGGGCGGCTCACCGGGATAGCTCTTGGACACGCTGTCGGCGTCGAGCACCGGCACGCTGCCAGCGCCGACCGCGATGCCGCTGGCCGTCGCGACCGCGGTGTCGCTGGGCGTGGGTGGCGGGGCGTCGGTCATGTGGACGGGACCACCACGCGTTGACCGTCGGCCAGGCCCGACCCGGTCACTGCCACCAGCCCGTCTGCGTCGTCAAACAGTCCGAGCGACACCGGCACCAGACGGTTGGTCTGACCGGCGCCGGCGACCTCGACCGCGTAGCCACCGTCGGACTGGGCCAGGAGCGCGGTCACCGGCACCACCAGCGCATCCGAGACGCTGGCGGTGGTGATGCCGACCTGCACCGGCGCCTGATCCCACGTGCCGATTGCGACCGGGTCAGACGGGGTGACGTCCACGGTGATCGTCGGTGTGCTGCTCCCCGAGTTGCTGGAGGAGCAGGCGTCCGTTCCCGGCGCTGGCGAGCTGGAGCCCGACGCGCCCGACCCCGAACTGGGCGGGCAGATCGCCACCGCCCCGACTGATGAGACGCGCCCGGGCTCGGTCTTGTTGTTCGGCAGGGTGATCGTCACCTTGTCGGCGACCGCCACGCCGGCCTGTTGCGAGGTGTCAACCGCCAGCTCCACCTGGCGTGAGGTCGAGGTGCCCTGCAGCACCGTCTCGCCAGGTTGGGCGCGGCCCCCGAGCTCGGCTGAGACGGTCGTCACGCGCACCGCCGTGGGTTCCAACACCGCCTGACCGAGCGCGAGCGTCCCGGTCGGGTTCACCCCGAGGGTGGCCTGGAGCTTCTCGACGGCGGTGGTGGTTGCCGGCCCAAAGGACGCAGAGCGTGGGCTCAGCTGAGCTCGGGAGGCATCGCCGAGCGCGACCAGATCCGCGTTGAGCTCAGCCACGTCAGGGCCGCTCATGCCCGCCGACAGCGTCCGGTACGCGGGTGTTGAGCCATGCAGCAACACCACCGGGTTCTCATTGATGCGGTAGAGCACGTGCCCCGGTGTGATCACCTGACCGGGGGTGGGCAGCGTGGTGTACGTCCCCTGGGTCTGGTCGATCACCGAGTACGGTGAGCCGTCCGCTTGGGCCCGGTAGGTCAGGACTCCCGGCTCGGAGACCATGGCCGTGAGCGTCCGCCGCTGCACGAGTGCCGTGTTCGCCGGCGCCGGCGGTGCGGCCGCAGCTGCCGGGTTGCCAGCGGAGGTCACGGCGACGACAGTGGCGGTTACGACGATCAGGACGGCCGCCGCGGCCAATACCCAGATCTTCGGTCGCATCACTGGCCCCCAATCGCCGTCGCCAGGGCGGTGCGGCACTTCTGCATCGCGGCGTTGAGAATGGCCATTCCGCCCGGCTGGTTGGCAGACGGGATGCGATTCGTGTCGACGAGCGGCTGACCATTGACCGGGTCCGGGAAGTCGCTCACGCCGTTCTTCCGGATGCACTGGGCGAACTTGAGCGCTGCCGACTGCCGCTCGGGGCTGCGCTGTCCACTCAAGCTGCCGGGTGGCTGCAGGCCCTTGCACGCGTCGACGGCCTTCTGCCACACGGCGGCGCTGACACTGATCCCACCGACGAGCTCGCCTGAGGCGTTCGGATCCGCGAATCCGCTGTCACCGTTGGCGCGGATGCATTGGGCGAACTTCACCGCCTTCGCATACCTGGAGGCGACCGTGTTGCCGCTCCCGTTACCGCTGCTGCTGCTGGCTGGTGCGCTGGAACCGCACGCGCTGATCAGGGCGATCATCGCGATCAGGGCCAGCGCGGTCACCGGCCGCCGTGTCTTATTCATGCGTCTCCCGTGATGGTCATTTGCGTTGAGGTCGGTTCGAGCCCGGCGGACCGGGAGCGGACAGCTGCGAGTTACCGCCCTTCTCCGACGCGCCAACGCCGGGCGAGGTGGCGATCGTTGCCTCGCTGCTCGCCGGGGCGGCGGATTCGACCAATCGCTGCGCGGCGGCCCCGGCGGCGGCGAGGATCGCCGACGTCTCGCTCCCTTGCCCCTGCCCCATCACCACGCCGACCGCGGTCAGGCGGTGACCGGCGACGGTCACCTCGGTGAAGGACGCCAGGCACCCTCCCGCGGCGGTGTCTGATCCTGTCTTGCCGGCGTACCCGTCGGCGATAAGGGGGTTGAAGTTGGTGAGCGTGCCCGCGAGCGGCAGGGTCACGCTCGGCGTCGAGACGATCTGACGGAAGACCGGGAAGCGCATCGCGGCCTGGAAGATGCGCAGCTGGTCGGCGGCAGTGGAGGCCGTGCTGGGATCAAACCCGCTGGGGTCGGTGTAGGCCGTGTGGTCCATTCCGAGCGCGCGCGCCTGCGCGTTCATCTCGGCGACAAAGCTCCTTTCGTTGCCGGCGACCTGCGCGGCGAGGACCTGAGCGCTGTGGTTGCCCGACGGGATCAGCAACGCCTCGAGTAGCTGGCGCTCGGTCAGCTGCTCGCCGGCCGCCAGCACGACGCCCGGCTGGTCCGCGGCGGCGTCCTGCGCCTCGGCTTGCGCCTGGGCCGCGGTGATCGTGATCGTGAACCCTTCCTGCCCGCCGCTGAGCAGGTGGCGCGCCAAGGTCAGGTGGGCGGTCATCACCTTCGCCAGGCTGGCGATCGGGACCGGCTGCTCACCCGGGCTCGCCTCCGCCCGGCCGTCGCCGAGCACCAGCGCCGCCTGCACCTGCGCCGGCCAGCTGACCAGCGACCCGGCGCTGCGGCGGTGGTGGGCCGCGGGCATGCCCACGCGGCGGGTGCCGTTCAGCGGCTGGCCAGCCGCGTGGCCGAGACGTCGGACGAGGGGAACGCCGAGCAACAGGCGCGGGCGGCGCGCGCGGTACACGCTCGGCCGGGCCCAGCGGACCGCTGTTCGCGCTGGTTGGCTGTCGGCCACGCCACCAGTGAAGGTGGCGTGCTGTCGCCACAACGTATGCGTTTTTGGATATGCCGACGATATGTCCGAGCTGGCAGCATCCGACCGTATGCGCGTGTTGATCGTCGAGGACGAGCGCCTGATGGCCGAGGCCATCCGCGACGGCCTGCGGCTACAGGCGATCGCCGCCGACACGGCCGGTGACGGCCATACCGCGCTAGAGCTGCTAAGCGTCAACGACTACGACATCGCGATTCTGGACCGCGACATTCCCGGCCCGTCCGGCGATCAAATCGCCGAGCGGATCGTCACCTCCGGCAGCGGGATGCCGATCCTCATGCTCACGGCGGCCGACCGGCTCGACGACAAGACCTCCGGGTTCGGACTCGGCGCCGACGACTACCTCACCAAGCCCTTCGCACTCCAAGAACTTGTGCTTCGTCTCAGGGCGCTCGACCGCCGCCGCGCCCACCACCGGCCACCCGTGCGAGAGATAGCAGGTCTGCGCCTGGATCCGTTCCGCCGCGAGGTCCATCGCGACGGCCGCTACATCGCGCTCACCCGCAAGCAGTTCGCCGTCCTCGAAGTTCTCGTCACCGCCGAAGGCGGTGTCGTCAGCGCCGAAGAGCTACTGAAGCACGCGTGGGATGAACACGCCGACCCGTTCACCAACGCCGTCCGCATCACCGTCTCCGCGCTGCGTAAGCGCCTCGGCGAACCTTCGATCATCGCCACCGTCGCCGGCGTCGGATACCGCATCGACACGCGACCAGACGCCGGCGGGGGAGGAGCCGACCGTGGATAAAGCCACCGGCCTCAGGATGCCCCGCCTCTCGCTCGCCAGGCTTACTCCGCGTCGGATGCTCCACCTGCCGCCGCGGACCGTGCGTCTGCGGCTGACCCTGCTCTACAGCGGCCTATTCCTCGTCTTGGGACTCGCGCTGCTCGTGACCACGTACCTGATCTTCCGCGCCAACAGCGGGGTCGACCTGATCGTCCCGATCGGGACTCGTCATGGGTCGGGCGGCCGCCGCGCTCTGTCAAACCCGGAGGTCATCCGACAGGTGCGGCAGATGTACGAGACGTCCGTCGCACGTGACAGCCACGGCCTCCACGAGGGACTCATCCAGTCCGGGATCGCGCTCGCGATCATGACCGTGGTCTCGATCGTGCTCGGCTGGCTGGTCGCCGGGCGGGTTCTGCGGCCGCTGCGCGCGATGACGGCGACGACGCGGCAGATTTCCGAGCGCAGTCTGAACGAGCGCCTCGCGCTCTCGGGGCCCCGCGACGAACTCAAGGATCTCGCCGACACCGTCGACGGCCTCCTCGCACGACTCGAAAAGCATGTCGCCGAACAGCAGAGATTCGCAGCCAACGCCTCCCACGAGCTCCGCACCCCACTCGCGATCAGCCGGACGCTTCTCGACGTGGCCCGCAACGATCCGAACCACGACCAGCGCGAGCTACTCGGCCGCCTCCACGAGGTGAACGCCCGAGCGATCGACCTCACCGAGGCCCTGCTCCTACTCAGCCGCGCCGACCGACGATCCTTCACCCCAGCGCACGTCGACCTGTCGCTGATAGCTGACGAAGCCATCGAGACGCTGCTTCCCCTGGCAGAAAAGCATGACGTCAGCATCGAAATCTCCGGCGACGTTGCCTCCACGATCGGGTCACCCGCGCTCCTGCTGCAACTGAGCACAAACCTCATACATAACGCGATCGTCCACAACCTGCGCAATCACGGAACCGTATGGGTCACGACCGGCGCACAGCCAGAAAGCGCGACGCTCACTGTGGAGAACACCGGCGAGAAGCTAGCCCCACACTTGGTTTCGACACTTAGCGAGCCGTTTGAGCGGGGCACCGACCGCATCCGCACTGACCACGCAGGCGTCGGCCTCGGCCTCGCAATCGTCAAGAGCATCGCCCAAGCACACGACGGGAGCCTCACGCTCGCGCATCGAGCCGCGGGCGGGCTCTGCGTCACGGTGCAACTGCCCGCCGCTGTACCCCACACAGACAGATGCCTACGAGTGGAATAGCCCGCACTGCGGGCCTTCGTCACCCCCGGAGATTCACCAGCTCTCCTTAACTCGCCAGGATCGCGCGCCCCGCTTCGGCGGTTACCCACACATTTCGGTTCGCGCAAGCACAGTCTCGTAGCCTTTGCAGGGATTTTCGGCCGCATCTGACGCTTTGGAGCATCACTTCACAGGCGAGAGGTCGCTGGTTCAAGCCCAGCCGTGCCCATCCCGAATTACCTGCTGATGGCAATGGGTCGCGGCATTAATGACGGCGTTAATGACCAGCGAGCCTCGCCGGTGAACCCCGGCTGAGCCGAGCACTCGGCGGCCGGCCCACCCGCTGGTCGCATGGGCAGTTCTGATCCCGCCTAAGAGCGGCGCGTTGGCCTCGACCGGCGCGACGAGCCAGGTTTCCGATTTGCTGGCTTGTGCATCCGCTCCGAGCGTTCAGAAGGTCGCGGTCGATGGCGAGCTGCTGCTGCCGATCGTCTCGGTGAACCCGAGCCGCAGTAGCGAGTCAGCGAGAACGCCGCGTCCCCGGATCCAGGTGTAGCGGTAGTCCCAGTTGCCGCCCCCGCCGATCACCTCGGGCGAGCTCGTGGTGGGGGCACGCTCTAGCCAGGCTGCCTCTCTCCCCCTAGACGCAAACCCGATCAAGCGGCGACTGGGTTGCGATCCGTTATGTCCGGTCCGACTCGATCGGCAGCGTGACATGAATAGCTGTCCCCGAGCCCCGATGACTGTCGATGTGAATCGCGCCGCCGATCGCCTCGACCCGGTCGACTAATCCGGTGAGGCCGGATCCGCTCGACGCGTCGGCGCCGCCCCGTCCGTCATCTCTGACACGCAACTCGAGCCATCGCCCACGTCGCCTGGCGGTGAGTTCAACCCGTGCTGCGTGGGCGTGCTTGGAGGTGTTAGTCAGCGCCTCGGATGCGACGTAGTATGCGGCGACCTCGACGGGCTCATCAAAGCGTTCGCTGCCGAGATCAACGCGCAGGTCGACCGGAACGGCTGACCGACGGGCGAGCGAGCTCAGCGCCGGGGTGAGCCCGCCCTCTGAAAGCACCGCAGGATGCAGGCCGCGTGACAACTCGCGCAGGCCGTCGAGAACGCCTGTCAGCCCCGCTCCAACGCGGTAAAGCCGACTTCGGAGTTCATCCAACTCGGACGGCACGGTCGCTTCCGCCGCGCGCAGCTCCAGACCCAACGAAACGAGCCGCTGCTGAGCGCCGTCATGCAGGTCGCGTTCGAAGCGCCGGCGCGCCTCATCCCCCGCCCTGACGATCCGGGCTCGCGACTCAGCAAGGTCAGACCGGCTCTTCGCGTTGGCCACCGCCATCGCGGCGTGGCGGCTGAACTCAGTGAGGCGCGCCTCGGTGTCAGGGGGCAAGAGCTCCGGCCGAAGAGAAGCGACGGCGATCATTCCCCAGGTCGTGCCCTCGACCACGATCGGGCTGCCCACAGCGGAACGGACCCCCACCTCACGCGAGGAGGCGGCGATCGCCCCCCGCGCGTCGCTGTAGTCCTCCTTGCGGGCGGGTGCCCCGGTCCGCAGCACGTCGCTGGCCAGGTTCTCCCCGTCGAGAGGGAACCGCTCTCCCACTGGACGTGTGAGCGGCGAGGTGCTCCACCCGGCGACCTTTGTCGCGGTCGCGTCAGTCTCATAGCGGAGGATCTCAGACGCGTCCACGCCAAGAAGCACCCTGACCTCCTCAGCCAGCACCGCGAACAGCTGGTCGGGAGAGTGCTCGCGCGCGACCAAGGTCGCCACGCGTCGCAGTGCCGATTGTTCGGCGGCAAGTCGCTCCACCTCAGCGCGCGATTCGATGTTCGAGATCGCCGTTGACACATGCTCGGCGAACCGCGTCAACCGGTGTTCGATCCCGGGCGGCAAGCTGCTTCGCGACGCAATCGCCATGGCGCCCCAGGTGCGACCGTCGACCACGATCGGACCTGCGGCTGCGGCACGGATCCCGTGGTCGAATATGGCGGCGGCGACCGGACCGGTCACCTTCGTGTAGTCGTCGACGCGGCCCGGGCGGCCGGTGCGAAGCACCTGGTCGAGGATGCCTCCGCCGGGGCGAGGCGTGTTGGTGCCCGCGGGTAGCAGGTCCGTGGGCATGCCCCGGGCCGCCAGGATCGTCGCCGTGCCGTCCGGCTCAAATCTGGCCGTCCGCACCATCAGGTCGACACCCAGGACCTGGCTGAGCTCCTCCGTAACAACGGCGAATACCTGCTCCGCCGGCGCTTGGCGAGCGACGACCTCGGCCACGCGATGAAGCGCCGCTTGCTCGGCCGCGAGTCGCTCCACCTTGGCTCGTGATTCGAGATTCGAGATCGCGGTCGAGACGAGCTCGGTGAACCGCGCGACTCGCTGTTCCGCCCCGGCAGGATATGCCCCCGCCGAACCGGAGTTGACCGTCATCGCGCCCCACAGCCGCCCGTCAACCACAATCGGACCCGCCGCGGCCCACCCCGCACCCAACTTGCGCATGACGGTGCCAAGCTCACCGCCGACACTGTCGTAGTTCTCCACGTGGGCGGGACGGCCGGTGCGAAGTACCTGCTCGATCGCGCTTCCCCCTTCCAGCGCGACGCGCTTGCCCGGCGGGAACGCGTCGTGCGCCGTGCCCCGCACCGCCATGATCGTCACGGTCCCGTCCGGCTCGAACCGGCCCGTCCCCACAGTGCTGGCGTCCAGCAAGCGATTCAGCTCTTCGGTAACAAGCGCGAACACCTCGTCCGCCGGTGCTTGCTGAGCGACGAGTTCGGCGACGCGACGGAGCGCCGCCTGCTCGGCGGCGAGTTGCTCCACCTGCGCCCGCGACTCGACGTTGGAGATCGCCGTGGAAATGAGCTCAGCAAACTGCGCCACACGGTCCTCACTACCCGGCGGCAACGCCTCGGCGTTCCGCGCGCCGACCGCCATCGCGCCCCAGAGACGCCCGCCGACCACGATCGGACCCGCAACCCCAGCGCCCGCGCCGTGCTCGCGCATCGCGGCGCCGATCGAACCCCTGACCTCACCGAAGTCGTCCACACGCGCAGGTCGACCGGTCCGGAGCACCTTGCCGATGCCGCTTCCCTCGGGAATATCAAAGTTGGCGCCCTCGGTCAGTCGGTCATCGGCAACACCGCGTGCAGCCAGGATCGTGGCGGTGCCGTCCGGTTCAAAGCGGATCGTACGAACCATGTTGACGTCCAGCAGGCGGCTCAGCTCATCCGTAACCAGGCCAAATACCTCCTCTGGTGGTGCCTGCCGAGCCACGAGTTCGGCCACCCGACGCAGCGCCGCCTGCTCGGCCGCGAGCTCCTCCATCTTGGCTCGCGATTCGATGTTCGAGATCGCCGTGGACACAAGCTCTGCGAACTGGGCGACGCGTTGCTCGGTCTCGGGCGAGCTGTCGGGCAACGACGACCCGACGATCATCGCTCCCCAGAGGCGCCCGTCAACGACGATTGGACCGCCGACGGCCCAGCGCACGCCCTCCTCGCGCAGGAGCTCGCCGATCGGGCCCTCCACGTGGGAATAGTCCTCTACCCGGGCCGGCTTGCCGGTCTCGAATATCCGCTCTATCACGCTTCCCCCCGGGAGCGGCGCGTTGGCGCCGACGGGTAACAGCTCGTCGATCGGCTTCCGGGCTGCGACGAGCGTCGCGGTCCCGTTTGCCTCGAACCGCACCATGCGCACCATGTCGACTGCCAGGAGGCGGCTCAGCTCCTCCGCGAGTGTGGCGAACACCTCGTGAGGCGAGCACTCGCGCGCGACCGCCACCGCAACCCGCCGGAGCGCTGCCTGCTCGGCCGCGAGCCGCTCTAACTCCCCGATCTGCCCCTCACGATGCGCCGCCGCAGACCTTCGCATCCCGACGTCGCCCCATCGCAATGTAGCCTCGACAAACTCGAGCAGCACGGCGTCGCTCAGTTCGAGCCGCTCGGCAACAGGATGGGCTTCCTCGCGCACGACCTCCAGACCGATTCGCCACGCCTGAAGCATCTCGTCCGCGGTTATCCCTTGACCGAGCCGGGTCTCGCCCGACACCCGGAAATGGTCGTCGACACGACTGCGCTCTGACGCCCGATCACAGACCGCCTCGAGCAGGTTGCGCGTATTGGCCAACGTAACCGGGACCAGTGCGTCGGCTGGCACTTCTGCATACGACGGGAGTAGCTCCTGCATGCGGGCCACACTGCGGCCGGCGATCCGCTCGACGTCACCCAGCAACGCCCCGGCGAGCCGCTGCACGGCAGTCCGGACCTCGTGGCTATGCGCCATCGCTCGCCCGCTACTCGCCGCCTAGCGCCGCGCCGACCATCTCATCGCTCTCGCCGCCGAAGCGTCCCGACCACCATTCCCGTGACCTTACGCGCGCCGGCGCTCAAGTGCCAGCGCGTCCGCTCGCGCCCGGTGCGCTTCCAGCCTATGCGCACCGGAATTGGACATGGCAGGGCGGAATGCACCGACCATTCCGGCGGCGCGCGATGTTCCCGACCGGGGCTACGCGGATGCCAGAATGACGCCGCCGGCCATGGGAAATCTCCGAGTGGTGATCGCAGACGATGACGTCCTCCTTCGTGAGGGCATAGCCAGGCTGCTTGAACCGTCGGGCTTCGAGGTCGTTGGCTTGGCCGGCGACGCGACCGAGCTCACGCGGCTGGTCTGCGCGAACGTTCCAGACCTTGTCGTCCTCGACGTTCGCATGCCGCCCTCCCATACGACCGAGGGTCTTGATGCCGCGCAGGCGATCCGCGCGGAGTACCCGGAGATCGGCATCCTGGTGCTCTCCGCCCACGTCGAGGTGCATCGCGCTGTGGACCTCCTGTCCGAAGGGCGCAAGGTCGGATATCTGTTGAAGAGCCGGGTTACCGAGGTGGGCGAGTTCCTCGAGGCGCTCGAGCGCATCGCCGCCGGCGGCTCGGTCATCGATCCAGGCCTGGTGAGAGAGTTGGTCGCCGCGCGGCGGGTGCAGGACCCCCTTCGCGATCTCACGCCACGCGAGCGCCAGGTCCTCCAACTCATGGCTGAGGGGCGGTCGAACGCGGGTATCGCCCGCCAGCTGTGGGTAAGCGAGGGTACCGTCCATAAGCACGTGCGAAGCATCCTGAGCAAGCTGCCGCTGTCAGAGACCGCGGACGATCATCGCCGTGTGCTGGCGGTCATCGCGTTCCTCGAGGCTCAAGCTCTTGCCTCATCCTGAGCTTTCGCCAAGAGCCGGCGGACCGCCCTACCTGACCGATCGGTCTTGGGCAAGAAGCCGATCGCCGGGCTGATCGCGATCAGGGTCGCGAAATCCGCCGCGTCGTCCGATGCGGTGCGAGCGCGCGCCGGCTCGGGTGTGCCCGATACGGCGCGCGAGGTCAAAGCCGCTCTCTTGGCCTAGATCGATGTCGAGAAGCGTCACGTCGGGCTCGAGCCGTTCGACTGGGCGAATGGGCTCCGCGCCGGTCGTGGCGACTCCCACGACCGCGATGCCATCGCCCTCGAGGAGCTCGCTTGCCGCTCGCAGCACGTCTGAGCAGTCATCGAAGATCACGCATCGCAGGGTCATCGCGACCCCGCCGCCGCAGAAGTCGCGATCGTCCCATCAGCGCTACCTGCTGCCTCGTGGCCGCTGTCGTTGCTCACCGGGTGCCCGGCGGCGGCCATCTTTGTGCGTAGCTGGCGCCTGGCATCGAACAGGTTCTTGTAGACGGCGTTGCGATTGGTTCCGAGTCGGAGCGCCACAATGTCGATGGGGATCTCGTTCAGAGCCACAGCGACGAACACCTCCCGCTGGCGGTCGGTCAACTCGCGGATCGCCACCGACAGCGCGTCAAGCTCGGCCCGCCGCTCGAGCCACACCTCCGGCCCAGAGGCCGCGGGATCGGGGAGTTGGTCCAACGCGATCTCCGCGACGCCGGGCGGTTGTCGCAGCCACGCGTGCCGCGCCACCTTGGCGGAGACCGCGAACACCGCGAACTTGTACGCCCAAGTCGTGAAGCGGCTCAAACCGCGGAAGTCATCCAGCCGACCCAGGATGTTGACAAGTGCATCGTCTGCAGCCTGCTGCGCGAGATCGTCAAGCTCCGGGCCGCCGATCGATCGCAGCTGCCGGCGCCGACGCGACAGCTCGTACGACGCGACTCGTTGCAGCATCTCATGAAGCCGCGCGACGGTCGGCTGGTACCGCGGATGCCCCGCGCGGAGTTGCTCGATCCAATGCCGAGAGTCTGCGTCGAGTGCCGGCCCAGTCGTCGGATCGACGTCCCGGGGGCCCGAAGTTCGGCTGCTAACCGGGGACATCCCCGCTCCCGGTTATCGCAGGGCTGGCCGGCACACGGACATCGTCGCTCGACGGGGCCGTTTCGTCTGCACCCCCAACGCCCATTTCCGGATGCCCCCTAGCTGGTATTCGACCGCCGGCCAGGACCACGCCCGAAGACCTGTGGGCGGCGCTACTCGGGTCCGACGTCAGCGAACGGGCGGGCCGCTTAATCGGTGGCCCGCTTGTGTCACATGTTCGCGGCCAGCTTACGCCTGCTCGCGAGCGGGCTTCCGGTCAACGAGGTCGAAGTCGTTGTCGGGCTGGATCCTGTACTTCGCTTTCACGGCCGAGCCTTACCGGTCGCCCCGAACACATCGATCCTCTACTCGACGATGTCCTGGACCGCGCGGATCACCGGTCCGATCAGCTTTACGAGCTGCCTGCTTGTCGGGTTGCTCGCCTAGCTGACGTTCGAGGTCGTACGGTGTGCATAGCGGAGTTCGGAGTTGATATTGCCGACTCCCATCCGGACACCGCTTCGAAGTAGCGCCCGGGGCGCCGCTCCCGCCGAGCGGGCTGATGTCGACGTCGATCGCCTCGCGGATCTGGCTCAGCAATGCCAAGTCGAGCTGCTTGGGCACAAGGTAGCGGCCGTGGAGGTCCCCGACTGCCGCCGCGGACTTGTCGACAACGGTCGGGCCCACGCATGCCCGCAGCGGCCTGGGAGTGGAGAACGTCGAGCGCGCCTTTTCGTAGTCGATGTTCTCGTCGTGCACCGAGGAGCCGCCACCGAATCAGTCCGGCTCGCTTCCCACCAAGTCGCTGCCGCCGGTCTGGGGCCGCGTATTCGACGAGCGCCCGAATGACGGCGATGATCTGGTCGTCGCTGGCGTCCTGGTGAGCCTGGCGAGCACGACTTCGCCGACGGATCGTTTCTCGGACCGGAACGCAGCGGCGACCTCGTTCAGATCCAGGTGTTGTGGGCGCCCGGCAAGGCCGTCGACGCCAAGCTCGCGATGTACAGGAGAATCGTCAAGCTCCTCGGCATCAACCCGGGAGTGCCGCCCGAAGACGCCCTGATCTCGGTGGTGGAGACGGCCGCCGAGAACTAGTCGTTCGGCCGCGGCGAAGCCGACTTCTCCGATAATTCGCTACCAACGTGTGGGCTCCGCGGGGCCGTGAGCTCCTGTCTATTCTCGGGCACGGACGGTGAATCCAAGGTTTCGTAGTACCTTGACCGCGCCGGCCTTCCCGCCCTCAAAGTCGCCGGAGGCAAGGCGCCGGCCCGTGGCCAATTCGTAGGCTGTGCCCAAGATCGCCTTTGGCGGGTAAAGCTGCTCATTCCAAACCAGGTCGTAGGTCGTGGTGGGACCGAACCCATGCTCACCGAAGAACTGCTCCGGCCCCAGCCGGTCGTACTCGTTCAACGCGCGCACGACCTCACTTTCCGTCACCTGATCCCACCCGATCGTGTGTGTCATCTCGTCCTTCCTCATGGTTGTGCTCTGTTTGCGTAACCGGGCACGAGGGCACAGCGGTCCGCGAAACGCGGCGCTGCAGGCTCATCACACCGGAGTTCGTGGCGGCTTCGATCGCCGTCTTACCTCGCGACGGGTCGTCTACGACCTCGAGTCGGTCCAACGACCCGGCCGGCCGATTCTTCGTGGCAGCAGTTGCCCCAACTCCGAGCTGCCGCTCTGCTCCGACCTCCCTCCCTGATGCCGCGCGAGGCGAGGCGCTCTCGATCGACCGTTCAACAACCTGGCGTCCATAACGATCGAGGCCACGCCGCTGTAGGGCAAGCTAGGGGTCACTGACCCCGACCGCTTGGCTCGTCGCTACTCGCAGCGACAACAGCAGTCGCCATGACAGACCCTCGTCGTCGAGGGCCAACACGACTCTCCGTGTCGTGCTCATCGCGGGGTCGCGATCGACGTCAAACCCGGTTTGGCGTGGAATGTCCGGGCCACGGGTTACGTTACACCACACGGACCGCGAGAAGGCGATCGCGTTTGTCGAGGGTTACGGTCGCACTTGGCAGGCCTGGGATTATGAAGGCTTCGCCGATCTGTTCACCGAGGACGCGATCTACGTCGAGCACCCCACGGACGAGACCGTCGTCGGTCGCGATCAACTGCTCGATTACATCCGCCGCGAGCACGAAGCCGAGGGCGTCGCCAGCGTTAGCATGGGCACCCCCGTAGTTGAGGGCGAGCACGTGGTTGGCGAGTTCTGGACGACCATGAGCAAGGTCGGTGAGATCGCCACTCTGATCGGATGCTTCATCGCAAGGCTCGATGAGGGGACGGGTCGCTGCCATCACTTCCGTCAGTATTGGCACGAGGTAGACCGGCGCGTCGCACCATACGACGGCTGGGGCGAGTAGAACGGCGATCGCGCAGCTGGGGCAGCTCGCGGTCAGCGTCCGGGCAGTGCCTCCGGGAGCGGCGTAGCAGTCCGCCGTGTTCGAGTACATCGAGGCCTTCTACCACCGCCAGCTCTTGCACTCCACCCTGGACATGCTCTCCCCAACCGTACGAACAGCTCCAACTCTCTGCGCTGGGTAGTTGAGAGCAATGGCTCGAACAAGACAAAATCAACGTCAACAACCAACCCGTCGGGTGGCACACAAACAGCGGCAATCT
>Ga0335072_10003786_pt1 | contig 22664 bp, 26 predicted proteins | sample Lox_Sample_21_FD_206725 | JGI IMG/M metagenome (GOLD analysis project Ga0335072, IMG submission 206725) | Soil microbial communities from Loxahatchee National Wildlife Refuge, Florida, United States - Lox_Sample_2.1 | ecosystem: Environmental > Terrestrial > Soil > Wetlands | place: USA...
CCGACCCCGGGAGGCGCGACATGACCACTACCCAGCCTGAGGCCCAGCCCATCACCTCAGTCCACCCCGGCCACGCCCGGCGGACCTCCGCACCGGTGATCGCGTTCCTCGGTACCGGGCGGATGGGCGGCCCGATGGCCGCCAACCTGGCCCGCGCCGGCTTCGGCGTACGGGTGTGGGACCGCACCGCCAGCCGCGCCGCCGCCCTCATCGAGGACGGCTTGACCGTGGCGGCCAGCCCGGCCGAAGCCGTCAAGGGCGCCGGGATCCTCATCACCATGCTGGCCGACGGGCCCGCCACCGAAGAAGCCTGGGACGGACCGGACGGGCTGCTGGCCGCGGGCCCCGGCTTGATCTGGATCCAGATGGCCACCGTCGGCCTGGAATGGACCGAACACTTCGCCAACACCGCCGCCCGATACGGGGTGAGCTTTTTCGACGCCCCGGTCTCCGGCAGCCAGGGACCGGCCCAGGCCGGGCAGCTGACCATCCTGGCCAGCGGCCCGCCGTGGCTGCGCGATGCCGTGGCCCCGGTGTTCGCCGCGCTCGGCCGGGCCACCACCTGGCTCGGTCCGGCCGGAGACGGCACCCGGGCCAAGCTGGTGCTCAACAACTGGCTCGCCGACCTCACCGAAACCACGGCGGAGACCCTCTCCTTTGCCCGCGGCCTCGGCCTGGATCCTGCCGCGATCGTGGACCTGCTGGAGTCGACCCCGCTCGGATCGCCGTACGCGGTGCAGAAGGCGCGCAGCATGCTGGCCGGCGACTTCACCCCCGCGTTCGCGCTCAGGCACGCGCTCAAGGACGCCGAGCTCGCGGCGCAGGCCGCCCAGGCCAGCGGCGCCACGCTCACGCTCACCAGCGCGCTGCTCCCGCGCTGGCGGGACACCGCGGCCGGCGGCCACGCCGACGACGACCTCGCCGCGATCTACCTGACCACCTGACCAGCACCCGGTATCGGGCCTGCCGAACTGAGCTCGAGTCCGCCGTCGGGCTGCCTGTACGCCGAGCACGGCGAGGGACGCGACTCACGTCTGTCAGCGACAAAGGCCACGGGCCGTTCGGCCGTCAAAAGATCTCTTTATCCAGAACGGACCGTGGTATCAGCCGTTCCACGGTCTACCAGCGCCCGTCGCGCGCTGACCCCCGTGTCGATGGCGCCATCGTGCTTGTTCCAGCCGTTAGCTGCTGCTCCCATGTCGCCGGGTTCACCGCCGGTGAGGGGCGGGCCGGGCTGGCGGGGCTGGTGTGGAAGGTGTGAGTTCGGGATGGGCGACCGGGTGCCGCGGGTTCGGGGCACGTGTGCCACGACCCCCGTCTATCGGGGCATGTGTGCCACAACCCCCGTATAACCGCGCCGGGCCCGGCCCACGGCTGGCAGCGGACGTCATCTCAGCCATCTCACCTCGTTCGGGTCGGCCACCGGCACGTGGTGAACGCGAGCGCGCTGCCGGCCCCTCGGAGCTCTGGTCACGGCTGCGGCCGGAGCCGGCGACCGCAGGATCTATGTCCACCTGCGGATTCTTACCCGGTCACGCGATCTTGCGCCGCGTCGCCGAACGCGAGACGGCTGTCACCGCCGGCCCGGAGATCGCGGTCTGCTAACGAGCATCGCCTGAGCGCCGCGCCGGTGCCATGGTCTCCGGGTAGATCAGCCCGGTGCCGGTGTTGAGCACCACCACCTGGTCCGCGCCAGACAGCCAGCCGGACGCGCGCAGTTGCCGCACGGCGGCGAAGCCCGCCGCGCCCTCGGGGCAGATGAGGCAGCCCTCCAGCCGCGCCACCGCCTGCTGCTCGGCCAGCAGCGCCTCATCGGTCACGGCCACGGCGGTCCCGCCGGTGGCGTACAGCGCGTCCAGGACGAGGAAATCGCCCAGGGCCTTCGGCACGGTCAGGCCGAAGGCGACCGTCCTGGGCTCCGGCCACGGCTCGCTCTCGGCGGCCCCGGCCTGGAAGGCCGTCACGATCGGCGCGCAGCCGGCCGCCTGGACCGCCACCAGCCGCGGCAGGTCACCGGTGACCCAGCCCAGCTCGGCCAGTTCGCGCAGGGCCTTGTAGATGCCGATGAGGCCGACGCCCCCGCCGGTGGGGTACACGATCACGCCGGGCATCCGCCAGCCCAGCTGCTCGGCGATCTCCAGGCCCATCGTCTTCTTGCCCTCGATGCGGTAGGGCTCCCTGAGCGTGGCCGTGTTCTGGTAGCCGGGCCGCTGGCCGGCGAGCTCGGCGGCCAGCGCCCCGGCGTCCCCGATGGTGCCGTCGACCAGGTGCAGCTCGGCCCCGGCCGCGGCGCATTCGGCCCGGGTGATCGGCGGGGCCGCGGCCGGCATCACGATCAGGCTCCGCATCCCCGCCCGGGCCGCGTAGACCGACCAGGCCGCCCCGGCGTTGCCGTTGGTCGGCATGGCGATCGCCGTGACGCCCAGTTCGGCGGCCCGGGAGACGCCGACCGCGGCGCCGCGCGCCTTGAACGTGCCGGTGGGCAGCAGGCTCTCGTCCTTCATCAGCAGGTCCGGCACGCCGAGCGCCCGGCCGATCCTGCGCATGGGCAGCAGCGGCGTCATCCCCTCGCCCAGGCTCACCACCCGGCCGGCCCGGCGGACCGGCAGCAGCTCGTGGTAGCGCCACAGATCCGCGGGCCGGCCCGCTATCTCCCGCGGCGACGCCACCCGGCTCAGGTCATAGCGGGCCAGCAGCGCAGACCCGCAGGAGCAGGTGCCCTGCACCCGGTCCGCGTCATGCCGGGTCCCGCAGCGCGGGCAGTCCAGATGAGACAGCGCGGAGTATGGCATCACGGCGAGCCGTACAGTCCCGGGCCGCTGACGTGCAGCCCGTCCAGGAACGTCCGGGCCGCCTCGTACGCGGTCTCGATCAGCGCCCCGGTCTGACGGAAGTCCAGCGGCGAGACCCGCAGCGGCTCCGGCCCGTGCAGGTAGACGACCGGCACGTCGGCGGCGACGAGCGGCGCCTCCAGGACGGCCTGCGAGCGTATGGTCACCATCACGGTGTAGAACAGCACCTCGGCGATCGACCCGGAGACCTCGGGGATGCTCCCGGGGAAGTTGCAGTCCAGCACGACCAGCGACCGCGCGCCCAGGGCCACGGCCTGGCGCATCGGGACGTTGGCCACCAGCCCGCCGTCGTACAGCCGCCGGGAGCCGAGTTCCACGGACGGGAAGATGCCCGGGATGGCCGAACTGGCCAGCAGCGCGGGCAGCAGCGGGCCGTCGCGCAGCACGTGCGGCCGGGCCGTGGCGATGTCGGTGGTGATCGCCGCGAACGGCAGCGCCAGGTCGGCGAAGGTGAGGTCGGCGCCGATGAAGTCGGAGATGACGGTGGTCAGCCCGGAACTGGGGAACAGGTGCGTCCTGGTGTGCTGCAGGGTGCGGGCCTGGGCCAGCAGCCCGCCCGGGAAGACCCGGTCCCGGGTCATCTTGGCCCACAGGTGCGACAGCCGGTTGGCCGCGCTCTTGGGGTCCAGGGCCAGTACCGCGCCGTTGAGCGAGCCGACCGAGGTGCCGGCCACGATGTCGGGCGGGATGTCACGCTCGCCGAGCGCCTGCAGCATCCCGACCTGCACGGCGCCCAGGCTCCCGCCCCCGCCCAGCACGTATCCCACCGGACGCGGAAGGTCCGCGATGCTCATCTCCACCTCAGCCCGAGCTCTGGCTAGCCGGCCCGCGCCTCAAACGCCTCCCCGTGCTCGGCGCACTGACGCACGAGGTCCTCCAGCGACAGGCCGAGCGCGCCGGCCAGCGCGGCCACGGTGAAGAACGCGGGCGTGGCGATGCGGCCGGTCTCGATCTTCCGCAGCGTTTCCGCCGGAACGCCGGACACCGCCGCGATCTCGGCCATGCTGCGGGTCGCGCGGGCCTCACGGAGCAGGGTGCCGAGCCGCTCCCCGCGGGCGTGCTCGTAGTGGCTGAGCGGCGGTCGGACCATACCGTGATAGTAATACCGGTATAGTTATACCGCAAAGGAGGAATGCGCGGTGGTGGAGATCAAGACGCCCGGCGAGATCGAGGCCATGCGCGCGTCCGGCCGGGTCGTCGCGCGCATCCTGGCCACCGTCCGCGGCCAGGCCCAGGCGGGCATGCGGCTGACCGAACTGGACGAGGCGGCCCGCGCCGTCCTCGCGGAGGCCGGGGCCACCTCGCCGTTCCTGGGCTACCGGCCCACCTTCGCCCCGGTCCCGTATCCCGCGGCCATCTGCACCTCGGTCAACGACGCCGCGCTGCACGGCATCCCGGACCGCTACCAGCTGGCCGACGGGGACCTGCTCAGCGTGGACTGCGGCGCGGTGCTGGACGGCTGGGCCGCCGACGCCGCGATCTCCTTCAGCGTCGGGACGCCGCGGCCCGCCGACACCCGGCTGATCGCCACCACCGAGGCCGCCCTGCGGGCCGGGATCGCCGCGGCGGCGCCCGGCGCCCGGATCGGGGACATCTCGGCGGTGATCGGCGCCGCCGGGCGGGCCGGCGGCTACGGCATCTGCACCGACTTCGGCGGTCACGGCGTCGGCCGGGCCATGCACGAGGATCCGCACATCCCCAACGAGGGCCGCGCCGGGCGCGGCCGCCGGCTGGCCCCCGGGCTGGTCATCGCGATCGAGCCGTGGTTCCTGGCCGGCGGCAGGGACAGCTACTACATCGACGACGACGGCTGGACCATCCGCAGCGGCGACGGCAGCCGCGCCGCCCACGCCGAGCACACCGTGGCCATCACCGCCGACGGCCCGCGGGTCCTGACCTTGCCCTGACCCGCCGCCCGGGCGGGCTCCTTTTCCTTTACCGAACGGGCCGTGGTTCGTGCTCGGCCAGCCCTGCTCGCCTCCGGGCGCTTTATCCCGCCGGGCGCCGCGGTCGGTACCGGGGTCGTCCTGGCCTGCGCGCTCACCCTGGACCTGGCCGCCAGCCGGTCACGGCGGGCCTTACCGGAGCAACCCCCGCGCTGGGTGCTCATGCCGTGCGCAGCGCTTCGGTCGGCGAGAGGCGGGCGGCCCGCGTCGACGGGTACAGTCCGGCGATAGCGCCGATGACGAGGGCGGCGCCCAGACCGCCGTAGAGGGCCACGGCGGGGATCTGCGCCGACCAGTGCTGGCTCACCGCGTAGATGACGGTCGCCACGGCGCCGACGACCGTGCCGGCCAGGCCGCCCAGGGCGGACAGGAGCAGGGCCTCGGCGAGGAACTGCGCGGCGACGTGCCGGCGAGTGGCGCCCAAGGCCCGGCGCAGGCCGATCTCGGAGCGCCGTTCGAGGACCGAGATGACCATGACGTTGGCAATGCCGACGCCCCCGACGAGGAGCGCCACGGCGCCGAGACCGAGGAACAGCCCGTTGTATGCCCCCTTGGTGAGCAGGGCGGCTTGGAGGATGTCGGCCGGATAGCTGACCGCCACGACCGAGGGGTTGGCCGGGTCCGCGGTGGCGGGCAGGACGGCGGCCACGGCGGTGACCTGGCTGGGCACGCTGCGCAGGTAGAGCCCGGTGGGGTGGCCGTCGAAGCCGAAGTACTGCTCGGCGACGGGGAACCCGATGAAGGCCATGGAGTCCATCTGGGCGATGAGCTGCACCGGGTTCAAGATGCCCACGACGGTGAACCAGTGTCCGCCGATCCACACCTGGGTCGGGTGGGCCAGGTCGTCGATGCCCAGCAGGCTGGCCGCCTCGGCGCCGAGGACCACGGCCGGGAAGTGAGCGGTCGCTGCGTTGAGGAAGGTGCCGTGGGCCACGGTGGCGCCGAGGGTGGCGGGCAGGGCGGGGTCGGTCGCGGTCAGCGATATGCCGCTGGTGTCACTGGCCGGAATCAGCGCGTTGCGGTACACGTAGACCTCCGAGAGGCTGCCGATCTCCGACACGCTGGTGACCGGCCCGATGCGTGACACCATGCCTTCGGCGGTGACGGGCAGCTCGGCCGGCTGGCCGAGGCCGGTGTTCTGGGCCTGCACGCTGACCAGGTTGCCGAGCTGGCCCAGCTCGTTGAGCAGGCCGGTCTTGGATGATTGGGAGATGCCGAGCACGCCGACGATGGCGGCGATGCCGATGCTGATGCCCAGCGCGGACAGCGTCGCCCGCACCCGCCGGCTGCGCAGCCCGAGGCTCCCGACCCGGAGCAGATCCCGGCCCGATAGCCGGGAACCGCCGGTGCCGGCGGCCGGGCGGGCGGGCCGGGGACGAGCACTGTCACGCACCGGTCGGCGTATCACGGATGATCCTCCCGTCTCGGATCTCGATGCGCCGCTCCATGGCCGCGGCCACGTCGTGGTCGTGGGTGATGACCACGATGGTGGTGCCGTCCCGGTGCAGCTCGCGAAGCAGGTCCAGGATGGACGCGCCGGTAGCGGTGTCCAGGTTGCCGGTCGGCTCGTCGGCCATGACCAGGGCGGGGCGGCCGACCAGGGCCCGGGCGATGGCGGTGCGCTGCTGCTCGCCGCCCGACAGCTGGTTCGGCCGGTGCCCGGCGCGGTGACTGAGCCCGACCCGCCCGATGGCCGCCTGGGCCAGCAGCCGCCGCTCGGCGGCCCGCCCGCCCCGGTAGAGCAGGCCGTCGGCGACGTTGTCGAGCACGGACAGGCAGTCGAGCAGGAAGAACTGCTGGAAGACGAAGCCGAGGCGGCGGGCCCGCAAGCCTGACAGCTGCGCGTCGGACAGGGCCGAGGTGTCCTGTCCGGCGACGTGGACCGCGCCGCCGGTGGGTCGTTCGAGAGTGCCCATCACATGCAGCAGAGTGCTCTTGCCCGACCCGGACGGGCCGACGATGGCGACCAGCTCGCCCGGGTCGATCCGCAGGCTGACGCCGGCCAGGGCCACGACCGGCGGGTCGCCGGGGTACTCCTTCACCACGTCGGCCAGCTCCAGGACGGGCTCCCGGCCGGCGGCCGGCCCGGTCTGCGTCACGACGACGGCACCTCCACCAGGGTTCCGGCGGTGAGGCCGGACCCGCTGACCTGGACCAGGGTGTCGCTGTACAGGCCGGTGGTGACGCCGACCAGGTGGCTGGTCTTGCCGGTCACCACGTCCACGCCGTACCCGCCGCCCGCCAGTGCCAGCAGCGCGTTCACCGGCACGGCCAGGACGTGGCCGGCCGTCTGCGTGGTGATGTTGACGTTCACCGGGGCCTGGTCGTAGGCAGCGCCTGGCGGAGCACCGTCCAGGGTGATGGTGACCGTCACCGTCGGCGCCGACGTGGTGCCCGATCCGCTGGACTCACACGGCGACTGTTCCGCCGAACCGCTGCCGCCGCCTCCGGCGCCGATGCCGCTCCCGCCCGGGCAGGTAGCCACGGTGCCGACCGTCTCGATCCGCCCGCCCACGGTGGTGGTGCCGTCGGGCAGCACGACCGTCACCGCGTCGCCCGGCTTGACCAGGTATTCCTCGCTCACGTCCAGGTCGACGATAACGATCGGGGTGGTGCTGGTGGCGGTCAGCACGATGCCGCCCCCGGCCGGCGTGCCGGCCGACGGCAGGACCGACGTGACCCGGATCGGGCCGGGCTCGAAGACCACCTCGCCGAGCGGGATCTCGCCGGTCGCCTGCAGGCCGAGCGCGTTCTGCCAGCGCTGCACCGCCGCGGCGGTGGCCGGGGAGAAGTGGTCGCTCTGCGTCAGCCCGTCGCCGTAACCGAGGGCGATCAGGTCCCGGGTCAGCTGGCCCACGTCGGCGCCGTCGGACATGCCGGCCTCGAACGCCCGGTAGGCGGGGAGCGGGCCGTACAGCAGCGGCACCGGTTCGTTGCCGACAGAATAGAGCGGCTGGTCCTGCTTGATCACCGCGCCCGGCTCCGGCAGCCAGGTGTAGACGCCGCCTCCGCGCAGGGCCGCGACGGTGTAGGAGCCGTCGTAGCCGATCGAGCCGCCGACCTGCACCGTATTGGTGAGGTTGGTCCGCACCACCGCCGCGGTGGCAACCTGGCCGCTGTTCCCTGACGGCGAGGCCGCGCTGTTGTCGCTGCCGTCGGCCGCCACTGCCAACCCGCCCGCTACCACACCCCCGACCAGGGCACCGGCAATGGCGGCGATGACCACGACCTGCCTGGCGGAGAACTCAGCCATTGGAACCCGATCCGGAGCCGCTGCCTGGCACGGTGACCAGCCCGGGGCACCCGTTCTTGGCAATGGCACAGGACGATCCCGGGAGCGGGTAATGCAATCCGGCCGTTTGGACTTCGATGTCTCCCGGTGTGTCCGTGCCGTTGATCCACCAGGATGGCGCGCCTATCTTCTTGCCGCACAGGTCGTTGACTCGCACGACGGCCGGGCTGTTGGGGTCTACGCCGGTTCCGTTGAAATTGGTCTGGTCCCCGTCGGGATAGGGGTAGTTCGGGACCCCGTTGGCCCGCATGCAGGCGACGTACTTCAGGAGCTCGGACTGATCCGGCGGCGGCGCGACCGGGTTGGCGGCCCGCAGCTCGTTCGCGGCCTGAGCCAGGTACTGGCTGCAGGTACCAGTACGTTCGTGCAGATCCCCGGCCGGCTCGGCCCCTTGCGGGATGGAGATGTAGATGACCCCGCCCGCGCTGACGGTCGGATCGGTCTGATCGGGATCACCGTGGCTGCGCTCGCAGGCAGCCCACTCGTTCAGCAACGGCGTCACGTTGCCCGCGATCGTGGCCCGGGTGCCCCCGCTGCTGCTCCCTGGCGAAGAACTGCTTCCCGGCGAAGAACCGCTCGCCGGGTCTGCGCTCGCCGCCGAGCCGGGGCCGGAACTGGTCCCTAGGCTGGCGACCTGCGGGCCGCTGGATCCGCTGCTGCTGCAGCCGGCCGCCGCGAGGGCGGCTAGCCCGAGGGCGGCCGCCGCGGTGAGGATCCTCAGTGCACCCGGTCGCCGCCGGGCGCTGCTATCGGCGTTGCCGTTCATCTGACCTGTCTCCCGGTTGATGCGGTGTTGAGGGACAGGTGTACTGGACGGAAGGTCATAACCCGGTCACAACTGTGACCTGGCTGTGACCGGCGACGTGGCATCTTGTGACCATGAGAGTGCTGGTCGCTGAGGACCACGAGCGGTTGGCCAGGGCCGTCGCGGCGGGCCTGCGCCGCTACGGGATGATCGTCGACGTGGCGCTGGACGGCGACGATGCCCTCGCTCGCCTGGGCGCCAGCCGCTACGACGTGGTGGTGCTGGACCGCGACCTGCCCGGCACCCACGGCGACGAGATCTGCCGCGCCCTGGCCGCCGAGCGCTGTGAGAGCCGGGTCTTGATGCTCACCGCGGCCAGTTCGGTCAAGGACCGGGTCGAGGGGCTCGGCCTGGGCGCCGACGACTACCTCCCCAAGCCGTTCGACTTCTCCGAGATGGTCGCCCGGGTCCAGGCGCTGGCTCGCCGGCCCGGCGCCCCGAAGCCGGAACAACTCCGCTACCGCGACCTGACCCTGGACCCGGAAAAGCGTCTCGCGAGCCGCGCCGGACGGCTCCTGCCGCTCAGCCCGAAAGAGTTCGCCGTCCTGGAATGCCTGCTGGTGGCCGAGGGAAGGCCGGTGTCAGCGGAGGAACTGCTCGAACGAGTGTGGGACGACGCGACCGACCCGTTCACCACGACCGTCAAAGCCACGATCAACCGGCTGCGCGCCAAGCTCGGTGACCCGCCGATGATCGAGACCGTCCGCGAGCGCGGCTACCGGATCGGAGGCCAGTGATGAGGAGGCCAGTAATGAGATTGCCTCGCCGCACCGCCCGGCTGCGGCTCACCAGCCTCTACGGCGTGCTGTTCCTCCTGTTCGGCGGCGTGCTGGTCGCCATCACCTATCTCCTGTTCGAAGGCGCGACCGCCTTCCGGGCACCGGCCATCCCGAAGGTCCCGAACGCCGCGCCCATCGAGAACCTCAAGCTTCCTTCTCCGCTGGCCGCAACGCTGCCCAAAGAGCTCTTCCTGGCCCAGAAGCAGCTGGCCCAGGCCCAGAACCAGCTGGGCACACTGCCTTCGAGCCCGTCCGCGGGCTCGGTCCCGGGTTCGTTCTCGGGCCCCGTCGCCACCCAGGACCAGCAGCTGACCAACGCCGAACATCAGCTGGCCCAGGACCAGCACCAGCTGGCCGGGACGGTCCGTCAGCTCTCCCAGTCCGTCCACCAGCTGGCCCAGGCGGGGACGGCCCAGGCCGCGCAGCGTGCGGTCGACTCACACCAGCTCGTGGTCAACTCCGGGATCGCCCTGGCCATCGTGGCCGTGCTCGCCCTGCTGGCCGGCTGGCTGGTCGCCGGCCGGATGCTGCGGCCCATCCGCACCATCACCCGCACGGCCCGCAGGATCTCCTCCACCAGCCTGCACGAGCGCCTCGCCCTGGGCGGCCCGCCAGACGAGCTCAAGGAACTCGGCGACACCCTGGACGGCCTGTTCGCGCGGCTCGAGGCCGCCTTCGAGGCCCAGCGGCACTTCGTCGCCAACGCCTCCCACGAGCTGCGCACCCCCCTGACCGCCGAGCGCGCCCTCCTCCAGGTCGCACTCGACGACCCCGGCACGACGACCGCCGCCTGGCGCTGCACCGCCCAGGAGGTGCTCGCCTCCAGCGATGAGCAGGCGCGCCTGATCGACGCCCTGCTCACCCTGGCCAGCAGCGAAAGCGGGCTGACCGGACAGGAACCCGTCGACCTCGCCGCCACGGTCACCGCTACCCTCACCGAACTCCAGCCCGAGATCGGCCGGCTCGGGATACACATTGACGCGGTGACGACCCCGGCACCCCTGGAGGGCGACCCCCTGCTGACCGAACGCCTCGTGGCCAACCTCCTCGCCAACGCCGTCCGCCACAACGTGGCCGGCGGCCGAGTCGAGGTCGTGACCGGGGCCGCGCGGGGCCAGGCCTTCCTGTCGGTGACCAACACCGGACCGCTCATCCCGCCAGCCGAAATCGACCGCCTTTTCCAGCCCTTCCAGCGGCTCGATCCGCGCCGGGCTCATTACAAGGACGGGCACGGGCTCGGACTGTCCATCGTCCAGGCCATCGCGGCCGCGCACGACGCCACCGTCACCGCCCGCCCCATGCCAGACGGCGGCCTTGGCGTGAGTGTCATCTTCCCCCAGTCCGCGAGCCCAGCCGCGGTTCCGGAACATCCTCCCGGAAGCAGCGGACACGGCCTCATGATCGAACTGGCCGCCGGGCCACCGGTGGCCCCCTGAGCGCTGACATGGAACAAGCACGGCATGCGGCGAGCTTGGCCGCCGGCCGCGCTCCTGGGCTGTATTGCTAGTGTCCTCCAGGTGAGGGTGACGGCCGAGGCGGCGCGGCGCTTTCTCGTCGCGAGACACTTCCTCGCGCCCGCGCGCTCTCTCGCGGCAGGCCTCGACGGGGTGCTCGAGGTGTTCCGGAAGTTCGGGTCGATCCAGTTCGACCCGATCGCGGTCGCCGGCCGGAGCCACGATCTGGTGCTGCACGCCCGCGTGGCCGGCTACGAGCCCGCCTGGTGCGACCTGCTCTACGAGCGCCGGGAGATCTTCGAGGCGACCAACAAGGCGCTGTCGCTCATCCCGGCCAGCGAGTTCCCCTGGTTCCGGCTGGGCTTCGGCCGCAAGGGTCCCCGGTTCCACGCCGCGACCCTGGCCGAGAACGCCGCAGTGGCCGAGCGCGTGCTGGGGCGGATCCGCGCCGAGGGCGCACTGTCGGCACTCGATTTCGAGCCCGCGCACGGCGCGCCGAAGGACTGGTTCGGGATGCCGGAGAACGTGGTGCGCGCCGTGCTCGAGGCGTACACCGTCACCGGTGAGATCGGCCTGGCCCGGCGCGAGGGCAACCTGCGGTACTACGACCTCATCGAACGGCTGCTCCCGGCCGAGCTGCTGGCGCATGAGGTGCCGGTGCGGGAACAGCTCCGGCATAAGCTCCTGTCCCGGTACCGCGCCCATGGCCTGCTCGGCGCCGGCGGCGCCGGCGGCACGTTCGACCGCATCGCCAACCCGGAGTCGGCCCCGGGGCGGCCGGGGCGCAACGAGCTGCGGATGGAGCTGATCGAGCTCGGCGCGCTGGTGCCAGTCGACGTCGAGGGCGTGCGCGGCCAGCGCCTGGTCCTGCGCGAGGAGCTCGCCCTGCTGCAGGCGCCGCCGGCGCCGCCGCCCTCCGTCGCGTTCATCGCGCCGTTCGACTCGCTGTTGTGGGACACCGGCCTCGTCGCGAGCCTGTTCGGCTTCGAGTACGTGTGGGAGGGCTTCTTCCCGCCGGCCAAGCGCCGGTGGGGTTGGTACGTGCTCCCGGTCACCTTCCGCGACCGCTTCGTCGGCCGGCTCGAACCGCGGATCGACCGGGACCGAGCCCGCGTTGAGGTGCTCAACCTCTGGTGGGAGGACGGCTTCGCGCCGCGCCGGGCCGACGGGTTCGTCGACGCGATGCGCGACGCGCTCCGCGCGTACCTGCGCTTCGCGGGCGCGGGCCACCTTGACTGGGCACCCCACCTCGCCACCGACAAACGGCTCTTCCTGACCCGCCCGTGACCAGCCGTGGGTGCTTCCGGTCAATTAGCTCCCGGCGGCGAATCGACGTGAGCGCGCTGCACCACCGCCCAGTACGCTATTTCCGTGGGGCTCATCCAGGCGCTCGGCTATAAGGTGCGCAATCCCAATGCCGCCCAGGTGGCGATGCAGCACGTCGCCTCGACACGAGCTGGTGCCTGGTTCTTCGCCAGGACCCTGCACCACGTGGACCGGGCCCTGCTGCGGCTCAGCCGGGGCCAGGTGACCCTGCCCGCGGTGGTCGCGGGGCTGCCCGTCCTGACCGTCACCACGACCGGAGCCCGCACGGGGCAGCGCCGGACAATGCCCCTGGTGGGTGTGCCCGCGGGCGACGACATCGCGGTCCTCGGGACCAGCTTCGGGCAACCGCGGACTCCGGGCTGGTACCACAACATGCGCGCCGACCCGAGGGTCGAAGTCACCTACCAGAACAAGACGATCAAGGCCATCGCCTGGGAAGCCTCTGACCAGGACAGGCAGGCCATCTGGGACCGGGCCAGAACGATCTACGCGGGTTATGACGCCTACGCCGGCCGGATCAAGGACAGGGAAATTCACGTCATGATCCTAGGCACGGCGGACTCCCGGTAGCGTGCCCCGCAGCCGCAGCGGCCCGCAGGCCGTCGCGGCTTCGGGCTCGCGGCCGCCGTGCCCGCCCCGGTCGAGGTGCCCGTGGTCGGTGACCAGGTCGGCGTGCTCTCGTTGATCGGCACCGGCCCCAGGAAGCCGAGTGAGCCGAACCCCCAGGTGACCGGGGTCACCTCCGGGCCCAGCAGGTCGAAACGGACTCCGTCCACTCCGACGACCAGCACGTGGCGTAGGGTCGGCCCAGAAGGGAGCACGATGACATCCTCGCCGGAATCACAGCACCTCGACAACCGTCACCGGAACACGCTGCGCCAGATCTTCCAGCACCCGGTCAGCCACAACATCGAGTGGCACGCCGTGACCTCGCTGCTGGACGCGATCGGCACGGTCGAGGTCCACCACGACGGCCAGGTGGCCGTCCGGGTCGGCTCGGAGAGCGAGTTCTTCACCCACCCCGAGGGCAAGGACATCGACGAGCAGATGGTGCTCGACCTGCGCCGGATGCTGAGCAAAGCGGGCTACGAGCCGTCGTAGCGCGCGGCCGGAAGCCCGATCCGCCGTCCGGGACCACGCGGCCGGCGCCTCCCGCCGCAGCCGGGTGAACCCGCCGTATGGCACCCCCCGGACCCGCATGTCAAGATCAGTTAGATCGACCGTACCGATCAGGGAAGATCGTTTGGCGCGCCGAACGAGCCGGGCGGCAACGGCTGCGAGCCGGGCATGAGGAGGCTGGGCAGGATGCGGGTCCTCGTCATCAGGCACCACGACATTGACTCGGCCGGTTTCATCGCCGACGCGTTCCAGGCGCGCGGGGCTGAGTTGTGCGTCCACCTGTTCCCCGACGACGGCCCGCTGCCCGCGCCCGGCGGCGCGGAGCAGATCGTGGTGCTCGGCGCGGTCAGCTCGGTCAACGATCCCGACCCGTGGATCGCTGAGGAGCTGGCCTGGCTGCGCGCGGCCGACCAGGCGGGCGTGCCCGTGCTGGGCATCTGCTTCGGCGCCCAGGCGCTGTGCGCCGCCTTCGGCGGCCGGGTCGAGGCCATGCCGCGCCGGGAGATCGGCTGGGTCATGGTCGACTCACCCGATCACGACGTGATCCCGGCCGGCCCCTGGCTGGAGTTCCACAACGACTGCTGCCTGCCGCCCCCGGCCGCGGCCGTGCTGGCCCGCAACGACGTGGCCGTGCAGGCGTTCGGCATCGGCCCGCATCTCGCCGTCCAGTTCCACCCCGAGGTCGACGGCCCGCAGCTCAAGCGCTGGCTGGACGCGCACACGGACTCCGACCCCGGCACGCTCGGGATCGACCCCGATCAGTTCCTGGCCGACACCATCCGCGAGGAGCCCGCCGCGCGCGACCGCGCCGACCGCCTGGTCGCGGCGTTCCTGCAGCTCAGCGGCTGATGCTCAGCCGTTTATACCGGGCCGGTCGTACAGCGCGGTCATGGTGGCCTGCATGGCGGCGAACGGCCGGTCGGCGTCGTCGGCGAACGCCTCCCCGCGGCACACGACCAGGGTCCGGCCGGCCCGGACCACCTGGCCGGTGATCGTGAATCGCTGCCCGGCCGCGGGGGCCAGCAGGTTGATCGTGTAGGTGACGGTCAGCACTTCGGCGTCCGGCGGCATGACGCTGTACGCCGCGTACCCGCACGCGCTGTCCAGGACCGAGGCCACCGCGCCGGCGTGCAGGAACCCGTGCTGCTGGGTGAACCGCTCGTCGTAGCGCAGCGCCATCTCCACCCGGCCCCGCTCGATGGCGATCGGCTCCACGCCGAGCGTGGCCATCATGCCCTGCCGCCTGATGCTGTCCCGCACCCGCGCCGCCATCGCCTCGGCGGGCTCGGCATGGGTCACGGCTTGCGCCCTACGCCGCCCCACATTACGGTCGGCGCGTGGGCCTCCACCTCCGAGGCCGGGTGCCACTCGGTGACCTTCACCACGCCCGGCTCCACCAGGTCCAGCCCGTCGAAGAACCCGGCGACGACATGCCGGGGCCGGACCACGTGCTGGTTGTCCTCGGCTAGATGCTCGTTCATCCGCCTGATCATCTCGGCCATCTCCTCCGTCGAGATTTCGCTGGCCGCGTGCGAGATGACCAGGTAGCTGCCGGACGGGACCGCGTCGACCAGCCGGGCCACGATCCGCCGCGCCTGGTCCAGGTCCGGGATGTAGTGCAGGATGGCCAGCAGCATGACGGCCACCGGCCGGGTGAAGTCCAGGGTATCCGCGGCCAGCTTCAGGATGCGATCGGCATCCCGCAGGTCGGCGTCGAGGTACGCGGTGACCCCCTCCGGGCTGCTGGTCAGCAGCGCCCGCGCGTGCGAGAGCACCAGCGGGTCGTTGTCGACGTAGACGATCCGGCTCTCCGGCGCGGCCGACTGGGCCACCTCGTGCGTGTTGTTCGCCGTCGGCAGCCCGGTGCCGATGTCCAGGAACTGCCGGATGCCTGCCTCGCCGGCCAGGTAGCGGACGCTGCGGGCCAGGAACGCCCGGTTGGCGCGCGCGGAGGCGCGGATCGCGGGGTAGGCCGCGATCGTCGCCTCCCCGACCATCCGGTCCGCCGCGAAGTTGTCCTTGCCCCCGAGCCAGTAGTCGTAGACCCGCGCCGGGTGGGCCACCCGCGCGTCAAAACCGCGGTTCCCGCCTGCCGTCATTCCCCATCCCTCCTCCGCGTTGTATCAGCGTAGCGACCTTGGCGCAGCAGAACGCCGCCCGGCGTGCGGGTAATACGTGGCGGCCAGCAGGCCATCGAGCTGAGCGAGGCCGGGCACGGACCGGACATCATCGAGCCGCTGCCGGTCCGCTGTGGGTCCGCTGTGGGTCAATGCGCAGACCTGTCCGCCCATCCGCCTGGTCACGGGGGCGGCGAGCTCGGACATGACCGTCAGGAGTTCCGTTACCTGCCCCCCACCGCGGCCAGCCTGGCGCTGCTGCAGGTCCCCGTCCCCCCGTCCCCCCGGCTGCCCGGGGCGCTAGCCCACCCAAAGCAGCGGCTGACCGGCCCAATGTTCCACCGGTCCGGTTATAAGCGGCCCTATGTTCCATCGGGCCGTTCGAACTCCGGCGTTCAGTCCTCGTCTTCCACGGTGCGGATGATCCGGCGCAGCAGGGAGGCGAGCTGGTTCTTCTCCCGCTCGGACCGGCGGCCCCGCCGGTGGCAGTTCCGCGAGTACGCCTACCACCTCTGAGCGCCGGCCGCGGGGTCTATCTTGGCTCTCTATGAGCCCAGAAACCCCGTCCGTTCGCGAACTGCACCTGGTCGTCGGCTTTGACGACTCCCGCGCGGCCACCCGGGCCCTGCAGACCGCGGCCCGCCTGCTGTCGGTCCGGCCGCCGGGCCGGATCACCGTGCTGTGGATCGCCCACCTGAGCAGCGCGGTGGAGTTGTCGGCCGACGCCGTGGCCATCGTGGAGAGCGACTTCGACCAGGTCGCTGCCGAGCTTCGCGCCATGGCCGAGGAGCGGATGGCCGGCACCGGGGTTCCCTGGGACTTCCAGTGGCGCCAGGGCCTGATCGCCCAGGAGCTGATCGCGGCGGCCGAGTCGGTTCAGGCGGCCCGGCCCGACGACATCGTGGTCATCCTGGTCGGCAGCTCATCCAGCGCCATGCACCGCGTGGTCGGCTCGGTCGCGGTCAACCTGGCCCACCACTCGCCGGTGCCGGTCACGATCGTGCCGTAGCGCCCTGCGCCGCGGCGCTGTGGGCCCGCGCCGCGACCAGGATGAGCTCGATCACCGTGTCCAGCGGCATCGCGGTGGAGTCGATCACCAGGTGATACAGGGACGCGTCGGCCGGGTCGCGGCGGTACAGCCGGCGGACGTAGGCGGTCCGGGCCTTGTCGGCCGCGCGCAGGCGCTCGCGGGCCTGCTCCTCGCTGATGCCCTCGACCCGGGCGCCCTGGACGACGCGGCGGTCGGCCGGGCCGTCCAGCCGGACGTGAAAGCCGCGCTCCTTGCCGATCACCACCGCGCCCGCCCGGCCCAGGATCACCCCGCCGCCGCCCGCGGCCAGCAGGCGGTGGATCCCGGCCTCGCCGTGGCCGCGCAGGTGCTCGTCCTGGTGGTGGGTGGACGGCGGCGACTGGGTGGGCCCGGCCGGCATGGCCTGGGTGAAATGGGCCAGCAGCCGGTGGGCCGGGGTGGTCCTGGCCTCCTCCTCGGTCAGCTGCTCGTCGCAGGGCTCGGGCTCGGCGACATGGCCCTCGGACGTGGTCACCCGCTGCAGGAAGGGCAGGCCGAGCCGGTCGGCCAGGGCCGGGGCGACGACGCTGCCGCCCGCGCCGTAGGCCGCCGACACGGTGACCAGCCGCACGGCGAGCGGGTCAGGGGTGGTGGGCTCCGGCCCGTTGAGGGTGACGGGCTCGGGCGGCTGAAAGGAACTCTCAGCGGTCACGGACGGTCATCTCCTCCCTGGTCTCCTCCCTGGTCTCCTCCCTGGTCACGGCGGCGGGCGGGCCGGAGACGGACCGAGCCGGGCCGACGGCCTGCGACAGGGTGCCCGAGGGCAGCACCAGGGCGCACACGACCGCGGAGCCGGCCAGGATCGCGGCCGAGACCCAGAACCCGACGATGTAGCTGTGCACCGCCGCCTGGGCCAGGTCCAGCGGGCTGTGGCCGTGCGCCAGCACGTAGCTGGTCAGGGCGCTGGCCGCCAGGGTGTTCAGCAGCGCGGTGCCGATGGACCCGCCGACCTGCTGGTTGGTGTTGACCAGGGCCGAGGCCACGCCCGCGTCCGCCGCGCCGGTGCCGTAGGTCGCGGTGTTCAGGCCGCAGCCGAAAACCAGGCCCAGGCCGACTCCGACCAGGAGCAGGGCGGGCAGGATCCAGGCCAGGTAGCTGGTGCGCAGGCCCAGCTGCGAGGCCAGCAGGGCCAGGCCGGCGGCCGCGATGATCAGGCCGCTCGGGATCAGGGGCCGGGGTCCGAACCGCGGCATCAGCACCCCGCTGGATGTCGTGGAGGACGCGATGATCGCCGCGATCATCGGCAGGAAGGCCAGCCCGGACTTGACCGGCGAGTAAGCCAACGTCAGCTGCAGGTAGTAGGTCAGGAACAAGAAGATCCCGAACACGCCGATGGCCGACAGCCCGATGGCCAGGTAGGCGCCCCCCCGGAACCGGTTCAGCACGATCCGCAACGGCAGCAGCGGATGCGCGACCCGCCGCTCGACCAGCACGAACGCGGCCAGCAGGACCACCCCGGCGACCAGCAGCGCGACGGTCGTCGGCGCGCCCCAGCCCGAGGTGTCGGCCTCGGACAGCCCGTAGACCACCGATACCAGCCCGCCCACCACCAGGACCGTTCCCGGCCAGTCGATGTGCACGCTCGGATCACGGGGGTGGGCGGTCAGCAGCCGGACCGCGCCCGTGACCGCGAAGACGGCCAGCACGACGTTGACGTACAGGCACCACCGCCAGGACAGGTACTCGGTCAGCACCCCGCCCAGCAGCAGCCCCACCGCCCCGCCCCCTCCGGCGATGGCGCCGTAGACGCCGAACGCCTTGCCGCGCTCGGCCGGGTCGGTGAACGTCACGGTCAGCGTCGACAGCGCGGCCGGGGCGAGCATGGCGCCGAAGGCCCCCTGCGCGCCGCGGCCGATGACCAGCATCGCGAAACTGGTCGCCGCGCCGCCGAACGCGGACGCCGCGGCGAAGCCGATCAGGCCGATGATCAGCATCCGCCGCCGGCCGACCAGGTCCGACAGCCGCCCGCCGAGCAGCAGCAGCCCGCCGAAGGCCAGGGAGTACGCGGTCACCACCCACTGCCGGTCGGCGTTGGAGAATCCCAGGTCACGCTGGGCCGAGGGCAGCGCGATGTTCACGATGGTGGCGTCCAGCACCACCATCAGCTGGGCCAGCCCGACCACGCCGAGGATCCACCAGCGCCGGGCCGACGCCGCGGCCGGGCCGGCCGGCTGGACCTGCTCAGGAACCACGGCCGCGGATTCGCTCATTCCAGCAGCCTAAATCGGCCGGGATCGTTCAGGAAGGCCGCCCCTGGCCGGCCGCTGCCCGTAGGGCCTGCCAGACCCGCTGCGGGGAGGCGGGCATGTCGATGTGCCGGATCCCGAAGGGCGCCAGCGCGTCGATGATCGCGTTCTGCACGGCGGGGGTCGAGCCGATCGTGCCGGCCTCCCCGATGCCCTTGGCCCCGAGCGGGTTATAGGTGGTGGGCGTCTGCATGTCGGCCAGCTCGAAGCTGGGCACCTCCGCGGCCGACAGGAACGGGTAGTCGGCGAAGGTCGCGGTCAGCGGGTTGCCGTCCGGGTCGTACACGACCTCCTCCAGGAACGCCTGGGCCGCGCCCTGGGCGATGCCGCCGTGCCGCTGCCCCTCGGCCAGCAGCGGGTTGACGACCGTCCCCGCGTCATCGACGGTCACCATCCGGCGCAGCACCACCTTGCCGGTCTCGGTGTCCACCTCGACCACCGCCACGTGCGCCCCGAACGGGAACGTCGGACCCTGGGTCCGGAACACGGCCCGGACGAACAGCCGTTCCCGCCCGGCCAGCCCGGCCAGCGAGACCGAGACGTCCGGGTCCCCGGCCACCGCGAACGCGCTGCCGGCCACATCGAAGACCAGGTCCGCCGGGCTGACCTCCAGCGACTCGGCGGCCCGCTGCCGGGCCACGTCGAGCAGTTCCCGGGAGGCCTGGGTCACCGCCGCGCCGCCCTGCTGCAGGCTGCGCGAGCCGCCCGTGCCGCCGCCCTCCGGGATCAGGTCGGTGTCGCCCCACTTCACCGTGATCTTGTCGATCGGGATGCCGAGCTCGTCGCTGGCCAGCATGGCCCACACCGTGGCGTGGCCCTGGCCGTGCGGGGACGTCCCGGTCAAGATGGTGGCGCTGCCGTCGGGATGGACCTCGACCGTGGCGTTCTCCCGCGGGCCGCCCTCCTCCGCGCCCGGCCCGGTGATCTCCACGTAGCAGGACAGCCCGATGCCGAGCTGGATCACGTCGCCCGCGGCCCGCCGCTTGGCCTGTTCCTCCCGCAGGTCGGCGTAGCCCGCGCTGGCCAGCGCCTTGGTCAGCGCGGCCGGGTAGTCGCCGCTGTCGTACACCGCGCCGAATGCGGTCGTGTGCGGGGCGGTGAAGGCGGGCAGCAGGTTCAGCGCGCGTACCTCGGCCGGGTCCCGGCCGATCTCGGCCGCGAACAGGTCGATGGCTCGCTCCACCGCCGCGGTGGCCTCGGGCCGGCCCGCGCCGCGGTAGGCGCCGACCGGCGTGGTGTTGGTCACCACCGACTTCGCCACCGCCTCGGCCCGGGGGAAGGCGTACGGTCCCGGCGCCATCAAGATGGTCAGTGCGGGCAGGAACGCGCCGAAGCGCGGGTAGGCCCCGGCGTCCTGGACGATCTCCAGCCGGTAGGCCGCCACCGTCCCGTCCCGGCTGCCGCCGATGGTGACCGTCTGGCGCTGGGCCCGGCCGTGCGTCATCCCGATCAGGTTCTCGTTGCGGGTCTCGGCCCAGCGCGCCGGGCGGCCGAGCCGCCTGGCCACCCAGGACACCACCGCGTGCTCCGGGTCGGCGCCGAACTTGGCGCCGAACGCGCCGCCCACGTCCGGGGTGATGACCCGGACCGCGTCCTGGTCGATCCCGAGCATGGCCGCCAGGCTGGCGCGGGTGCCCTGCGCGCCCTGGTTCGGGATCCAGGCCGTCAGCCGCCCGCCGGCCTCCCAGGCCGCGACCGCCGCGCGGGTCTCCATCGGGGCCGGCGCGACCCGCTGGTTGACGATGGTCCGGGAGACGACCACCTCGCACCCGGCGAACAGGTCGTCCTTCAGCGCGGCCGGGTCGCCGAAGGTGGCGGCCACGTTGCCGCCCGCGGCCGGGAACAGCACGGCCGATCCGGGCTGGCCCGCCTGGTCCATGTCCACCACCGCGGGCAGCGGGTCGTAGTCCACGTCCACCAGGTCCGCGGCATCCTCGCCCTGGTAGCGTCCCTCGGTCACCACCACGGCGACCGGCTCGCCCACGTACCGGACCACGTCCCGGGCCAGCAGCGGCTGGCCCATCTGCGCGTTGATCACCCCGCGCATGGGCGGCGCAAGCTCGGGCAGGTCCAGGTCCGCGCCGGTGAACGCGGCGATCACGCCGGGCTCGGCCAGCGCGGCGCTGACGTCGACGGACCTGATCCGCGCGTGCGGGAGCGCGGACCGGACGAACTGCACATGGCAGGCGCCCGGCAGCCGCAAGTCGTCGGTGTAGACGCCGCCGGTGGTCAAGAACCGGGGATCTTCTGTACGCAGGACCCGGGTACCCAGTATGCTCACGTGCTCGATAGTGCCTGGCCGCCGGGCGGGCGGTCAAAACGGGCGGTCAAAACGGGCCGTCCCGGCGGACGATGAACCGGGAGGGAAGATCGGGTACCCTTGCTGCGTTGGCGAGGCGGAGTAGCTCAGTCAGGCAGAGCAAGCGGCTCATAATCGCTGTGTCGCCGGTTCAAGTCCGGCCTCCGCTACACTTGGTCAGTCCCCAGACAGATAAGAGAGGCAATCCGCCGTGGCTGCCACCGACGTCCGGCCGAAGATCACGCTGGCTTGCCAGGAGTGCAGGCGCCGGAACTACATCACGCGCAAGAACCGGCGTAACGACCCGGACCGGCTCGAGCTGAAGAAGTACTGCCCCTGGTGCCGCTGCCACCGCCCGCACCGCGAGACCCGCTAAGCCGCCGGTCGTGGCGATCAACACCGATTACGTCGGCCGGACCTTCGAGCCGTCGGCGCCGTACGAGGTCAGCCGGGTCAAGATCGCCGAGTTCGCCGACGCGATCGGCGAGCCCAGCGTCCTGTGCCGGGACCGGGCCGCCGCGCAGGCGGCGGGCTACCCGGACGTGATCGCCCCCCCGACGTTCGCCATCGTGGTCAGCGCCGCGGGCAGCGCGCGGGTGACGCACGACCCCGGCCTCGGCGTGAACTACGCGATGATCGTGCACGGCGAGCAGAGCTTCACCCACGCCCGCCCGCTGCACGCCGGCGACGTGGTGGTGACGCAGAGCACCATCGAGTCGATCAGGCCGCTGGGCAGCATGACCACGCTGACCACCGTCACGCAGATCCGCACCGTGGACGGCGAGCACGTGTGCACCGCCCGGTCCACCCTCGTCGAGCGCGGCGCATAAAGGGGGAACGATGGCCAGCCTCAGCTACGACCAGGCCGAGCCGGGCACCGAGCTTCCGCCGCGGCAGTACCAGGTGACCCGGCGCGACCTGGTGCGGTACGCCGGGGCCTCCGGTGACTTCAACGTCATTCACTGGAACGAGCGCGTCGCCAGGTCCGTGGGCCTGCCCAACGTGATCGCGCACGGCATGCTCACCATGGCCCTGGCGGGCCGGTTCCTGACCGAGCTCGCCGGCGACCCGGGCGCCGTCACCGAGTACGGGGTCCGGTTCTCCGCGCCGGTCGTCGTGCCCGACGACGACAAGGGCGCCACGGTGGAGGTCTCCGGCACCGTGACCGAGCGGCTCGACGGTAACCGGGTGGCGATCGACGTGACCGCCAGGACGGACGGCACCAAGGTCCTGTCCCGCGCCCGCGCCGTCGTCCACCTCGCGTGAGGCTGGCCGACCACACCACACTCCGGCTGGGCGGCCCGGCCCGCCGCTTCGTCCGGGCCGGCACCGAGAAAGACCTGATCGAAGCCGTCCGCGC
>Ga0335072_10003787_pt1 | contig 22664 bp, 19 predicted proteins | sample Lox_Sample_21_FD_206725 | JGI IMG/M metagenome (GOLD analysis project Ga0335072, IMG submission 206725) | Soil microbial communities from Loxahatchee National Wildlife Refuge, Florida, United States - Lox_Sample_2.1 | ecosystem: Environmental > Terrestrial > Soil > Wetlands | place: USA...
AGGTCATGCCAAGGCCACTAGGCTGAGAGTATATGTGCTGGCGAGAGACCGAGTAATAGGCTCCTCAGCTTTCAGTTTCTGTACTTTTGAGCAGGATTGAACTGTATATAGCCGACATCTTTAACAGAATTCCTATTCTTCCCCGCTGAGCCAGAGATTCAGAACCAGTCCTCGATATTGACAAAGCAACCATCATCGCCTTTGCCTTAGCCGCCCTATTTGGGGTCATCTTCTCAACCCGACAACTGCGTCGGCGCTTGATGCCCCCCATTTTGGACTCTAAACGAGGACAGAAGCCAACTCATGTCAACCTATATCTCCAGTACGGCCAACGTCAATGCTAAGCACTTTGGCAGGGCCAACTTCACCATCCACTGGATTCGACATTCCCCCGTTTGTCGTGACGTAAAGGGTAGTTCCATCCAGAGGGGTTCTTCCAAACGCTGCCGCGGTTGTACCAGCGACTACCCTATCTGTAGGACCGCCGGCTATTCTGGTGCGGACTCCGTTGTTGCGAATCTTAAGTACTGACTGAAACACGTGGGTGGTGAGATATACGGAGCCTTCCGAGTCGAACGCAAAATCATCGGCGTTGCATCGGTCATAGACCAGTTCAACTGAACCCGTGGCCTCACCAGTAGCGGAAATGCCTGCACGAAGGAAAGTCTTCGCATCGGTGTTTGAGAGATACAGGGCGCCTTTGTGGATTTTGATGCCGTTCACTCCTGGATAGTAAGGGTTGTCGGTAACCTTGCCCAAGGCCTTGTCTTGCAGCCAAACCTTGACCTCACGCGATCCAACATCGATGGAAAACACGGTGGCGAGGATTGAGTCGGCGACGAGTATGATGCCCCTCGAAGCGCTCAACAGTGCGGAACCGTTAAGGAATAAGGCGTCTGGGACGTCAACAAGCTTGGAGACTGTAGCAGGCGTCTTGACATTGTGCGACGCGTCTACGGCAAAATGTACCATATTGACTTGGTAGATGGCGAAGCTCCCTTTCGCGCCAATCTCGCCCACGCTCACATAGAAGACGTCCTCCTCAACCTCAACGACGCCAGTGACGCCGGTTGAAAAGTGGTGAACGAGGCATGGGGCTGATTTCGAGGATGGCTCTATCTGGAACAACTCTCCACGATTGTGAACCGTCACGAGGAGCTGTCCACTTTGTCGGACTGCAATGTTTTCCACGAAGTAATTGACCGGGAAGCTATGTACCGTGTTCACCGGGTACAAGTCCTCCGTTCCCTCGTCGTGGATAGTGTTGGAAGACATGGCGACTTTCAGGATAGTGATGCTGGGAAGGAATTAGGTCTGGTAGAACTAGGTGGATACATCTGACGACTTTAATACTTCACCAGAAAGTAAACTAGTATCCCCGCTTCGACTGTCGGCCTGCTTGTGATCGTATATACGTTTACTACTGGATGCTTGTGTGGCACGGGGTCTTCGGTGGAACCAATAACATAGATCACACTTCAGTGCATTATCTTTCTTCAACCCAATCGGTGGTCGCTTTAGTACTACCTTGAAAGCTAACCACTCCCTAAGGATCATTCTTCCCTGTAGGCCCAATTGTAAGGTTCTTTTTATGTCTGACTGATGTGAAAATACGTCGGAATGGTGTCTTAGTAAGCGCGCCCCTTCGAGGCAACTTCTCTTGGCGGGGGCAAATGGAGTCTGTTAAACGAAGGATTTGACAGCAGACTTACTCTTATCTCCATACAAGCCACAACTTTCTCTCCATACATCTCCATTGGCGACATGATTGGGCCGAGAACTGAGAGATACAGATGAGAACGCTGACCGCTTTAGCGTCAGCAAACTTATTTGAGGACTCGGAGATTTTGACTAAAGGTGAAAGATTCTCTCCTGGTCAGAGTGACTGCAAAGACCAGAAGACCTTGCTGAGCAGGAGTCCACCTCATATCAAGAGAGAAGAATTGGGGGCATTTGAGGAAGAAGGGCCATTGGGGTAAACAAAGCTAGGAAGAGCAACCATATGCTCTCCAATTGTATTGAACCCTTGTGCGACTTGATGGCGGGGAAGGCGTGACAGAACGTCATTTCCTCAATAGATAATTCATCTGCCCTTACTTTGGATTGTAATTGCGCTCGCATACCCCCTCGCCACTCTACCAAACGCGCCATTGTTACCCGTAGCCGAATTTCAGGCTGCACGAATCCCCGCAGGCATGGAGGATTTCTCACAATCTCGCGGCGATGATGACCTTTTCGACGACGAAATAATCCCCCTTGACCCGTCAGAGATCGAGACGGTGATTGTACAGACACAGGATCCACCCAGATATTCGCCTCCCACTCTTGCTCCGAATGACCAGTCACAGCGCGAATATGGCTCGCGGGGTCGAGGACGGGGTGGACGTGGAAGAGGAAACAATGAGCTCCTAAATTCGAGATTTGCACCTCGGGCCCAACCACAAACGACTCAAATTAAGCCGCCACCACAGCAGCTACAGTCCGTTCCCGACACTTCACAAGAGGGGAGTACATCTACCACAAGCCCAGAGGCTCCAACAACCGACAACACTGCGAATCCCGAGTCCAATGACACAAACCCTCCCCCTACTCTTGCAGCTACACCCACTCCAGCCCGGACGCCAGCCGTCCGAGGTGATCGCACTGCTACAGGTGGAATAAAGAGGCCGAAGCTCACTGAGGACGAACTCACCGCTAAACTTGCAGAAGCGAAAGAGCGTTCACAGAACCTAAGCGCCGCACACGCCCGCGCACAAGCAGATGCTGCTTCGTTTGAGGAGCGAGAGAAAATAGCACAAGCGAAGAGGGCCAAGGATGCAGCGAACCGGAAGGCAATGGATACGGAGCGGGCACAGAATCGGCTGAGGAAGATGGCGGGGATGGGTGGAAGGGAATGGGACAGTGAGAAGGAGAGTGAGGAGTTCCGTGGGCGTGGGAGAGGAGGTGGATATATGAGGGGCGCCCATGGAGGAGTGAGGTATGACCGGGAGAGGAGGGATCCAGCGCTAGAGGGCGAAGATGTGGATTTGAGGCAGTATGAATGGAATGAGGATCGAGGCAGGGGGAGAGGTGGGCGAGGAAGAGGACGGGGAGGTTACAGAGGAAGGGGGGATGCGAGGAATGACAATGCCAGTGAAAGAAGACAGCCGGATGTGAGTGCTGAGGCAGAGTTTCCTGCTTTGCCAGGGACAGCGAAGCCAAAGAGCGATGTGAAGAAGCCTCCTCGACCAGCACAGGCGAGGACTGCATCTGATGTTCTGTCACCCGGCGATGGGAAAGAAACATGGGCGGATCAAGTGGAATCAAGCGAGGCGGCAAAGCGGACATGACTTCAAGGCTGTGGGCGCCGTCTCAACGTCCTAGCATTGAGCAGACTCGTACATAGGGTATTCCATCGCGTGTGAGCAGAACATGCCACGTGTTTCTCTAAGCCCCACCAACTAACGCCACGCTGTGCACAATGAAATTGGTTCCTTCGAAATCACCATCTGCCTCTTCCTCGCCCTCCGCGAAAGCCGCCGCCACCACCACCACCTCTGAAACCCCCTCTCCCACCGTAGCCTCCTCTGCCACCCCATCCACCCCCTTCCCCATAACCCGGCCCATCATCGTATCCCCCCCTCGGCCCTGCGGGTGAATTGTCTTCCTGCCTCACTGGCGGCGGCCTGCCTTTCAGTTCTTTCTGCAGCTTCTCAAACTCCCTTCTCATCTGTGCATAGCCTAGATGCATCTTCCCATAAAAGTGATCCGCCAACCTCCTGTCGTTGTCCAGTCGCGACAAGTAGGCCCCACACACGTCGCACACCTGCAATTTCTGATGTCCCGACGGGCCCGATGTATCACTCAACGCCTTCAGATCCCGCTCCGCCTGCTCCTTTGCGTACTTGGCCGTTCGCACCTTGTAGAACTCACTGTACGCCAATCCCACACTTCCCATCTCACCCAGTATTGACACCTCTAGTAGCCCGGTGTTGATCGTCTTAGTCAAATCGCTGATCGTCTTTAACAGGCTGTTCGTCTGCCGTATCTCGTCTGGCGTTTTCTCTAATCGTCGTTGTGCAGCATCTATCCTCCTGTTGCACTCGTCGATGTATTTCTGCATGTCGCGCATGTAGTCATATTCGAAGCCGTACTTCGAAGTACGTTCCGATGCGGGCAGGGTGTCGTATTCAATCTTGAGGTTCTCGGGGTGAAATTTTGGACACGGGCCTAAGTCTTGCTTGGTGTTTGTGAAGAGGTCATGCGGGCAGGTGCCGACGAGGTAGGAGCGGCAGACTTGAGGGGAGGTGAGGGTCAGATTCGCGGTTTTGGAGTGGGAGTTTGGGCCCATAAACTGGTCTGGAAAACTATTAGTAGGATAGTAGGAGGGGGGCTGTTCAGACGGGGTGGCATACCGCCCATGAGCTGCTCGAGCAGCTTCCGCTGTTCGGCTGCCATGTTTGAGAATCTCAGAGAGCTTCAAACAGGTATTGGTGTGGGAGATAGTGAGGAAATCAAATTGTTCTCGTGAAACCGGACTTGGATGCGACGCGGCTAAATTTTGCGGAGAATCTGTACAATGGCTTTCAGTGGCCAATTGCAAGACCCAACTTTGCAAAACGCCACGCTCTAACTGATTCAGGTAATAATCTGATCCACCAACGAACAATCGTGGTTGAATGATTTGCTGTATTAGCCTTTCACCAGTCTCTACCTAATGCACGCTTGCAATCGGGCGGACAGACATTGTACATCTGAGTGAAATGGGCGCCGAATTTGGCGTTCTTTGACGCTATACCCACGCTGGACAGGTCGCTACACAGTAAGAAGTGCCAAGCCGCACATTTAGCGTGCCAGTTGCAAGCCCTTTGCGACCCCACCTCTTCGATGGTTATACTCTGCCGGCTAACAAGTCATCGACTCAAAGGCTGTAGCTGAGATTTCATTCCCTAAGTACTGTGTCGCTTTGACTCGCTGTTGTCTCTAGTTGGCATCATGAGCTTTGGTTTCAGTGTCGGAGACTTCATCGCCGTTGCAAACCTAGCAAAGACAACGCGGGAGCAGTTTCGCGATGCCCCAAGCGAATTTGCTGCCATTTCTGGCGAGTCAGTCACTTCCTATGAGAGTGTCTGCATCATTCGCTGAATTTGGCTAGACTTCAGCAGCTGGTTAACATTACAGGTAGCCTGGATGCATTCTTGAGTTCCAAGAGTCTCACCCACGCACACATGTCGAATCTTCGAACAGCACGCAGCGAATGCCTAGATTTACTCGATGAGATGAACAAACTCATCAAAAAGTACGCCGAGTTAGAATCCGTCTCCAGCGGATTTCGAGACCGCTCACGGCGGGTCTGGCAACGGCTCAAATGGAACTCGGCCGACGTCCAAAAACTTCACCTGCGGCTAACTGCCAATATTACACTCTTGAGCGCAAGTTATGGTGAGCTGTCTACGTAAGTTTGTCCGGTGGAATGGTTGGCTATTGTTGTGCTTAGGCTAGTGGAGAGTTGAGAGTGAGGAAATTGCTATATTCAGGAAGAGCTGTTTAACTGACGGTGGTGCTTATCAGCTCTACTTTACTGGATCTAGAGCAGAAATTTGATAAGGCCGAGCGAGATCGATTGCTGGCTCAACTACCGTGTGCTGATCTTGCACCTTTCGATTCGTATGAGCGTCGAAACGAACCAAGATGCCTACCCTCCACCCGGACCGACCTGTTGACCTCAGTGATGGAATGGGCGGATGGCGCTGCTCCGGAAGCCATATTTTGGCTTAGCGGCATGGCAGGGACGGGCAAGTCGACTATTGCACGGACCGTGGCGGAGACGTTGAAGGGCCGAGGCCGATTAGGGGCAAGTTTCTTCTTCTCCAAGGGCCACGGCGATGTCGGCAATGCCCGGAAGTTGTTCAGTACGCTGGCGAGGCAGATGGCCTACACATCACCGTTGATTAAGCACTATTTAGGGGTAGTGCTTGCTGAGCAATCCAGCATGATTCATCAAGCGGCACTGTTCGAGCAATACGACAAGCTGCTACTCAAGCCATTGCGGCTCGTACGAGATGCTTGCCCGCCGCTGCACCCGCTCGTGATTGTGATTGATGCTCTGGATGAATGTGGTGATGAGGAAGACATCCAAACCATCCTGCATTTGTTCGCCAAGACCAAAGATATGGATGAGTTGAAATTCCGCATTTTTCTGACAAGCCGGCGAGAGCTTGGTATTCGCTTAGATTTCAGCAAGATGGATCAAACCTTGCACCGGGATCTCCTCCTTCACGATATTCCTCGTTCGGTTGTGGAACACGACATTACGTTGTTTCTCAAGCATGAACTGAGCCAAATACAGGCCAAGCGCCATCTGCGTGTGGGCTGGCCTGGTGAGTCAAGTATCAAGACCCTCGTCCACAAAGCGGACTGCTTGTTCATTTATGCTGCTACTGTCTGCCGATTTCTTGATGCACCGCCCATGGTATCTCCGGACAGACGTCTTCGAGACCTGCTGGAAAGTCGGGGCTCCAGTCGTTTGCTGACAGAAAACTTAGATACGATGTATCTAAAGGTTCTACAAGAGTCATTCAAAGGAAAGTATACAGCTGAGGAGGAAGCTGAAGCTTTAGATCTTTTCAGGCGTCTCGTCGGCAGCATTGTTACCTTATTTGATACACTCTCCGTCTGCGACTTAGGACCCTTCATCTTAGGGCCAGTTGACGATCCAGTACATATCTTGATGGAAGTTCTGAGTCCGCTTCATTCGATTCTGGTCCTTCCGGAAAACTTCAGTGAGGGACATCCAGATCTATCGAGGCTAGTGCGCTTGTTACATCCATCCTTCCGTGATTTCCTCCTTGACAAGGACCGGTGTGTCCACAAGCGTTTCTGGGTGCACGACCAGGCAGCTCATAATCAGCTTGCTGAAAGGTGCTTGACGGTCATGTCTGAAATGCTCCGAAAAGATATTTGTGGACTGTCGTCGCCAGGAGTTTTGGTATCTGAGATTGAGCAGGAGAGGATCGTTCAATGCGTGCCTCGCCACCTTCAATATGCGTGCATATATTGGGTCGACCATGTGCAGCGTGGTAACTATGATCTAAGCAGTAACGGTAGTGTCCACAAGTTCCTTCAAGGACATTTTCTCCATTGGCTGGAAGTCTTGAGTCTCACGCGGAGGATGTCAAGTAGCCTTCCCATAATCCTACTCTTGGAATCGCTGTCCAGCGTAGGTGTATCCTCTGGCGACCGGATCAGTGCTGACCGTTGACATTAGTCTGATCCTATGAACACACTACTTCGTGACTGCCGGAGATTTATCCTAAGCTACCGATATATCCTCGAGAAAGCGCCTCTTCAAACATATGCCTCTGCCATCTTGTTCAGTCCTCGCGAAAGTCCGCTGCGAAAGGCGTTCTGGACTGAAATGGCTCCTTGGATCGAGGATATTTTGCGACCAGACGAAGAGTGGGGTCCATGTTTACAGACACTCGAAGGACATTCAGGCTGGGTTACCAGCGCAGTTTTCTCGCCTAACGGCAAGCTGATAGCGTCGGGATCTGGTGATACAACCGTGCGACTGTGGAACACAGAGACGGGCGAGCCACGGGGCACACTAGAAGGACATTCAGAATTACTTACGACCGTGATCTTCTCGCCTAACGGCGAGCTTATAGCCTCAGGATCTCTTGATAAAACCGTGCGACTATGGGACACAAAGACGGGGGAGTCACGGGGTATGCTGGAAGGACATTCAAAGGGGATTAGTACCGTGGTCTTCTCGCCTGTCGACAAGCTTATAGCGTCTGGATCTCATGATAATACCGTGCGATTATGGGACGCGGAGACGGGCGAGTCACGGGGTACTCTAGAAGGACATTCCGGGGCGGTTATAATCGTGGTATTCTCGCCTGACGGCGAGCTTATAGCGTCGGGGTCTTACGACACGACCGTGCGACTGTGGGACATAAAGATGGGTGAGTCACGGGGTACGCTGGAAGGACATTCAAAGAGGATTAGCACTGTGGTCTTCTCGCCCAACGGCGAGCTTATAGCGTCGGGATCCTATGACTCGACCGTGAGACTGCGGGATATAAAAATGGGTGAGCTACGGTGTACGCTGGAAGGACATTCAAAGAGGATTAGCACTGTGGTCTTTTCGCCCAACGGCGAGCTTATAGCATCGGGATCCTATGACTCGACCGTGCGACTGTGGGACATAAAAATGGGTGAGCTACGGGGTACGCTGGAAGGACATTCAAAGGGGATTAGCGCCGTGGTCTTCTCGCCTAGCGGCAAGCTTATAGCGTCGGGATCTTATGACTCGACCGTACGATTATGAGTTGCAAAGACGGGCGAGTTACGACGCACGCTGGAAGGACATTCAAAGCTGATTAACACCGTTACCTTCTCGCCTAACGGTGAGCTTATAGCTTCTGGATCTGGTGATGCAACTGTACGACTGTGGGATGCAAAACCGTGCAAATCACAGGGCACATTGGAAGAATATTCAGATTCGATTAACACTGTGGCCTTCTCACATAACGGCGAGTTTATGGCGTCGGGGTCTAATGATTCGACGGTGCGACTGTGGGATGCAAAGACGTGCGAATTACGAGGCACGCTGAAAGGACATTCGTCCTCGATTAACACCGTGGCATTCTCACCCAATAATGAGCTTATAGCCTCGGGATCTTATGACAACACCGTACGATTATGGGACACAAAGACGGGGGAATCACGGGGTACACTAGAAGGACATTCGGGGACGATTAAGACCGTGATATTCTCGCCTAGCGGCGAGTTTATAGCGTCGGGATCTGGCGATACAACCGTGCGACTTTGGGATGCAAAGACGTGCGAATTGCGAGGCACTCTGAAAGGGCATTCGTCCTCGATTAACACCGTGACATTCTCGCCCAATAATGAGCTTATAGCCTCGGGATCTTATGACGGAACCATACGGTTGTGGGGCGTAAAGACAGGGGAATCATGGGTACGCTAGAAGGACATTCAAGGGCGGTTAAGACCGTGATATTCTCGCCCAACGGCGAGCTTATAGCGTCAGGATCTTATGACACGACTGTGCGACTGTGGAACGCGGTGACTCATACGGAACTACTATGCCATACCAGCACGCAGTGTGAGCGTGTGTTATTCAGTTCTGACGGTCTCAGGCTTTTCACAGGACAGGAGTGGGTCGACATACGGTCTGGGGGGCCACATGTCTTTCCAGCTACAATGCTCTCTGAGAGACCTCCACTCTCGGTCAACTCTACCGCTGATTGGATCACAGGTGCTGGGAAAAAAATTTTGTGGCTTCCTCCACACCACCGGCCTGTTGCCTTTGACGTTCAAGGAACGAGTATTGGTTTGGGGAATGGTGCCGGTCGAATCAGAATTTTGCGGCTCAAGTGTACTCCTGACTTTGTCTCTTGAATTAGAGACCACCTTTCTCTTGATCGTTGTTGCCCATGTCGAAGGTAGCGGTGGGCATCAGACTTTTTCTCGTCCCATTCCGTTGTCTTAAGTTCTTAACTGCCATGTATGGAGAGGCGAGCGTACATCATTGTTTGCCAATCGAGCGCAAAATATCCACAGGTGCACATCCCGTGGCGGGTTAACCATTTTTTAGGCCCCAGGCGCTAAGCGTGCAAGGTTTCCTTGAGCCTCCACGGCAGACCGTGGTCACGTTTTCGACACACTCCCTTTCCCTCACTCTCTCTCGGAGCGACCTATTTTGGCTCCTCGAGCTCTGTCCTCAAAATGGACCTCTCTCGATCTACTCTGCGGGTCATGGCTGGCGGTATGTACAATATAGCTATTCTTGTGTCCACATCTTCAATGTCCTAGTACGGGCCTTTGTATTTGGATGGTTCGCGCCTATTTTCTGCGTTGATAGCTGAACACATTTGGTTATTAACTCCAAGGCTTCATCACTGCGGCCTTGGGATTTTAATGTCCAAGCAAGGTTGTTCATGCTGGTCAGCGTGGAAGGATGCTCCTGGCCCAACACCCTCAAACTCGTCTCCATCACTTGCACGTTCAGCTCTTCGGCCTCCTTCCATCGTCCTTGATTCCAAAACGTCGATGCCAGGTTCGCCATGCTGGTCAGCGTGGAAGGATGCTCCTGGCCCAACACCCTCAAACTCGTCTCCATCACTTGCACGTCCAGCTCTTCGGCCTCCTTCCATCGTCCTTGATTCCAAAACGTCGATGCCAGGTTCGCTATGCTGGTCAGCGTGTCTGGATGCTCCTGGCCCAACACCCTCTTTCTCGTCTCTATTACTTGCACCTCCAGCTCTTCGGCCTCCTTCCATCGTCCTTGACGTCGGTACGTCGACGCCAGATTGGCCATGCTGGTCAGCGTGTCTGGATGCTCCTGGCCCAACACCCTCAAACTCGTCTCCATCACTTGCACGTACAGCTCTTCGGCCTCCTTCCATCGTCCTTGATTCCAAAACGTCGATGCCAGGTTCGCCATGCCGGTCAGCGTGTCTGGATGCTCCTGGCCCAACACCCTCTTTCTCGTCTCCATTACTTGCACCTCCAGCTCTTCGGCCTCCTTCCATCGTCCTTGATTCCAAAACGTCGATGCCAGGTTCGCTATGCTGGTCAGCGTGGAAGGATGCTCCTGGCCCAACACCCTCAAACTCGTCTCCATCACTTGCACGTACAGCTCTTCGGCCTCCTTCCATCGTCCTTGATGTCGGTACGTCGACGCCAGATTGGCCATGCTGGTCAGCGTGGAGGGATGTTCCACACCCAGCTTTGCTCTCTGCCCGTCTAGGGCCTTCTTTTGGTATTTCTCTGCTTCAATCCAATGTCCCAGTTCTCTTAATGCTTCTCCAAGGTCATTATAAGCATTCAAGGTGCTTTCATTCATAATTCCCAGCTCCTTTTCCCTCCAGCGAACAACAGAAGAATGTATTCCGACAGCTTCTTTATATTTCCCATCAATCACAAGACATAAGCCCAATTTCCGGAGTAAGATATACCGTTCATTGAAATCTTCACTGAGGGTCGATGCACATAGATACTGAGCATGTGGCATATACAAAATCCATTTATCTTTATTCTCATGCTCCCGTGTTGGAAATAGCTTACAGAGACGTCCAATGGCAGTTTGAGTACAGTTCAGAAGCGACTCACTCATTTTCAGCCAATTCCGGGTCGACAAATGCACCAGGCGGTGCATATCATATAAAGGGTCAGGACCGGTAACTTCTTTCAGCATCGTTAGGAACGAGTAGGCTTTAAGTAATCCGATTGCCTTGGACATGTCTAATGCCGAAGGTGCATCAGGGAAGAGAGACTGTGGTATGTTCCTCGGGCTAAGGCAGGATATGAATGATAGGTAGTCAGCTGCCAATTTGTTCTGACGTTGGATTTGATCAAATGAAACCAGCCAAGTGGAGGCAATCGGATTTTTGGTATCTGCATATCTGCCATCGTCTTCGAAATCCTCGCTGAGAAGTCGGATGACATTTTCTTCACTATCATTCAAAAGTCGTAGGTAATTTTCGATCGTCTCGTCATTCCTATTGATAAAGGCAGCTGCTTGGACAATAGCCAGAGGTAGAAATGTTAACTCTTCCAGTAGCTTTGATGTCGCATCCACGTCGTCCAGGATTTCCGGGTTCAAAAGTAGATCTTGCAGCATCTGGAGAGCTTTGTCTTTCTCCATGCGTTGCAATTCCATCACATTTTTCCCGGCAATACTAGTGGCAACCCCGCGGGTCCGCGTTGTGACGAGAATGGAACCGGCCCGACTTCTTGGTAAGTATTCTGACAGAGTTGAAGTGGTTCTCTTTTCATCCCTGCACCAAACTTGTGCATCATCGGCACTGTCCAGTACAAGCAGCCATTCACCTGCGGATTCATGACTTAGATGCTGTTTGACTAGAGATTTAATGTCTGCCTTATCATCTTCAAGTCCTGGTATTTGCAGCAGTTTTCCAATTTGGCGGCAGTCGGTTTCAAAGGTCGACACATCCGTTGCTTGGATCCAGAACACCGAACAGGTCGGACGCGTGGACTTTATACGATGAGCTATTTCCAATGCCAGCCGGCTTTTCCCAATCCCCCCAAGTCCCATAATAGCATATCGACGGGATCCGCCAGGCCGAAAAAGGCTCTCTTCAAGTGTCTCGAGCTCAGTGCTTCGACCGACGAATTCTTGTATCCTTTCAAATGGAACATGCCATAGCGGAACCGATGGCCGTTCTAAGCAAATTCAGTCAAGCGTTCTTAAATCGGAGTTCGATGAATAAACCAGTTGTATTAGAACGAGAGACTTACCCTGTTCTATCGGCCCAATCCGAGGACTCCAACCTTTCAAGAACGCTTTGGTGCAGGCCGCAGCAGTTGCCGCCGCATAGGGCTGCCATTGCTTGTTCTTGTGGCTATCGGCGTAGTCGCAGACTCCTTTGATCACAATACTGGGAAAATAGTCCCACACCCCAGCACCCTCCATCTCAAATGCAATGATGCCGTCTCTCTTCGCGATTTCATCACGGTGGTTTCCCGATTTCATCACTGTATCGCCAGATCCCATCCTGCCGATATGGATGGAGGGTAGGGTCTCTGACTCCACTGTGTTCATAGAGCTCTGATGTTGCACTGGTCGTTGTCGAGAGACGGTCCTATGTCCCTGACATCCAAGGTCAGTGCAACTCATGCGCAGGGCACCAGGACAAATCTGAGCTTCATCCTCACCACAAGTGGCACAAATTGTGAAGTCATAATGCTTGTGAAGGTAGGATGGTTCAAAGAGCTGGTCGGCCTCCAGGCCAGGATAAGTTGCCCGCCGTAGTTTGTGTTGTAGCTCTCGGAAGAAGTGATTGGTGCTGTCCTGCATTCGCCCACGGTGGTAATCCGTTGTCAGCTTTGCCAAGATGGATCGGATCTCCAAGGGGGGCCTGCCCAGGCTATCTTCCAGTGTATTTTTTCTCTCAAACGCATTTGGATATTGCCGCCCAAAGTCATATTGAATGAGCGACTGACTGATTATGACATCGCCCAGGAATATTTCTTCGTCGTGCTGAGGCCCATGAGGCACACCTCCACATATTCCGACCACCAGGGCAAGCTTGACGTTGTCAAAACTGGCCCGGAGGCTAGTCGCGACGCCCGCCGCACTGACTGTTCCCATGCTTGGCATGTGAGCGACCACAACATTGTGCATGCCTATTACGCCTGTAGTGTATGCATTTGGATCCCCAGGCGCACTGCCAAATGACTGCCCATCGTCTTCCCAATGTTTATCAAACAGAGCAATCACGGCATCAGCTTCCAGTGGTAAGGCGCATATTATCGCGATCTCAAATCCTCGGCGATCGCGAGGGGGAGGGGGTGGCGTCATCTGGGTCGAGGACATTCAGCGCAGCGGGCACTAAACTTGGATTGTCGCAGAGCTCGGAGGGTGTTGTAGAGGCTTGAGACGAAACTTGAGAAACATGAAGAATCAGTAGGGACTTTCTTTATTGCTGGAGGATTTTGAGCAAGACGCTGCATGTACAACAAGGTCAAGACGGAATGGGAGCTGAAGCGCCTATCATAAAAGGCTGGATCTTGGGCTTGGCGTTCCATGTCAGGCTGATGGACTAGGGCGGAACAATAGAGTAGTGTGCATCAAAGATGAGACGACTGCTATTCGGCTGGTGCACTAAAAAGAACGGGAAGGAGTGATGTGAGCATGCTTTGAAATTTATGGATTAGTCACGCCTTCACTTCTGCAATGTGTAAGAAGCCCTCGTTGAAAGTTGGGACCGGGCGAGGTAAAAGCGCCTAAGCCGCCACCAAACCCCCGGTTAGTGATATTTTGCCTGGAAATTCAAGTAACTGCTACTGGAGACCCGGTTTTTTGGTTCTGTCGGCCATACAAGGCGAAGCAGCACGTTGAAAACGTCCACCTTCCGCCATCTCAATGCTCACGACCCATTAGATTGCCCGTTATGCGGAAAAGTTCTAGAGGGAATCACGCATTTCAAGACCCATGCCGCATCCATCCACAATTGCTCTCTCGACCAGCACTTGGATCGTGCGGATGCGATGGTCTAACTTTGCTTTGTCCGTCAGGTCTGTGGTCCCAGAAATCTGCGCTACGAAATTTCATTTCAAGATAGAAGCTGCAAGAACATCTACCATCGCTGGTGCCCGCCGGCAGTATGAAGACTTGTCTTGTGTTCTGATGTCTAGTTAACGGAGGATCTATCTGAGATTCCTCCACAGTCATAGGCCGCGCATACAGCTTGCATCTATCTTGCGTATGCCTCTCGTTACACACTGTCCACCACGTCCGATTGCAAGCGTGCGTTAGCTAGGAACCGGCGGAACCTTAATACAGCGAATCGTTCCACGGCAATTCCTCATTAACTCATCGGATCAGTGCCTGAACCAGCTAGTATGTGGCGTTGAGAAGGTTGACGCCTGCAATCGGACATGGTGGACATTGTATAGTTGCCAATTGTGGTGGCAACTGGGGTTGAAGCATTTAGCTTGTTACTCCAACACTCATGTCCGCCGGCCTGCTGACGGGGCCCGGAACGGGCTCCTAGGCCGTGTCGTCCAAGGGTTGGCCACAACGCTGACCGCGCAGTGCTTCATGCCCGCCAGCTTCTCGTGCTCGCCTGCTAGCATGCTTCTCGCGCCTGCCTGCATGCTTCTCGCGCCTGCCTTCTTCTCGTGCTACGAAATTCCGCACTACATGTGTGACCACCTTCATTCGCTTCTTCCGGAAAATGTAACGAAACTTCAACGGATGATGCCACGAAAAGAAAGATTGTCACGTGAAATCACTTGACAATTTCGTACCTACATGTTGACCACAAGGACGGATGTTTAAGATCCATGATGATTCAGAATGGGGTCTCTGTTCATCATAACCACGCCACTTACTGGCCAACTGCATTGCTGGTCAATGGGATTTCCTGTGGAAGTCCACTAACTGGTCAAGCAGAAGCCCAATAGCTGGTCGAGCTCGGATTGACCCAAAACTCCGCTCAAACTGCTCTATAAAAGTGCTGACATGTGGTGACACACTTTTCTGGTGTGCCTTCGAGGTAGCTCGCTCTTAGCAAGCCCAAGGAGGGCATTCCTGAAGGAAGAAAAAAGCTCGATGAAGGGAGTGCGTTTGACCCCGAATGAGTGCTACAGAAACTGGAGCTTGGCCCTGGTAGAGGGGTCGAATAGAGATTGAAACGTTGCCCGCTCAACTGTTATGGAGCCTCGCTAGGCTCACTTAGTCAGGGTCTGTGACTAAGAGAGATTGGACTCTGCGCAAGCCCTGTTGAAAGATTAGGGGCACGTATCGCCATAGGTAGCAGGCGTAACTCTTGTAGGGTATACAATTCAATTAAGCTAACCATGAGAGACTCCTGGAGTAGCCCATGGCCTGCCTATGTTATCTATGAACGCTTGACATGCTCTCGGGGCCCTCAGTGCTCTCGCTTGGGAGCCTTCGAATCAGAGGAAGCAGTTGTCTTGTGTGTCCTCATGCTTAGGTCGAGAGCACTGGTAGCACCACGCAATCAGCCAAGGCCCTGAGCGCCCTACAATCACAGCGCGCCCTATTCTGCCATGACCACATGTTTAACCCCATTTATGGAGATGCCTGTGGAAAGACGGCAGAAGACGGCGCCGCTAGGGGCTGTTTTCGGCGTCATTTCCACCGCACCCTAACACGCGGGCCCTGTCGCTTTTAAACTCGCTTTATGGTCTTGCGCCAAAGCCTTTTACAGTTTCGAGCCTCTACGCGCTGGCTGTTTTCTGACATTCTTTAGAGAGGGGGAGAGCACTCTCCTGCCTATGAAGGAGTAATTTTCTCTAACAGCAGCTTCACGACCGCCTCGTGTCCGTTCTGCGCGGCCCACGATAGCGGCGTGTGGCCAATGTCATCCTTGGATTCTACGTTGGCCCCTTTCTCGAGCAGCAGCTTCACAACCGCCTCATGCCCGTTCCACGCGGCCCAGCAGAGCGGCGTTCGACCGTAGTCAGATTTGCACTTCACCTCGGCGCCCTTCTCAAGCAGCTTCTTCACCACCGCCTCGTGCCCGTTCTTGGCTGCCAACAACAGCGGCGTCTGGCCATATTCTGCATCCTTGGACTCCAGGTCGGCCCCCTCCTCGAGCAGTAGCTTCAACAACCGCCTTGTGCTTGTTACACGTGGCCCACTAGAGCGGCGTCCGACCATTGTGAGATTTACACTCCACGTCGGCCCCCTTCTCGAGCAGTAGCTCCACAACCGCCTCGTACCCTTTCCACGCGGCCCAGCAGAGCGGCGTTCAACCATTGATAGGTTTGCACTCCAGGTTAGTCCCCTTCTTGAGCAACAGCTTAACAATCGCCTCGTGCCCGATCCACGCGGCCGGCCATAGCGGCCTTTGGCGATCATCTCCATTCTCGGACTCCACGTCGGCCCCCTTCTCGAGCAGCAGCTTTGTAACCGCCTCATGTCCCTTCACCGCAGCCCAGAAGAGCGGCGTCTAACCATTATCACATTTACACTCCAGGTCGGCCCCCTTCTCGAGCAGTAGCTCCACCACCGCCTCGTGCCCTTTCATAACTGCCCGGGACAGCGCTGTGTGTCCAGATCTGTCCTTCCCGGTAATATCCGTCCCTTTCTTCAGCAGCCGCTGTACTACTCTCTCATGTCCATAAAACGCCGCCCAATGTAGTAGCCTCCAGCCTATCTTATCCTGCTTCGGTAGTAACGCCAGAATCTCGTGATTAAAATTACCTAACGCCTCATTATTAAGGGGAAACTTTGAAAGACGCGCTTTGAATACTTACGACAAACAATTCTCAGATTGAGAACTTTAAACCCGCTATGGTAACGATCCCATTCGCCAGGGAATACATTCGCTAGAATTAGCCCCAAGAGTTCGGGAGGGAGATGGCTGAGGCTCATGTTGGCTTTGGAGAAGTTCCGCCTAGTAATTGTCAGCAGTTTATTGACAAGGGTGACTGGATTCGGGAGTTGAGTGGCCCTAGTCGATCTTTGACTTCGCCCTTGCCCCTGCCCTTACCCTTGCCCTAGTATTCGCGTAATCTGGCGCTATTAGCCCTGCGGACTTCGTAGAGTAGACACCTCACGGTGACAGAAGAGAGTACAGAGGTGACAGTGTAGGTCGTGACGAATATATAGACCAGAAGCACGATAGGTTGCCAGTAAAATAAAAGCGGCAGGGCGTTTTTAGGGGTAGGGGCCTGCTTAACTGGAACAGGTTTAGCTTTTTGCGGAGTGCGGCAAAACATTTTGAGCATCTGTCTCGGAGACGCTTTCGACAAGTGGCGCCTTTGACACGGAGCATCGGTCGACGGTAGAGTGTTTGTCTGCGACGATGACGGGATGTTACGATTCTCCTTCTTCTTGTGCGCGTGCCTGACCTTGACATTGCGCTTCTCCAGGGCGCAGTCCGACTATTACGAGCGTCTCGACCTGCAGCCACTCCCACTTGGGTCCTTACTTGCTTCCTTCGACTTTCGGAGCAACGAAAGCTTAGCAGCCTTCGAAGCGCAGAACTTCCGCTTTTTCCCTCGTTCACTTGGGCAAATACTCCGACATGCAAATACAAAAGAACTGCATCTGAGGTTCAGCACGGGAAGATGGGATGCTGAAATATGGGGAGCACGCCCTTGGGATGGCTTCAAGGAGGGTGGCACAGGAGTTGAGCTCTGGGCATGGATTGAAGCTGGCACAGACACTGAAGCGGCTGAAAAATGGTCTACTTTGACGCAATCGCTGTCTGGGCTGTTTTGCGCCTCAATCAATTTCATTGACTCGACACGAACAACCAAGCCTACGCTCTCCTTTTCACCTACCGGCGACCAAGATGTTGGTGAAGAGCTTCACTTTTTACATGGTGTACTGCCGGGCGAGGTGGTTTGTACCGAGAACCTCACACCCTTCCTCAAGCTGCTACCTTGCAAAGGAAAAGCCGGCATATCTAGCCTGCTTGATGGCCACAAGGTATTTGACGCCTCTTGGCAAAGCATGTCTATTGATGTCCGCCCAGTCTGTCCGTCAGACTCGGAATGTCACATCGAGATCTCGCAGACGATTGACATGGTCCTCGATATACCACGTTCCAAACGTCCACGAGACAATCCAATTCCACGCCCAGTGTCTAATGAGGAATTGGTATGCGACCAATCAAAACCTTACCACTCCCAGGACGCCTGCTATCCCCTCGACATGATCAATTCACCCAGCTGGTCGCTTCATGATGTCTTCGGTCGTCCCATGTCTGGCTCTTGCCCTCTGACCGACAGCGAGGGACCAGATGCACAATCCGTCTGCATTGAAGTCCCTCACTCCCAACAAATCTTCATCTCCGCTAGCGGCTTCGAAGTCAAGTCTCCTGCTGGCCAACTCCCAGAATTTCGGTGCTACCAGCTCATGCCGTCCGAAGACTTCGACATGCACCTCCCCGAACAACAACAGCAGCACCAAGGGAAACCTCACTCCTCCAAACCGCACGAACTCCTCCACGTCTCTCGCACCATCACCGGCCACGGCGCCGCCACTGGCGGCCTCCGTACAATCTTCACCAATCCCTCCGCCACCGACCCAATCTCCTTTATCTACTTCGAGACGCTCCCCTGGTTCATGCGCCCTTTCATCCACACTCTCTCCGCGACCCTAACCTCCACCTCCTTCCCCTTCCCCTGGCCTTCCCTGATCAACTCAATCCACTACACGCCGGCCATCGACCGCCAGCGCCCCACCTCCCTCGAACTCCTCATCTCCCTCCCACCCGCCAGCACCGCAACGCTGACCTACGACTTCGAAAAGGCCGTCCTCCGTTACGCCGAGTACCCGCCCGACGCGAACCGCGGCTTCAACGTCGCGCCGGCCGTCATCCGCATCCTCAACGAGACCAACGCCGACGGCACGCGCAAGGACGTCTACATTCGCACGACGAGCCTGCTGCTGCCGCTGCCGACGCCCGACTTCAGCATGCCATACAACGTCATCATCCTGACCAGCACCGTCATGGCATTGGCGTTTGGGAGTATCTTCAACCTACTCGTTCGACGCTTTGTCGGTGTCGACGAGGTTCCGAAGAGTGCGCTTGCCAAGTTACGTGATAGAGTGGTGGGGCGTTTTGTGGCTTTGAAGGATAGATTTGCAGGCAAGGACACGAAGGTTGAGTGAGGGGCCCGGTGAGCGAAAAGGCTGGACTTTGTTGATCATGTATGGGCTAGACACTTGGATACGCGAGAGCAGTAATACCTCCCGCGTTATGAAAATGAAAGCTGTGAATATTCAATTAGTTTTGTCATTACTCGAATTACCGCATTGATCATGCAAGCTGAAACCGACGCTAAAGGTAAACATGGACGCCGTCAAAAGACTGCAAGAAACAGAATATCTAGCCTTTGTGCTCAATCCCTTTCCAACATGCCACCAACAACCCCCAAGAATCATTCGTCGAGTTCTTTTGGCAGCAGACTTTTTCGGCCACTACAAGTTTACATACTTCCTTTCCTCCAGGGTGTTCATTGCTGGTTTCGTCTGGAAGTGTGAGCCAGGCCCCGTTGGAGTCAGCGCAGTGTTTCCAGACTGCGGACTCGTCATCTTTTCCGACGTCGCGCTCTGCTTCCCTCCAACGATGCCCTGTTCTTGGCCGACTCTCGTGTCGATCTGGGCTGGTTGCTGCGTACGGGTCTCGACAGGACTAACTGGCGCACTGTCGGTGTACTTGCCTGCCTGCTGCATGATGATGCCATGCCACTGCACTACATCGCTCTGGGTGTGCGCCTTGAACGTGAATTCTGACGTCGTTGCAAGTTTCGAACCTAGCCTGCCGCCACTTATGTCCTTGCCCCTTAGCATAAATTTGACTCCATCTAAAGCACCGACGGTGCAATCTGGTAGGTACAGCGACACTTTTGGTGAAGGGTCCTCACGGAAGTCATCGTCGTCCTTGAATTCGTGCAAATAGCCTGCTGGGGTGACCGCGTAATAGCTCGCACTGTAGCCACCCAGTTTGCCGAGAGCGCGAGATTTACGCTCTAGAGAACCTTCGATGAGTGGCTTGGTGGCGGGATGTCCTCGGTTGGGGAAGGTAACGTTGGCCATACTTCGAGGTGGGGTGTTCGGATCGATCATCTTGTCGGAGTTGCGGTGCACGAAGCCGTTCCATTCAAAGTCGGACGGGATCTTCTGAGCCGTTCCTGCAATATCGCTATACATGACTTTCTGCCGGTCAGCTTGGCCGCCCATGAGCTGGTTGAAGGAGTTCAGCGCATTCTGAACGGTGGCGATGAGGTGGGCTTCGAACTGCTTGAAAGAGTCCTGGACGGACAGCAGATCTTGACGGTTGTTGTTTTCTTCAAGGATCTGCTTGTTCAGCCGATGACGAATTCCGCGTTGGATAACGTATGGATCATTACGTGCATCGACATGACCTCCGGTGGAGTCGACCATTGCGGTGTATTGGCCGAGGAGCTCGATGTGCTTCTGGGATTCGTTTCGGGCCTTGTCAACAGCCTTGGAGCCTTTGGCAGCTCCGGAGTTGAGCTCTTTGGTCTTGTTCTTGATTTCGGTGTGCAGACGCTCGAGTATTGGAAGTACACTTCCAGTCAAGTTCTTCGAGGTCTCGAGATGCAGGTTGGACTGTGCCTGTGTGTTAGAACGGATGTTCTCAAAAAGGCCAGCGATGCCGCCTAGATTCTGATCGAAGTGATGGCCTTCCTTCAATGGTTGGGAGACAGTCTTCAATATCTTCTCCTTTTCTTTCGCTGATGATTTTTCGTCTTTTGCTACCTCTCCAATATAGTCCTCCAGATACGCAGTCATGTGTTTCCAAGCTTGGAGTCGCTCCTGTAGCAAAGCGGTAGTATCGCTGGGGTCGGCATCGGGGACCGCCTCGTCCGTCCTGCTCCTGTTGGGTAAGTTGGTTGTGGGGGCCATGGCAGAATACGGTGGAAGATCTCCCAATGGGATTTCCGATCGGCTGGACTGGGCGAGAAGAGACGTGGGCGGTCTAGGTCTGCCTTTGTTATGGAGTCTGGATTTTGTTGGAGCACGCCTTGACTGTGATGTTTGAGTTTGGGCTCTAGCATTTATTAGAGGTGCAATATGCCAATGCGCCATGATAAACCGTGTGGGAAGGGCGTTAAGTGTGTCAATTGTTCAAAGCACGAAACATGTGCGAGGCAGCACGTAACTAGAGTGACAAACATACCTTCAGTGTGCGGATTTGCGAATATCGTGCTTGCTGTTGTGGAAGACTCCACGAGAGAAGGAGCAAAGTCGGCTTCCTTCCTCAAGGCAGTCGGCGGGCTCCTAAGATTGACCGCACTGTGATATCGAAACTTAAACGCGCCCCCAGATACGTCATGTCGATCTCAGTTCACCCAATGCAGAAAGAGTCTACGCGGCTTTCAGCACAGCCCATTTTGGATGCCGATGTTCTAGACTTGCAGACTTGTCGATCTACACAGCCACACAGCCCCATCTTTCCCCCGACAAAGCTTCTTGAGGAGCATCGATTTTCTAGATGGACTGCATTACCACTACAATTCTTCTGGGGCTGGTCTTTCGCTTTTCAGTCAGTCCTGTCAATCTTCTGCGGAGCTTGACCTGCGTTCACGATGATTTCGCTCTAGCAGTAAGGGTTTAGATTTGTAAGGAGCTGTATCTGGAACACTGAACTCAATGTGAACTTGTTCCGAGCGACCAAGTTGGGCAGCCTATATTCACTTCACTATGCGAGCGGCACCCTATTGCCTATAAAGCATATACTCTACCCTTTGATAGTGTTCTATTAGCTCAATATTAGTCTTTATTGGCATTCATTAACCTCTCTCTTTTGGATCCAACGTTGGAAGTCAATCTAGGATAGGGACTGCGCTTCGATGTCCACACACAGCCTCTCATAAGTCAAGGCTTTCGTCGTTCCTTCATGACAACCTTCTTGTCCTACGAATAGCAGCTCCATCACATCGACTTCTGTTCCGCCTTCGAGGTGGAGGGAGAATAGTCCTAGCCCGTCGGCACTGTCTCTTCCAGCTGTACCTTCCCACGTGCCCCATCGCTCTCTCGCTTTCAATTCACACAGCCCCTGCCCTGACCACCATGGAGCGCCCCTTGGCCTTAGCGTCTACCGCATCAACGAAACGAGCTCCTAATGATCACCTCGAAGACGTGTTTCCTAAGAAAATCAAGACTACGAAGCCAGACGAGCGAAAGTACGATTTCGGCGAAGAGCCACTCGAAGTCGCTCAATCAAGGTAGGCCACCATTGAAGCAACCGGTGTGCTCCCGATCTCCAATGCATTTTGATGACTTGAATCAGTCTTCTCGAATCGGGCGTCTTCTCTGATCTCAAGATCACGTGCAATGGGCGGACCTGGAACGTGCACAAATGTATCCTTGCCGTTCGATGCTCTTTCTTTGGCGACTACGTCAACATTGGCATCGTCTTTGACTACACGCATCTGGGTGGTGTAGTGAGGCACAAGCGCAGCAGTCCACTCAGCAGCTTGATGGACGACTTCAGCGATCGCGTAAACGCACCAGCTGCGAAGCTGAGATGGCTGAACAATGTTGAACGTATTCTTCCGTCCGATACTCCAGACACACTTTCCATGCAAGATGGTGATTGCCTGTATGTTGTTAAGGAGCAGCCGGCAGATGACCAACTCGACGAGTTTGTCAAAGAAACGAAGAAGAAGATGAAGTT
>Ga0335072_10003788_pt1 | contig 22661 bp, 20 predicted proteins | sample Lox_Sample_21_FD_206725 | JGI IMG/M metagenome (GOLD analysis project Ga0335072, IMG submission 206725) | Soil microbial communities from Loxahatchee National Wildlife Refuge, Florida, United States - Lox_Sample_2.1 | ecosystem: Environmental > Terrestrial > Soil > Wetlands | place: USA...
TCAAAGGCCATTTAGGTGTGGTTAGGGCCGTGACATTCTCGCCGGACGGCAAAACACTAGCGTCGGCATCGGAGGATAAGACAGTTAGGCTCTGGGACTCGACGACAGGAGCGGCATGCCGCACGCCGCACGCTCGAAGGCCATTCGGGTGGGCTATGGGCCGTGGCATTCTCGCCAGACGGCAAAATACTGGCGTCGGCATCAATGGATAAGACAGTCAGGCTCTGGGACTCGACGACAGGAGCCGCACGCTGCACGCTCAAAGGCCATTCAAATGGGGTCTGGGCCGTGACATTCTCGCCGGACGGCAAAACACTGGCGTCGGCGTCGGGGGATGACACAGTCAGGCTCTGGGACTCGAGGACAAGAGCTGCACGCTGCACGCTCAAAGGCCATTCAAATGGGGTCTGGGCCATGACATTCTCTCCGGACGGCAAAACACTGGCGTCGGCATCAATGGATAAGACAGTCAGGCTCTGGGACTCGACGACAGGAGCCGCACGCCGCACGCTCGAAGGCCATTCAGATGGGGTCTGGGCCGTGGCATTCTCGCCGGACGGCAAAATACTGGCGTCGGCATCAATGGATAAGACAGTCAGGCTCTGGGACTTGAAAGTAATATAGTCAATAACCTTTCTGAAGGGAATCGATTGGGATTTGTTAGAGGCTGCTGTATTTAAGCTGAAAGCGATGCTCTGGTCTGTCAGCACTTCGGAACTTTGAAGAGAAACTCAGTCCTTCGATAGAGGAGATACAGAGAGCGAAGGAGTCAGTGGGAAGTGTGGCAGGCAGGTAGAGTGTCGCTTTAATCGCCTGCTGAGTGAGGTTTGGCAATAATAACTATCTTCCCAGGAACCAGGCCGACGACATGATGAGCCCGAACGAGAATACCATAGGGTGATGGAAAACTTTAAGCGGCATCTCGGTCTCCTCTGAAGTAATCAAACCCGAATCGGGCAGAGAATGGAGCAGCTAGATAATCAGGCTTCAAGACAGCGTGAGTCGACCTCGCGAGCTGAGACCGCCCAGATCATCTGGCTCGACTCTGTTTGGATAGATCTGCCTAGTTCCCCTTACTTCCGTTGCCCAGCAAAATTAGATCACGGCCGTGATGGCTCTGGATGACAGCCGCCAAGCTCTCGGCGACAGTCTCACCGCTCTTAAGCCAAGGCAACACCATTCGCATCCTGACCCTGATCACCACTGCCAATCTCCCGCCGGGCCTCGTTTCGCTCAGACACAACAAGACAAAGATCCCTGATTCTCTTCCCTGAAGAAGTGCAATAATACAGATGTACCTTAACGTGCGCTAGGCGCTGTTCTCACTCGGCGACGGGGGTCGTCCCTTGATAGCCTCGGCCTCGGAACATATCTCTGGCTACTCTTCGTCTTCCTATTCGCCACGTTTGGTGTCGCCTTTCAGCTTCGAATGGATCAGCGAACACTACGATCGGTGGATACTCAAGATCAAGGGCAAAAAATTGAAGCTGCGAGCGGTGGAAAGAGCCTGGAGGGAGTGGGTTATGGGCAGCGATTTTTGGATTGATAACCACTCCTACCTGGGAATTATGCCTTCCGGTTGAACGCCCCGTGGTCGAGTTCGGCTCTGGTCTGGTGGGGAGGGCAGGTTTTCGTGGCATTTGGATACCATTAGACCAAAGGCGCGATATGTAGTCATACGATCATCAGAGCATCTGTGGCTCATGGTGTGGGATTCCGTAGTCGGCCACTGGGACAGCATGGACTGCCAAGTGGTGAGGGATAGAATTTTGGCTTTCCAATAACCCGGAAAAGGGGAGCTACCATGACATAGATGAGGAGATTTGAATTCTGGGAGTACTACAGGAGGCCAGTTTTGCTCACTAGTTGGGGTTAATAATAGCGCAGAGGCAGCGCTCACATCATCTTCAAGGCATAAGGAAGCTGATGCAAGGTGAAAAGAGATATCGTGAAAGGGCCTTGGAAGGAGGATTTGCGGACGTGAACTTTGAAAAATGCCCAACGAGCACAGGTTAGATGTGAACTCATCTGTGGGTCTATCAATCAACTTGTATTAGGAGAATGCTATACCAGTTTCCCTTTTCCTGCATTACGAACGCCGCCAATGCACTTCGTGCTGATGTCCCGTCATGTTCAACTCGCCCTCACCTCCAACGCTCACTGACGAACTAATGAGTCGCTCATGATGCTTATGCAGGCAACCCGAGATTCAACAGCCAAGCTCCGCTGTTGAATTCAGCATAGGTGGCCGCGATCTGGCCTTTGCTGTTGATGTTGAAGACATCGATACCCTTGACCGCCTCGGAGCCGCCGGGGCCACTGGTACCAGCGGTGGAGATCCAGCGCCAAGCGATCTTGGTGCAGCTGCTGAAGACATCCAGGGTCGAGAGAGTGAGCGGAGGCTGTGCAGTGGAGCTGGTGATGAATTGAGTTATATTCGAGAAGGTAACCGTTCCTTCCTACGAATGGCAAGGCATTAGTTGATGACGTCATGTAAGGAATAAAGAGCAGAGGTTGCGTATTGGATAGAACAAGGGGGAAGGCCTTACGAGAGAGCCATTGGGTTTGATGAGTTGATTGATCGAGTCACTAGTATCGGTCCAGGTGCTGGCGAAGAGGGCTTTGGCTGTCGTGTTGAAGTTCGCTGCGGTAGGATTCGCAAGCAGGTAGTTGAAGGCGTTGACAATTTTGGTCGCCTGGCTGCTCGTCAAGCAGAAGATGATGGGGGTAGCGGTGAATTCAGACGCAGTGGCTGAAGTCCGTGTTGCGAGGACCCCCTTCTCTGTGCTTCTCTGGAAGACCGGGGTGGCAAGAGCGCTGGTGGCAATCGCCAAGGTAGCAAGGGTTGAGAAGAACTTCATGTTGATTGTTTTGAAACGAGTGGCTAAGATCGATAGATCTTGGGTTTAACGAGTGGCTAAGATCGAAGGATCTTGAAGATAGATGACTGAACGATGAATTGAGATGGTGTGTTGAAATGAACGAAGTGGGAGCTACGGGACGACTTTATAAGGGCACTCCAAGCGCTATGACAATATCCTTGGTGACCTGGACCGGGTTAGCGAGACGCTACTCTTGAACCTTTCTAGTGCAGCTGTGGAGATTGAGCATAATATGTGGACCAAAACCGGAAATACTAAGGAGCTAGGGAGATGGCGAAGGACAAACATAGTGCAGAAATTGTCCCTTCGTATTGTCATATACACAGGTAAGTCCTAGACAAATGGCTCTCCTGACAATACGATTGCCGTCATATCATTTCTTGCCCGGTCACTCCTTCAAGTGCTCATGGCACGGCCACGGCGACATCCCATCGTTATCCCATTTAGGCGGAATGGAAGGATCTGATTGTCCCTGCGGCTCTCAGGAGATGGTGGAGGCCAAGGCTTGATGTCTCACAGGGATAGCGGGCGTTAACCGGGAGCTAGCGTCGATCTCCCAATTGAGGGAGGCCTAAAGGGATCTGGGCCAGCCCATCACTGCCCCCCTCCTCCTAAGATTTAGATTCTTCCGAAAAGGACTATGACCTCGTTTCAGGAATCGTTTGATCTGGCCGCGCGAACTAGGGCGATCAGTAAGCCCTTGTCCCATCGGCCAGCTCTCCTGGCGCCACATTTCCCTTTTGACGTCAAATCAATCCCCAAAAAGGGAGCGAGCTTGAATAGCGCGCTCAGGGGTACGCGCCACCCCCGAGTTACAGATCCGAGGCCCCGCGCTCCGACAGTGAGGAATTATTGGAAATTATTTTCCACTCCTTACATGTGATGAGGGTCCCGGGGCTTAGGCACGCGAATGGGAAGGATGAAGCTTGGACTCCTACGGAAGGCCTGACCGATGTTGGAAGCACAACCAGGAGCCCGCGGCGCTTTAATGGAAAACCGGAAATCAAGTACAACAAACCTGGCCGGCACGTGTGAATGTGGAGTTGTTGATTCAGCACGTTAGCCTCAGCGCCAGGGCTGGCTCCTTTACTCCGTCCTCTTTCCTTTGTAAAAGCCAAGCGCTGTGAAGCGCGGCTTGTTTGGCGAGCTGTCAGACCAAGTGGATTTAGTCAGCCAGCAGTACTTTCCAGTCGAGCCGGTATTTCAAACCCCCTTGGCTGGCCTTCCCATGGCATGACTTGGGAGGTCTAGGTTCTAGAGCTACGGTGCAGCCGGAATCGGCTTGCTGAACGTTACTCTTTCGCTAAGTCTAATAACTGAAACTTCAAGGTAACACGAAAAGGCGTTCCGGTTGCTTCCTAACACAAAGCCCTGGCCAATTTTGGAACACGAGTGGGCTCCGTATTTTCGTCATCAAAACTATCCTCTGACTCGTTTGCACAAGCCGTGCCTCCTCACAATCATCAACAATCTTCCGTACACGCCATCCTCACACAAGATTTGTTTCACTCTGTTTCGCGAGTTTTTATCCACGATCAAACATCGGAACGCTCTGTCGTCGTGTTTGGAGAACCTTCGGGACCAGCAGCCAGCGCTTCCGACCATGTAGCCCAACGGGGTCTGCATTTCTCGTTTCCACCAATCCTTCTTCCATGACTATGCGACTCTCCCACATGTCCAAGCTCGGCCCTTCTGTCCTTCCCCTCCTCTGCAAGAACCAAAAACCCACCGGCCATCGCCATGTTCTTCATCAGATTGATCTTTTGCTCCTGGTCTTTTAGCTCCGTGTGGAAGATCAACGCCGTCAATATACACCACCCGGATAGCACCATAGCCAACCATCGTGTATGCGATGCGTTATGATCAGCAAGTAACATGCTTCCGCCGCCGATTTCGAGGGCAGCGGCTGGATAGAGAAGGTAACCAGGGACGCCATATGCTTCCATATAGGCTTGGGTCTGTTTAACGGCGCCGAGCTTGCCGATACCTGAGACGAGGAAAAGGATCGACATTAGCACACGGGCGGCGGCGTGGATTTTGGTGGTAGAGAAAAGAGATTTGAGTTGGGGCATTTTGAAAGTCTTGGGGGGGGACTGGCAGTGGAGGAACACTCTGGAAGATAGGGATACAAGCTTCAGGTCTGAGTATGTTATTGTTGTCTACAGAACTGAGTTTGAGAGAGAAAGGGTGCTTCGCCGAGGTTCACATTCGAAAAGAGCTCGAATTTGAATGGTCCTGAGACCCCCCTCCTCAATTGCGACATGAAATGTCAGACATTGCTGACACAATAATGGACAGTCGAGTTCGCAAGCTTATGTAAGCCTTCCGTCGCCGTCAATTCGAGCCTTTTGGATTCGCGAGGTCTGTTTATTGGGGACATGCGATGAGGAGATATGCTTACAGACATATGACTAAGGCCTGACTAAGATTGGCATCTACTGTGATCTTGGCAACACAGCCAGTAACTTGGTATCTTGCGGTGGCCTTTCTACAATCGGGCCAACACGACTTTTGAAATTTCTACTTCCCAGTTGTGACCTAATTTGGAGACATCTCGACCAGTATGTCTATCTTGACCGTCTAATCGAGCTCTCTACGCCTACGAGATGTATGCCTCCGAGATGTACGCCTATGAGGTGCGTACAATTAAGGTGCATGCCCATGAGGTAGGCGGCATGAGATGCACGCCCATGAGTTGTATGACCATGAAGTGTATCTGACGACATACACACCCATGAGATGCACGCACGCCCGCGAGGTGCACGCCCATGAGATACGGGCCTGTGAGGCGCATGTCTGAGACACGCCCATGAGACACACACATAAGATGAACGCTTAGGAGGCATACGCCCGTGAGGTGCATGACCATGAAGTGCATCCCCATGAGATGCGCACCTGTGAGGTGCACGCATATGAGAGACACGCCCGCGGGATACCTCCCATGAGATGCACGCCCATAAGATGCAAGCCCGTAAGACGGACGCGCATGAGGTACACGCCAATGAGATGCACGTTGATCAGCCCAGATCCGGGGCCACTGAAGGTCGGCGAAGTAGACGCATTGTCTCAAGTCTTGATCGTCGCGAATATGCAGGGACAGTGTGCCCTGAAATGAAGCATTCGGGCTTTGTCCGCAACTGACGGCGAAGAAGCTTCCAAACTCTATTGCAAATCAACTCCAGGTCTTATTGAAGGCGACCTTCAGGCTTAACTTGCGGAAGGGCATCCTCTAAAGCCACCGTATTCCATCCAACATCTGTACTCGTGTACTCTCGCACCCTACCGCTGCTCTCTTATTTCCTAACTTCTTTGTTGATGCTATCGTTAGGACTGACTCAGAAGTTTCGGCGGCAACAACTAAAAAGCGCCTTCCGGTATATCTTACTCTTTTGCACACGTTAACTTCTCGTGGGATTCTCTTGCTGGCCTGCAATTTGTGAGTTGCCTAGCCTTGCAAGGGTTTTGGCCTAGATTTGCCTAGCGCATCCTTTTGCTCAGCCGCCCCCTGTTCCAGATCTATCAAGTACGATACTCTTTGGAACGTGGCAAGCAGGTTGGAGATTGGGAGGGATGGATGGTGGAAGACCCCAAAACAGGCTTTTCCCTAGACTTTCGCAATCTATAGCTATCTTACAAAAAATCCTCCGAAATCTAAACCCAGGCTTAGTATATATCGTCCTAATGACCACCAGATTTCATAGTCAACACGGGCAAGCCGAGCGACACTAGCAACGAATGCCAGGCCCGTCAAAGTGGGTCTAAAGCTTTAACTCAGACAAGTCCCCATGTTAAGTGACTGGCCAATCAATGCGATGTATCTCGCCCACATTGCGAGCGGCGCCGGAAAAATAGCATCACTTGCCCAGGCCATGTAGAGAACGGTCTCGTCTTTCACGATCTCACTGTAGCTGTTCGCGAAAGGGCAGCCCAATAGTGTGAAAAGAACCATCGTATCCAGCAAGGGAGTCAGTCGCTAGCTATGCCGCTGAGAAAATCGATTGACCTTGGATCTGAGGTTCAAAGCACACCCGGACCTTATTCTCCAGCCGTGATTAACGAATTATGTGGCATACGTGCTCCTACACCTACTCTTCAATCTGATAAAGCTGCCTTGACTAAGGCAGCAGTCACTGCCTTCCTTTCGCAATGGAGCAAACTCCAATGTTGACCTTTGGTGGAATGTCCTAGATGTGACTACTATTCGGTCCTCACAATCATTGTCCACCGGAAACCTAGGGATCGCTTTGCAAGCAGTCTCGCTCATGGCATTAGCATTGCGACTAGAGCTACAACATCGCGATATGAAAAGATCCACTGCAGTGATGTACGGATGTCGAGCATGATCAACGCTCGAGGCCCAGATCAATTTCCAAGTCCTGCTGACACACTTCACAGAGGTAAGCAGCGGCTTGAGACGATGTAACATTATACTCTCTTCCGAGACTGTAAAAGTATTGCCTGACATGGCAGTCACGCCACAGGCTTAATCGATAGTCATCTCCGGCATAACTTCGGCGCTCAACAGCCTAGTTGCCGCCTCCCTGTCTCATTCGCCGCGCTGTGATGTTACGAACAACATCCGCGTCGCCACTTCTGATGCCCGCCAGCCACTATTACCTTCATCTTGCCCGAGACAGCCTGACTGGACTAAGAGCTACTGGCTTGGAACTTGGCTCAACCACCGGAGTGGGAAGAACAAGGCCACCTCTACCAAATGCTCATTTGTCCAAAATCTCAACGGCCTCTACCACCAGAGGGCATCAAAAGGGCTTTATGTACGAGCCACCCGCCATTCCTCTCGGGCTTGGGATCCTCTGGAGGCCTAAAGGCATGAGAGAGCCATCAAAGACATCCGAGCAGGCTGCCAGACTTCATGCTGGCAGCAAGCCTCACAGAGTGCTTACTAGAGCGCTGTCAGTTTCATAAGCTTGCTGGTCATTTGAAATCCCCCCTTCGCATGGTAGGTCTCTGCGTCTTGGCAACCCTGAACGCCGCGGAAAAGCGAACCCAGTATCCATTCCGCACTAGTCATATGCTGGTTCAAAATCTCGAGGCTACCTTGAAAATATGTGTTGAGAACAAAGCTTTCATGCTGAAGGTCGCAATTGGCTTGGACTCCATTCCGAAAGGCCCCCTGTGCGAAGATCTTACAGGTATCCGGAGACCAAGCTGGCACTCCGTGCGAATACAATTTCAATCATCCGACGAGTACATCACGATTTGAAAACACCTTGCGCAAGCTTCAAGGTATTCTGCTAGCTAAGTTCACACTTTACAAAGACCAGTAAGCGCTTGAAAATAGGTCAGCCTAGTCATACATCGAGATATGCATCATGTTATCTCTTCAAGCTCCTTCCAACGGCAACTCAATCCATGCATCAAAGTGCATACGTAGAAGTACCAAAAAGAACAAAGACGACTAAAGGCAGGCCGGGGGACTCAAAAGTGTCACTTAGCCTAGAATCCCATCTCTTCAAAACCCGGCACAAGCGTTCGCCTGCTTAATCGCCAACGGGCCTTTGCAGCTCACGCCATTTGGCTCCCCCGCACCCCACCACCAGATCTGGTAGCTGTAGATGGCTGCCTGCTCTGCATTCTGGCACGCATAGAAGAGGTTATGGCCATTGTTGGTCAAGATGCCATTGCTATCAAAGGCCCAGCCCGTCGTCCGCACGCCGGGTGGCGGGTTCCCGTGGGGGATGGAGAAGCCAATCGGCTGCGTTTGGTGGGGCACGATGTACGCCTGCTGGAAGCCGGTTGGTGCTGAGTGGATTGAGAGGAAGGTGAGGCCATCACTGTTGCCGGCGACGTCGGCGCCTGAGACGACCAGCGGCTCCGAGTAGGACTGGTACTTGATCTGGCCGATCCAGGCAGAGCTGTTGGCGTAGAAGAGGTTGAAGGACTGCAGGTAGTTGAGGTCGAAGAGGCCGCCGCTGATGGCGAGGGCGAAGTTACCTTGGGCGGGTTGGCGCTCTTGGAGGACGGGCGAGGCGGTTGTGGTTGCGATGAGAGCCGCGGCCGCCGCGGTGAGGGCGGAGATGAACATTTTTTTTTTGGTATCGAGCCGGTTAAAAGTATGGCAGATCTAAGGGTTTAGGATGAACTGCGATGAAGGGAGCAGTAGAGTTAGTGCTTGAGAACGCGGGAAAATGTTTCCACGTCATGTAAGTGGGGTTCATTTCGAATTTATATCCCCTCGAGCACTTTTCGTTCAGCGGCAAGGGCATGGCTACAGCGGCCATCGTATTTGCCTGAATCAAGTGCGAATCACACCAAGGCTGAAAGTAAGACATTGGATGCTACAGTAGCGGGAGGGGTTGTGACACATGATGGTGGTGGGAAGTCGTGGTAGGCGAGACACGCGATTATTAATGGATATGATCATAAGAGGACCAGCGTGAAAGGGAAAAAGAAGAAAGGGTGCAGCGGCGGGGGTTAGCCTTAGGTGGGTATGGGGTGGCTTGGGGTAGCTAGCGACCCCAGATCTCTAGGCACTCCGACACGCGCGAGCATCATTTTCGCGGCACATGGCGGAAAGTATAGCGAGTGGCAATTGTGATTGGTATACCACCAGCAATGAAAGCACGTGTAACAGCTGACAGTCATCAAAATTGCACATTCGCAAACGCATGGAACAGTGAATGTGCCGGGTTGACAGCTTAGTCCGTAACTGTACCACCAGATCAGCTCAACCGGTGGCCAACACTCTATTCGACAAGATCTTACCAGCTGACTCGGTCAATGAATCATAATTCGCGTCGATCTGCGTCTCATCTGGTTGTAGTTGGCGTCAACTTGCCAAGCGTAGCTCTGCGCGGCCATCGGAGACGCGACAATTGAGAGGTGGATTCAGGAGCAGCAGAATCGCTACGTTCACTTTCACCCGATATGGTAGCCCTGCGCTTCTCTTCCTTCCGCTCTTTCGCCTTTTTTCTCAGCCCCAGTCCTGGTTGGTTTATATAGTCCTCCTTTGTCTTCCGGCCATAAAATCCAATTAGCGCCGTGTCGAATTGGACATACTCTTTTTCCTTTGCCCAAGCACGCAGAGCTGCTAGATAATCTGCTTCGGAAGGAAAGCCGCGGTATGGAGTCTGCATTGGGACCACAATGGATGCTGTGTCAGGAATGTCTGCAGTTGATGGGGATAGAGATGCATCGCGCTCTTTGTGATCTGTGATTGTGGCAACGGAGACGAACGAGGCAGCGGACGAATGTGGTGGCGGGAGGATGGTGTCAGCAAGTAAATGCTGACGATCTGATTCGAAAGACATGTTGGATAGTTGGGATCGTGCCTTCAAATTGTGCCTGTGATTGCACGCCTTGTGTGTTTTTAACGATGGGATGAAATGAAGGGGTTAGGAAACTTGAGTGAACCCGCCAGGGGCTTCGAAGCGTCAAGACAAATAATGAAACCTGATTCTAGAAATAGTGAGGAGGGGGTGTGGAATACTTATCGCATCGCGCCACGGCTGGACTTCGTGCTGATGCGTGAGAGCCAATGATGACCTTACATGCGCGCACCCGTCGAACGTTCTCCCGAAGCCCCCTTCTTCAGGGCCCAAGCCTTGGCACTGTCCCAATTTACCGTTTACTGCCCAGTTGCCACTGGATCCATTGCGACAAGAGGAGTCTTGCTTATAATGGAGAACAAGTTATTTTATCTTGCAGCTTCTAATTCCTCCCTTTTCCGCCTACAAGCTGGTCCGTACCACATTTGCGCTACCACCAAACTTGTGCTCAGCACCATGATACCTGTCAGCAGCGTAAAAGCCCATCCAACGCCTATTCTGTTAGACAGCGGAAGCACTGCCGCTGTCCCGCCAGCACCTAATAGACACCGCGCCAGGTTCAAGGCGGCAGTCGCAGAGGCGCCTCGATTGGAGAACACATCCACCAAATATGTGGTTATCACGCCTTGGATTGACGTCGCTGCCCAACCGAGAAAGAAAGTGCATATAACGGGCACCGAGATGTGAACTCGCCGGTCGAGTGTCCAGCCAAAAACTAACGATGACACACATTGCAGACCGGCCCAGAGCCAGATCGTTCTCAGGCGTGCACGCTCCAGCGGGAATTTCTCGGAATTTCCAATGAATTGCTTCTTGATTCGGCGGTAGTCGATGTTGAGCAGCTTTCCAGTGAGGAGTGTTCCCATGATGCAGCCAACGCCGTTCGCAATAAAGGTCAGTCCGATCTCGATCTCGTTGAGTCCATAGGCCCGCGCAAAGAATGTTGACATGGCTGCAATGGTCATCTGCCACACTGTGTAGTAGATGGAGAGGAATACAATCACGAGAATGACCTCCAACCTAAAAAGAATTCGCAACGGTCCTAGCAGGTTCAATGTCGCCTTCTTAACAGGGCTATCTAAGGTTGGGCGCTCTTGGGCTGCCACTGAGTTGTGGTGTTGCATGAATCGGCAGATGTAGGCGAACAGTGGCCGCTGAATGCCTGTGGCAGGTCGATCACCGTTACCGACCACAGAGCGGAGGGTTTCAGGTAAGAACAAGATCAGGACCACTAGGAAAGCCCCGCCATAGATGGCAAGGAACCAAAATATCCACCTCCACCCGAGGGTGCCTGAAAACAGCCCTCCTAGGACGGGCCCAAGGGCCAGGGGGACGAGGATACCGGCTTGGAAGACTCCCATATACCCGCCTCGCTCTTCCCGTGTGGTGATATCTCCTATCACTCCTGCGCCGAAGGCTACCGTGCTAGCACTTCCTGTGCTCTGCAAGCACCGCAAAATCAGGAGCTGGTAGAAATGTGTCGTCTCGGCCAGGCCAACACATGCACCGAGAAAGACGACGAACGTGCAGATGTAGGCGATTCTGCGACCTCGTAGGTCTGAAAAGGCGCCCCATAGAGTAGGCGAAAGGCCCTGGAAGATCATGTACGAGGTCACCGTCAAGTTGATCAGTTCAGTCGAGACCGAAAGGTTTGTTGCAATGTTTGGAATGGCTGGGAAATACATGTTGCTCGCGAAGCCGCTAAATGTCGCGGCTGTCGAAACGATGCCGACGATTAATGCTTTCTGTCGAGATGTGAATACACTGTATGGTATCGTGTCGAGTGGCGCATCTTGCTTAAGCTGGTCGTCAGCCATCAATGGTAGTTGAAGAATAAGACGAGTAGATGTGACTGTAGGGTAGCTCGAATCAAGGAAGGGCCTAGATATACCCAAAATTGTGGGGTATTTCGGAATTCCACCAATTCGGCCAACGCCTATTGGAAAGCTCTTCTTGTAGACCACCGCAAGATTCTTAGAACATCTGCTGCCTAGCTGTATGGCTCATTCTTCTCCATGGATGTGTGCTGGGCATGAAAAACTTTGTTTGATGCGCTTACTTCGGGCCTCCTAGGTTTAAGCCTTGGGAGACAGATATGCCAAAAGCGGCTCCCAAAACAACAACGCTGAAGGAGCCTGCACTACCAAGAAAGAAAGCCTGTAAGCAGTGCACCAAGGCCAAAGTAAGATGTGGTTTGGAGAGACCGAGTTGTAGAAGATGCCAATCTCGAGACCTGCCGTGCAAATACCTCACCCTCGGCCCTCTGCCAGGAAACGTAGCCACTCCAACCAGGCCCCCATTCGACGCTACAGAACCCGAGCAACCTACAGCTCCAGCGAGATATCAACCTACGCCGATTGGACCGGTAGACGATATATTCTTCAACCCTCACCTCACACCAACACTCCAAAGGCAAAATCAAGAATTCCGCTCCGCTGGAGCCCAACACCGGAATACAACCGACTACACCACCATCGACCTAATCTCAGTCACAGATAGCGCCCTCATCCGCGACCGCTGGCTGCAGTCCTTCCTCCCCACGCCGGGCCAGAGAGCCAAGGTCCTGCCGCCGCATACGGTGCAGTTCCTGTCCTGCATCTTTAGGTCGTATTCCAGAAAGCTGCTCCGGCCGGGCAACTTTCCACCGTTCGTCAACTCGTTGCAAGTGGTGGAGGGCGAGCTTCCGCAGGCGTTGGCCAATTGCTTCAGCTTGGTAAGGATGTGGGTGGGGCGAGAGCAGGGTAGCGAAGTCATGGTCGTTGAGACGGTGAGGAGCGAGATGGAACGGCTTTTGGATGAGGTATGTATATAGCCACGTTCTCGGTACCAAGTGGGAGGAATATCACAGCGCATTCTAGGCCACATGGTATTTGAATTGAGATGTTACGACCAGCAGAGCACAGTATCCTCCCAGCGAAACGCTTTCCATTTTCACTCGCAAAAGGACTTGCTAACGAGCGCTGACATGTAGCACAAAACATACTCCCAACTGGACCTCCTGGCTGCATTCCAAGCATATCTCATCTACGCCATAACCGCATTCTTCCTACCCCTTTCCAACCCCTCCGACTACACTCCCCTCATCGATCACAAGACCATGTCCAATCTTCAAGAATTCGCCTACCAGCTCTCCCTCTCGGGCCTCCTCTGCACCGCCGAAGCCACCCACTCCCGCCCCTCATGGGAATCCTGGATCGTCGCCTCCGCCAAGCGACGCTCCCTCTACGCTATGTACCTGTTCGACAACGTCTTCAACGCCCTCGCCAATGTCCCGACCTACATTGCAGAAGAGCTAGCGAATCTGCCCGTCCCGGCGAGCAAAGCACTGTGGGAAGCTACAGAGCGAGAGAACTGGGAGCGAGAGTATGACCGACATCTCACGGCATGGGAGGGTGGCGAGCTGAGGATCTCGGAGCTGTGGTTTGCGCCTGAGAAGGACTCGCCAGAACGTAGGGACAGGGTAGATCGGTGGGTGGAGTCTGTGGATGAGTTTGGGATGATGCTTTTCGCCGTCTGTGCGCACATCCACGGTTGTTAAGTAGGATAGTTGTCGCTCCCAGTTTTCTCCGCGTGCAGCCTCCAGAGCGGGTACGTGGCCAACTAATAAATGTTGCAACAGAGAAGAAAGGCTTTCCTGCGCGCAAGCGACCGTCCCGGCAATCCGATCTTGACAAGCACATGTTGAGCATTTCGAGATTGCCGAAAGGTCAAAGATTGCAAAAAAGGTTCGATGTACGTTCGATGTTCGATGTTACGTCTAGGATATTCAGGCCGCGGCACAAGACAGGGAAGAAACGTGGCCCCCCGTGATAACTCCTGATTCCTTTTAGGGATCGATGCCAGGAATCTCTTAATAAATCAAGGCCGATAGGTGGACCACTAAATTGCAATGGCGTTATTGGATAAAATGTCCGTTGCAACATTGTAGGCTCCTAACATAGTCGGTGATTGCTGTGTAGGACGCCTGTTATTTGTCGTGAAACAGATGATCGGTGAATCGGATCTCAAAGTCCACGGTGCCAGTATAGAGCTCTCTCCGAACGAGCAAAAGCCTCGGCCAGGTTGGACCTCGATGACAGCCTCTTATCAAAACGCGCCACCTTGATCGTCCACAGATTTGAGCACGTAGCATCTAAGATTACGAGCTCGTAGGTGGAATTGCCGACTTTTCTGGGAATGACTACTAGTGTTGCCATTGTACTGGTGCAAAAGACCAAGAGAAGATGCTGATTTGAGTGAAAAAATAGCTTGCTTCGGATCATTGACAGGCGATGAAGGACAAAATGTGAAGGATTCGATGCTGAATGCTTGTTGCAAGGTCGTTTTCGAGACGATGATCGCGAAATCACTTACCTCATAACCGAAGGACGATGCAGATACTCTTGCATTGGGATGAACTCATTCATGCACTATACAATTTCGTTTGTCAGGGGAACAATGCGTGGTCGCTTGGCGGCTATCTCGGCTGTGGTGAATTCCTCGGGTGCTTTTTGTGATTGGTATAGCCTGCATAGACATGCACCTGCAACTGGCTGTATCAATCCTTGGTACCCACCATGTCGTATGATGCCCTCTAGCGGCTACTTGGATGTTAGCAGAGTAGAGGTCATCTCGCATTGGTTACTCGGAAGACTTACCCAGAGGGTTCGCGACTCGAGTTCACTTCTTGACCATGATGCCCAACTAATCAACTCCTGTTCGATAGCCTCGTAAGGCGAGTGGCAAAAGCTCAAAATCACGCGTGAAGGGTGGGCTGAGTCAATGTCCGCATTTGTGGCGCGAATGCGGCTGTTCTCAGTGATATAGTGGCAGCTTTGTATAACCGTTAGTCCACGCTCCTCGATTTCCATGATTGACTCAGCGATCTTCCCTGCACTACATCCGTCCCACGCGCCTTCGGTGCGGTGAAGATAACGCATGAGCCGAATAGCCTTTCTTCGGAGTGCTGGGTCTCGACAGTGGCATGCAATCCAAAATAATGGGGCGATCATGCCGAAATCGAACTCGAAAAGCGACATGCGGTCACCGTATTCGGCCCAGCTACGCGCGGGTGCACTCTCTCTATACTTGATGATGTCTTCGCATTGTTGCACTAAGGCTCTAAAGTCGCTGAGATAGCTGTCATACACAGACTCCGTTTCAGCCGACAAAACTTCGAGCATGATGGATAATATTCGATAATGGATTTCGAGAGCAGATGCTGTACGAAGTTCGAGATAGTTGTGATCCCCGAGAGAAGTTGTATACGTTTGGAAAGCCAAATGCCAACCATCCAGCAAGGTTCGGATAGGTAACACGGCGGATGAATCAGGTGTCACATAAATCTCCGTGTCCAAAATGTGGAACATCCATTGCATGACCTCATCGAGGCTGTCGCGTGCCAAAAAGAGGTCCTTGAACGAGGCTGGGACGGAGGGTATGTTCTGCAGACGAGCAGGACTTTCCGAATAGAAGGGATGGTTCGTGTTATACGCCGAGCGATAAACAGATGTTTGAGCTTCCAGGCGAGCGAAGAGCGGGTCAATTTGATTTTCGATCAGATCGTCTGCCGAGCCAGCAGCAATGGTTTTCTGACATCTGGAGGTCTTCCAGTCCTTCAAGATCTTTAACCCACTGTATATATGTAACAAGCCCGCCATAGTTGAGCCCTGGAAGTTCTCACAGGTCAGAAAAAGTAGACATGACATGAGCACGGTTCCCACAGACGGGTTAGAGCCCTGGCCGGTAAGAAGAGCTACAGCCTTGCTATAGTGTTGTCCAAAGTACCACCGATTGATGCTGTATTGGCCCGGGGTGCATTGTATGGCTTCTTGTAGCAAAGCTGTTGCTATGATCATATGTTTGATAGCAGGCTCGACATGACCGGCTTGTAATATAGTCGAATTGAAGAATTCTTGAGCAGGTGCAGCGAAGTTGGAGAGGACAGGAACCGTTCTTTCGCGAAAGTACTGCAAAGAACGACTCTCCATTGAGCCTGAGTAGTCTGACGAAGGCGATAAGATGAGAGATGGCGGACTTGGTGATGATCCATCTCGCGTCCTGACCTCGAACACCCAGGTCTTCAAAGGCACGTATCCGTCACATCTTCGACCACTCTTCGTACACTTCAAACAAAAAGGCTTTGTCTCGTCACATTTTACTCGACGAATCTTACAGGTCACACAACCTGTGCGCACCTTTGGCTTGTGTGCACGAGTACGCTTGATCTCATCGGTAGGTTGGAGTTGTTGCGTCATCTTGACAAGGTATTGCTTCCTTTAGCGAAGAGATCACCTCTCTACAGGACGAACAAGGCGACACATCGACTATGCAGTGCCATAAAGGCATTTGAATGAAAGCTAATTATTTCTCACCGACTTGATGATCAAAGAGACCTTGGTAAGGCTCCAGAGTTCTGCCTTGGTAACAGAGTAAAAGTCAGCGCTTGGCGGAAACAAAGCTGTCCCCCCAAAAGCAAGCTCAAATCGCGCGAACAAAATCAACGCTGACCCACCAGTATCAAATTTTTGGGAATGTTTCATACTACTTTGATTTCCAGTATGCATTTCTCTGATTGATTCTTAGAATTTGTAACAGACGTCAAGTGATGAAAGCTGATCTAACGTAAGACACTCGAGGCAACCCATCCTTAATCGTGCAATCGATCATCAAACCTCATAATCATGACCGGTACCCATGCAAATGCACAACCGTGTGGAATCACTCTCATCGCAACGCCCGCCGTTATTCATAGACTATGTGGCTGTAGTGCCCAGGAATCCTACGTATGCACTTTTCACAATCGGCTCGAAATCCCATTGTAAGGCGCCGTGACTGGGGAGCGCCACTCTCGGCCCCAAATCGTTCCCTTTGACCATCAAATGTTGAATGTCCATGATTTGTGAACTCCGGAAATGGTATTTCGTTTTGTGATAAATCATCACTGCCAGCAGTATTGACATCAAGCCTGTCCATAATTCCGCCTTCTTGACTAACAGGAGTCATGACCTCACCAAAAGTGTCAACAGGGCTTGGAGGGCGATGGTCACGCCACCAAGAAGGCTCATCCTCCTCTCTGATCAAGGGACTGAGCAGGGTGGAGGATCTGGCGCTAGTCCCACTCATGTCCATGTTCACATCGTTGTCATTGAAATGCCCGTATATCGGTGTTGGAAGTCTTTCAGGACCCTGCCTACGGTGTGTGTCTAGAAGATACGGCAGGTTCGGTGGCACTAGCACATCGTTTGACCGTTGTCTCTGCCACGGCCGTGGGGACGAGAATTCTCGTGGTTGAGAGTCTGCCATTTCCATGTCTCCATCATCCCCAGTCGCAGCTTTGAAGGAAGACGTGGTGCTGTCGCTACTAGTGTTTGAATCGTCGAGTTGAGGAAGTGGACTAGACTCGAGGTTGAGGTCATTGGATGGGATATCGTCGTCTGAGGACTCCACAGGGGTGAGAAGCGCAGGCACAAATTGAGGGGTTGGAGAATACGCTCGAGCGAAGAAGGCATTCGGCTTCGAGCCTGGAGGTGATCGGATAGGGAGTGATTTTATCCTCTCGAAGGCCATCAGCTTTTATGTTGTGCAACGTTGGTTTCAGGGACAAATACCTTTCCGGCCTGTTGTAGTGTTTGATCGCCTTCGCCCTCACCCTCGCTATCGGTGTCCCGCCGACGTTTTGGTGCGTGAAACGTTTGCAACATCTTGATTGCGGTGAGCAAGCGATTTGCTGGTAATGAATATTTGAAGAACGAGGACACAGGTAAAACCAGAAAGAAGATCATAAGATCGCTGTCATGAAGAGAAACGAAGGAGGTAGAATAGGTCCGCAGACAAGTATTGAGTGAGCACCCTGCATCTTCATGTCGTCCTCACTCGAAAAGCGCGAGCAGGATCCCTGCGACGGGACCAATACAATCGAGATACAGCCAATCGACAAATGTATCTGTCATCCCCTCTCAGCCCGACCATTAGATTAAGGAACAGTGTAACAGTTTGATCACCCCCCTTTTAGTTGGACCCGACCAGTGTCAAACCTGCGGGCTGAAACCATACTCCGCGCGGATGAGTTCATTCTGGTTTAGGGCCTGCCCTGCAAGGTCCCAGACGCTCGAGTTCTGACCGCCTCCGGAGCTTTCTTTTCTGCCACAAACGCGCCACATTTCTTTCCAACTGACTCACCGACTTGAAGATTTAATGTTTTCCCGTGGACTTACACCGCTCAATTCTTCGCAGACTCTGGTAGCGCGTACCTGCTAAATTTTTGAGTGGCTGGTCAAGTACAAAGAACACTTATTGCAGAACATACCTCAGTCGATTACTCGCTCACGCCAACTTAATTCCCTTGAACGCGGTAGCTAGCTTTCAACATGCCTCTCATAGACGCCTCAACAGCTGGCGGCGAAGATACTCGAGGTACGGCCTTGGAACAGGTCTGTGTGCTTTCAGGTCACAACACTAACCTGTCCCAGTACGCGGCTACGATCCTCTGATCCCACCCGCCCTTCTGCAAGCCGAAGTGCCAGCGGTATGTCTAAAACACAATTTTGAAGAAACCCCGAAGCTCATTACATTCAGAGCAAAACCTCAATCGAGACTGTTGCAAGAGGCCGAAAAGAATGCCAGGACATCATCCATCAGCGAAGCGATCGCCTCCTGGTCATGGTTGGCCCATGCTCTATTCACGACCCTGCGACCGCCCTTGAGTACGCCCAACGATTGAAGAAATTAGCGGAGGAACTGTCAAAAGACCTCTGCATCATCATGCGAGCATACCTAGAGAAGCCAAGGACAACTGTCGGTTGGAAAGGTCTTATCAACGACCCTGACATTGACGAATCCTACCAGATCAACAAAGGCTTGAGAATATCCCGCCAGATGTATGCAGACTTGACCGCCATGGGGATGCCAATAGCCAGTGAAATGCTGGACACAATCTCGCCGCAGTTCCTGGCCGACTTGATATCTTTGGGAGCCATTGGCGCCAGGACAACTGAGTCACAGCTACATCGAGAGCTCGCGTCTGGTCTCTCCTTCCCTATCGGCTTCAAGAATGGGACTGATGGAAACTTGGGTGTTGCCATTGATGCCGTTGGTGCTGCTGCGGCGGGACATTACTTCATGGGTGTTACAAAACAGGGCCTTGCGGCTATTACCAAGACGAGCGGCAACGAAGATGGCTTTATCATCCTTCGGGGAGGAACTATAGGCACTAATTTTGACGCTGAAAGTGTTAAAGCTGCAAGGGAGGCCCTGAGGAAGAAAGGACAGACAGAAGTAATGATGATTGACTGTTCCCATGGGAATTCGAAGAAAGACCATCGAAATCAACCTCTAGTCGCGCGGACAATTGGAGATCAGCTCAGAGCAGGCGAGACTGGCATCGTCGGTGTCATGGTCGAATCTAATATCAACGAAGGAAACCAGAAAATACCTGCCGAGGGCCCAGCAGGCTTGAAAAAGGGTGTCAGTATCACAGATGCTTGCATAAGCTGGGAGACGACAGTCGAAGTTTTAGAGCAGCTTGCAGAAGCAGTCAGAGCCAGGCGCGTGGCCAATTCGCACGCTACCAATGGAGAGAATGGAGAGAATGGTCTCGCCTAGTTTGGCATTTGAATTTTGATTTTCGGGTTTGGCTGCTCCCATGCATGGCGTCAAAAAAGGGACCGGGTTCTGCGTGCCAAAAGTTCAGAAGATATCATGAAGAAAGCGAAGCATGATGCAAAGCGGGTTCAAGCTTATCAAACGATTTTACATGACGTTCATTGGCGTTTCCAGACGTACAAAGAGTTAGGTCCCGAATAGGAGAGTTTCCGATTCTTACAGCAGTGTACAGTCCAGGCTATTTACCGCAGGTCGCGAGAGCTCAGATATACACCAGACTTTTCTTTCACGACTTGTCACGTCCTCTGACCCAACTCAGCCAGTCGGTGTGTGATTTGGGTGTCACTGCGTTTGCCACATTGCCCGCGAGGACGTCCAACGGGCCACCTTTGATTCCCGTTCGAGCCTCCACCTGTTTCTCGCCTTCTCTCCTGCTGTCCATTACAGCTTGCATCACATTTCCACCGCCTGCAACGGCCCGCGTCGTAGCAGCGTCATCTACCCAGCCCTCCTCCAGTAGTCTTTCACCTCCCTGTGTCGATTGTTCTGGCTGTTCCTTCTCTCTCCCCATATCCCCGGAACTAATCCCGACGACTTCTTTCAGCCGTCCCCACATGCCAGCCTCTTTCTTCCGCCGCTTCTCCATTGCGGCCTTTTTCGTCATCTCCTCGCCTGCTCGTTCTTGCTCCAACAGATGCAGCTGCTCGGGTGTTGCCTCGCCGCGCAAAAACGCAGCCCGTGCGTCTGCAAGGCGCTGCATCTCACGTTCGATCCAGGCGCGTTTCTGCCGTCGGTTGTGTGTAATGAGAGAACCCAGGCCGTAGAGAGAGATTACTGTTGCGATTCCTGGTGGGCTTGTAAGCGAAGCTTCTATAAGGAGAGCTCGAGAGCGGGGGCTGCAAAGGGAGGATTTACATACCAGTTAGACCAATGAGTCCATATGTAACGACTCGGTGACTTATGTCTGCCCATACTCGCCCCCGATCTATCATGCGGTCGACCAGGCCCATACTTTGCCTCGCCTTGGCTGCTCGCGCCGCAGCTCGCAGTCGCGCAACTTTTTCTTTGGGTGTTTCATCTGAGCGGTTGGCAGCGTTGAAAGGGGAGTTTGTGGGACCTTGGTTTCGAGATGTTGGAGGTTGGTACGAAAAAGTTGATGCTGCTGGAGGTTTAGAGGAAGCGTGAGGAGAGGTGGAGGTGAAGCGGGTGAAGTTGTCGGATGGTGGGTGCCGTGACATTTTGCTGGAGGCACAATTAATGTGTGGATGCACCGAAGGCAATTTTTGTACGGGGTCAGCGCCGTGTTCTACATGACAACACGCAGTTCAAAAAATTTGGCGTTATAAACTTCCAATGACGAACTGACTTTTCGGAGCTTGCGCCAAGAAAAGTAACATGCGCTCTTACAAATAGCCCACCTTTGGTCCGGTTAGTGACATGATTTGGCCTGGTACTGTGTAACTACAACCATGAAATCATGGATGAAGGTGCGCAATCTTCTCACGTCTCGGCAAAACACGTGTGCACATGCCTTCAGTGACAAAGGTAGTCGGCCTGATCTTCCTTCCCGCGGGACCATTTAAAACCTGAACCATTGACCGTATCGTCAGAAGCGGGAGTCGGGCGGTCTCTGCCTTCCACAGACTGGAGAACTTCTCCTAAGAATGAGAGACCCAACCATTCCAGACTGACATTATCTTTTGCTGCAGAGAATCGGTTTCCAACAGCCCCGATTCAAGATGCGCTGCCTATTGGCTAGGAATGGCGAACTCCTAGGACAGTCTGAGCGACATCCTGTCGTGGCAAGACACAACCTGGTCTTGCTTTCCGCTGTCGAAGCACTTTGTAGAGGACCTGCTTCAGTTGAATAACGCAGAAGATATGATGGTCTTGCAAACCACCAAAAGATCAAAAACGTAAGTGCCTATTGTGGTGAGGCCAGTTGGTCACTAGCCCCTTATGGGGACAGGAACTGTCTTCTGAGCATCTATTGGAGATAGCGAGGATACACACAGATAGAGATTAACAAGCTTCCTACCTAACGTGTCTCTGAGTCCTGCCTTCCCGCCGTTGCTATGCCTTCCCAATCGACAACCTGCCATTCGGCATACCTCTGTCCCCTCCACACTATTGCTATTCGCTTTTGACCTGATTTCAAAATCCCGATGCCCGAGGCTAACCTTATGCATGGCCCTCTGGCATTGGTAGAAGCAACTATTCATCAGCGACCTCCCACTGTTCACTTTTCTTGCAACCCTTTGCAACCTGGAGGTCTCCTGCTCTTTTTGCACAAGTCGGCGTAATGAGCTAGTTTGAGCCCAAAACTAGTATGTGTCATTTCTGACACGGAAGAGGTGGCTAACACCGTGATCCAGCATCACGTGTTAGACATTGAAGCCTTGACTTGCTACCCTTGTGCTTTTGTTTTCAATAACTGGGCGTACTTATGTTCTCGAAAAATTTGAACTAGATCCCCGTATTCTCTCATTTCGGCATAGTCTTGAGCAGTCAATTCGTATTTGTCTTGGAGGTCTGTTCGGGCGCCATGATCAAGCAACACCTTCAGTACCCGAGGGAAATGTACCAAGTGCAAAGGTGTAGAACCCAGGAAATTTCGGGCGTTCATGTCGGCGCCCGCCTCCAGCAAGACCTCCACTTTACGCCAATCAGCTTTTTCCGAAGCTCCGTGAAGCATGGTGCCACTAGGACGAGGTCTCTCCTCACTGCCCAGAATGTTCCTGTCAACCTCAAGCCCACGGGCTAGTAGGGTGCGAAGCACATCTGCGTCCCAACCCAGCAACATCACTCGATGACTGTGAACAGAATTCACGTTTGCTCCCCGATCTATCAACAACTCCGCAATATCTCCATGTCCACCCTCACAAGCTGCTTGCAAGGGAGTCCGGCC
>Ga0335072_10003790_pt1 | contig 22657 bp, 23 predicted proteins | sample Lox_Sample_21_FD_206725 | JGI IMG/M metagenome (GOLD analysis project Ga0335072, IMG submission 206725) | Soil microbial communities from Loxahatchee National Wildlife Refuge, Florida, United States - Lox_Sample_2.1 | ecosystem: Environmental > Terrestrial > Soil > Wetlands | place: USA...
ATGTCGTAAAAAGTCGCTAAACTGTTCTAGCCGCTTGGCGCAGCCGCATGCCTGAAGTACGGATGTTGAAGAGAGAGTGAGTGCTTGTTTCGAGTTGTGAAACATTAATGTCACATTTCCAGCAAACCCTCAGGTACGGCTGTCTTCATATCACTCGTTTGTGAGCTACCATTCAATCTCAAGCTCTCTTCAGGACAAACATCGCCACAATAGCAAACGAAAAGTCCCTCCCCAGGTCAAAAGTCTTGTGCGCGAAACACGACTTCCTCTACCCGATTGCACACACAAGCTCTCCTGACGTACCCTCTGCAGTAATATTCGGGATAAGGCGGCCCACGCATCCTCAAATTGTCCTTGTTCATCACTATCGGGTTGTTGGTCATGAATGAGTGGAAATTTTAAGTTTTCCATGGCCGCCACCTTAGAACGCAGCCGAACCAAGGTCTCCTCTGCTCGATTGGGTTTGGTATTTCTGTCGCAGCAAGAGGCATTGTAGCGTCCCCTGCTCTTATACCAAGTTCCGTTGGAATCGCGAAAACCCAACCTCTGGCAAGTTCTCCTCTTGCGATTGTCACAGATCTTCCCGGATGAGTCTGGAAAGGAGAGAACGCACTGCCGGTACAACGACTGGTGGAGTGAGCGCAGCAGGTTTGCGCGACATGGCAGGACTACCAGAGGTGTGCACTAGAATAACGCTTTAATTACTCAATATCCAAAAATATGCTAATCTGCGGACAAGACACCTACCACTGAAGCAGCCAAAAGCTTCATGCGGAACGTTCGAGAACAAGTCTCCGCTCCCTTCACTGCTGCCTTCATCTCCGGAGGCGTAGCTGGAGCAGTGTCAAGAACAGTCGTCTCCCCACTTGAGAGACTGAAAATTCTCTATCAAATACAGAGTGCAGGCCGAGAAGAATACAAACTCTCAATATGGAGGGCACTGAAGAAGATGTGGACAGATGAAGGCTGGCGAGGGTTTATGAGAGGGAATGGCACCAATTGCATACGCATTATCCCGTACTCAGCAGTCCAATTTGGATCGTATAATATCTACAAGAAGGTACGCAGAATCTTCGACCAGCCCTCTACCCTCGCCGACTGACAGACCATAGTTCGCCGAACCATCGCCTGGCGCAGACCTTTCGCCTTTTCGAAGATTACTATGTGGAGGTTTAGCAGGGATCACATCAGTGACGTTCACGTACCCACTTGACATTGTCCGGACACGATTATCAATACAATCTGCAGGCTTCGCTGTGCTGGGGAAGCAAGACGGGAAATTGCCGGGAATGTGGCAGACCATGATCAAGATGTACATGACTGAAGGTGGTGTCGTCGGTTTGTACAGAGGCATAATCCCCACCGTCGCAGGAGTGGCTCCTTACGTGAGTATTGCCGGCCCACAGAACACGGCTCTGCTGACTTCAGGCAGGTTGGGCTGAACTTCATGGTCTATGAGTCAATACGGACGTACTTCACTTCACCTGGGGAGAAGAATCCCCCCTGGTACCGCAAGTTGGCAGCCGGTGCCATCTCCGGCGCAGTAGCCCAGAGTTGCACATATCCCTTGTAAGTTGGAGAAGATGAATTTCCCTCAGGGCCTTACTGATTTCCCATTCAGTGATGTCCTTCGAAGAAGATTTCAAATCAACACCATGTCTGGTCTGGGCTATCAATACAAGTCCATCCCGGATGCCATCAGTACGATACTTCGACAGGAAGGTATACGAGGACTGTACAAAGGATTAGTGCCAAACCTCCTAAAGGTTGCACCCAGCATGGCAAGTAGCTGGCTCGCGTTCGAGATGACAAGAGACTTCCTTTTGAGTCAAAGCGAAGCGGCACAGGAGGAAGCTTTATGAACTCTATTGCTGCTTTGCCTTAGCCTTGTCCAGGCGTTCGCAAGCTTCGAATCGCTGGCGTGAATCATGGTCATTTAGACTGGGAAATGCTTCTAAAGGAAGAGCGGGCATGGTTGTTGGGGTTTTCTGTGTACTACTAAAGTTCTTGCATACGGCGCTGCAGCGAGCATACTGACGGAGTTGAGGAAAAGGGTCCGGGCACATACGTTCGGTTGAGCATTTCTGACGAGGGGGGAAAATAGAACGAGGCCGATATATCCTGACAATGCCTAGCTAAGAAGGCGTGAGAGAATGATATACCATAATAGCGCAAGCGAAGAGAAGGTTCGTGCTGTGGGTGATTTCATGACAAGTAGAAGCAAGCTCGCGATCATGCCAAGAGTTACAATCGCATTCGGATTAGCTCGGATTTCCGCCGCACTTTCACAAAATTGAAAGTTCGAGATACCCAAGTTCTGGCCTCGAAACCATTCGCTAGGCAATTCCTCAACCTCAATTCGAACCAACAGCGATCATGGGTATGTTGCTAGAGTCACCTGCTATTCTTTCGCTATCTGCCAAGTTGCGCTTTGAAAGACACCAAATTCAGCTTGAACGATTCTGCGGTTTATATCTTGTTGCTAACCTCACTCTTGTCAGGTATCGATCTTGATCGCCATCACGTTCGGAGTAGCCACCGAAAGGCTCCCAAGAGCGACAATGTCTATCTTAAGCTCTTGGTGAAGCTATACCGCTTCCTTGCACGTACGTCAATACGTCTCCAGACTCCCCCCCGATTTGCCCTTTCCCACGCGCATGCTTGCGAAGCGCACAACTGACTTGCCATTGAATGCAGGCCGCACAGACTCCAATTTCAACAAAGTCGTCCTCCGCCGCCTCTTCATGTCCCGCATCAACCGCCCGCCAATGTCCCTTTCGCGAATTGTCTCAAAAGCTGCAACGGAATATGCCGCAAAGGCTCACAAAGACAAGACCATTGTCGTGATCGGCACCGTTACTGATGACAACCGCCTCCTCACCGTCCCCGAACTACACATAGCTGCTCTCCGATTTACTGCCACAGCACGTGCTAGGATTGAGAAGGCTGGTGGAGAATGCCTGACAATCGATCAATTGGCTCTCAAAGCTCCTACGGGTGCGAATACGCTATTGCTGCGTGGACCCAAAAACGCAAGGGAAGCCGTCAAGCATTTCGGATTTGGACCTCATAGCCACAAGAAGCCGTATGTGCAGAGCAAGGGCCGGAAGTTCGAGAGGGCGCGTGGCAGGAGAGCGTCGAGAGGTTTCAAGGTCTAGAAGAAAGCGTTTTGACAAAAGCATGGTAAGAGATAAGCAGCACTTGCAAGCAGTGGGGTTTTCGATGGAGATGAATATTACCTTCCAGCAGCGGTGCTCAATCCGAGCTTTGCGATATTACGAAGACCACGGTATATCAAGCAGATCTACCTATGCTAGAACCCAACTAGCGAGCAACACCTTTACAATGGAGCCTTGCTATCTGTTCCCCCCGATTCCTCTTCTCAATTCAAATTGGTTTTTTGGTACTGTTCTGGTATTGGACGCTGCGCAAGCCTCCGCAGGTAAGACCAGACCCGCGAGTTGGTGAGGGCCAGGTTAAGGCTTTGGTGACGCCCATTGTATTTTGTATTTGCACTTCATGCCCCTTACCCACCACATCACCACAAATCCCTCTGATTGCTTAAATCCGCCGTGCACCGCAAGAACTTGCTTGCTTTTCCTTCCCACGTACACAAAAGTATTTGTTTGCATTGCTTACTTATGTCTCATTGCTTCTCTACTTTTCTTGCATGTCGAAGTGGGAGTCGTCCACCTCCAGTTTGGCCCCCACTTCTCCTCCATCAGCCTATGGTATTTGAAAAGTCGGCCCCGTCTCGAGACTGTCATACCTCGACACCACCAATAAATTACCCATTTACTCGCGACTTCGCCCTACCTGTTGACCAATTGCTTTCCACATGTGAACGCTTCAAAATACAAATTATCGGCAGCACATAGCGGCCGTTTCCGGTCTCTCCACCCAGTGGTGTGACTTGCAAAAGGAGCAACTATCGGGCTAGTCGGCACAGTTGAACGGGATACCCACAGCAACCACGAACTGTCGCATATACGCTCAACCGTGGAGACTATACGTATATGTATATATCCCCCATCTTCTTTATCGTTAATGATGAAACTGATAGATCAATAACACTATACACCCTCAAAGCGATCGACAGAAATTCATTGCTGCTATTATGGCTCCATTTACTCAAGAAGCGGAAGCATTAACACCCCCAGCTTCCCCAGAGTCCTCTCTTCCCCGAGAAGCTACATATCCATATCACACCTCCACTTCTGCTTCATCGTCACCTGCATCGCCCACTTATCCAATGTCGCGCGAAATAGCGGACTTGGCTTTGGAAAGTCGACCAATTCGTCGCAGGCCTTCACTCGTGATTCCGAAAGTTGATATCAAAAACGATGCACCAGAGGTCTGCCCATGCTGCCACTTGCGACGTCGCTCGTCTGCTGAGAGCTGGGGACTGCGCTCGCCAAAGCACATCCATACCGCTCTCGACGAGTGCTGCGGCCAATTTTGTCCAGACCTCTCCCTGCCCCAGGCAGGATACTCTCCAATTGCTCGTCCACATGTGGGTCACTCTAGGCTCTGCGAGGAAACTTCAATATTTGCATGGCCTCGCGAATGATCGGTTGGTGGGAAGTTCAACGCGCTCAAATCACTGCAAAAAAGAACCATTCGGTCCGCGGGCTGGCCAGAATCGTCGAAACATTAGCCCAAGCATGCCAGAGCGCTGCACAATATGTATCTAGTAGAACGATCAAACTTCCTCATGGAAGCTGTATGAAAGATATTTTGAGGAGCAGGCGTAGTTAAGCGTCTTGCTCGATGGCAACTTCATCAGAGCAACTCTGTTGCGGCTGAAAGATCTCGGGCGGCTAAAAAGAATGCTTTTCATATCGCTAAAGTCAATGCATTTGCTTTCCAATCATTGCACCCAATGCTTAGAGCTGGGACTCGCCCAGTACATGCTCATTTGATTTCTGTTCTTTAGAATTATCTAATCGCCAATGCCGATCCCGAGGACCATGCAGGCGAGATTTCCAGAAAAATAACACTGATACTAGCAATGATCCGCTTTCCAATAACCTAACAGATTCATCCAACTACGGACGCCATGCCCCATCTACCCTTCCCCATACCCTCACTTCTTTGCCAGTAATCGAAACAATCATTCAGGCATGGACCGTCTGTCTGCCTCTTCCTAGGGATCCTGTCCCGGTATCCTCGCCAATGTGGTCAATCTCAGAAGCCTGGAGGGAAGGTTTCAGTTCTTAATGCTCGCACCTCTTTCCGACCTGTCAATAGTAATACCAGTCTGATGAGCTTCAGCTATAATGCCCCGAGGTGCTTTCATTGGGCAATCGTCAAGACCCCAGTTTGATATTGACCAGCTGTTGCACCAATGGGCATTCTTCACACTTGACAAGCTTTTCAAGTTGTTTGACGCGCGTCGTAAGGAGCTCTATCTCGTTTGCCATATGCCGGAGCTCTACCTCGGTCTGGTGCACATAGTCCACCGCCTCCAGCATGACGTCGCTCTTGCGCACCTTCGATAAAACTTGCCGCGGTTCTTCCCAGTCGTCATCCTTGTCCTCTGGCGCACTGTCGCCGACCCGCTTCGTCTTCAGCAGCGCCAGATGCAATTGAGCGATGTTGCCGTTGAGGTTCTCTCGATATCTCCGCTCCACGAGCGAGTGAGCCTTCTTTGAATGTGACTTGGCGTCGGGATCATCTGCGTTCGTACGGTTTGATCGGTGCTGTGAGTTCCTGGTTGACTCTTTGAATTGGGAGGTGGAAGCACGAGAGGAGGTTTTATCCGAGGTGGGTACAGGAGCCGTCCGAAAGTTCTGAGTAACTTCGGGGCCTTTTGAAGAGCTCTGAGCAATATAGGGCATCGAGGCACAATCCTCAATCTCAGGAATAGCTGGGAAGTCCAGGCACGCAGCATTTGGGCCGCATAGCTGTGGCGAACACTCGAAGGTTTGACCCGCCAGAAGCGGACAAACCCTTCCCGACTGTGAAGGCAGGCCCGATTGGTCAGTCTGGCCCTCGGTTGCCATCGAGTATGAGTTGCTGCGAGATGTGGATTGACTGCTTTGGCCTGACGGAGTAGTATCAGGCTCCATGTCTTGGAGGTCAGACAATGTAAATGGGCCGGTCTGATAAATGGGTGACATGATACTACAGGCTTGATCTGTTTGCCCGTCATCAGCACCCATCCAGGCGAGTGGATCGTGCATGTCCATCGCTGTTCGTGAATCAAAGCATTGACTGGTACTAGTCAGATTGCGGTGGTGAGACGGAGTACTGGTGAAGTCGAGCTCCGGCCAGGTTGGCTGACGAGTTTCAAATTCGATGGCTGCCATGGGTGATTGATCACGCAACATGGTCATATTGCGGTGTTAAGTAACTTTCCTGACTCCCTCTTTTCACGAATCGTGGATACGGCCGATACCCCAATTAGGCCAGTGTCAGGCCACTCATGCATTACCGTACCGGGCCGAAAGTTGCCCAAGCGCGTGAACGCCAGGTCAGACCACTCGAGGCGGGGAAATACGGGTACCGTCGAGAAAAATCGAGAAGCCCCTGGAAATTATTCAGCCACGCAAAAGCTTTTGGAAAAGGGGCTTGGCGATGGCAGAGAGAGCGGCGACCTCCGCCTGATGCCTAGCCCCATCGCGACACGATGCATCGAAGATTACTCCGTCTGGCTATCTCGCTTAGACATTTTGCATAATTCTTGCCATACGAATTTGAAGCATTGTTTCCAGAATCTCTATCCTACATTCTTCGATTCCTCCTTCCCTTTAACGATGCTGCGACGCCTGCCCTGTGGAAAGCTTCTGCATTCCATCTGATAGGACTAACCCATGCGTACTAGTAACCACCCAAATATCAATGCTGAGGGGTCCGCTGATCTGAAGGCGGCTCCATTCATCCTTGGTGTGAAGAAAATTCCATTGGCATGCCTGCAATGCGGAACAAAAATATCATGCCTCCTTGCCCTACGCGCCCCCATCGAGCCATCCAATGATCTGACTATGCTTGTAATCCTCACGACTGAATTTGCAAGCCGCACGTGGCCGCGGACTCACGCGTCCAGATGAATTTGTTCTGGAGCATTCCCGCGATGAGGTACGTTTGGCTGGGCTTTCCACGCCCAGAAAGATTGCGGGACTTTTCCCATAAGTCAGGCCTGCCCAGGCGCGGAGCCGGCTCTTTGAACTTGGATGGGGCACTCTTCCCCGGCGCTCTTGGTGTCGTGTAGGAGAACGGCCTCTGTGCTGGTCCGGCTCGTCTTCGGTGACGAGACTGACCCAGCCAGTGGGTGTTAATCCGTTCGAGTAAATTCCAACTAAGTTTTGATCCTTTTCCGTGCTGTCAATGAGCTGGGAAGATGGCGTTGGCAGGCGTGGGCCTCTCTTCGCAGGCATGTTGTTAGACAGCAAGCCTTCTCCTGATAGTGGACGAACCCAGCTTTCGGAAGAAGGACTCAGTTCTGTGTTTTTGAGACTTGGCTGCAATGGTGTCAGGTTTGGACCCCAATAATTAGGCCGGTTCACGACAGGACGCACCTTTGTTTCACCAGGTCTATACTGGTTGCTTGGTTTGGGTTTGGATACCGCCATGGAAAATGGTACTTTGTATGATTCAAAGGTTCTTTGTTGATGAAAGTGTTGGAAGGACCTCTGGCAAATGACCGTTGCAATGAATATATACGCATCATCACGGAAGGATATGTGACGGATATTCGTGACTGTGGTAATGACCGGGCTCCACAATCGGGCTGCTTAGACAGGGAAGCCAACTGGTGACTGTTTCCCTGCTCAATACAAGTCTCTAGAATTCACTAGTTGCTACCAGGCCGAGACAGAGACCAATGATCAATTTCGGCTTACTCAATCTTGGTGCGAGGCATAATGTCTTGCAGGTACCGGTTCTTCCCACCGCCCCCGGTTGGGACCGGGCAGGGTTCTTGACGCTTGTAAAATATATCCCGATCTCTCGCGGTGGCACGTGAGATTCTAAAGGACTGTAGGGAAGCGATTACGAATTCCGCCATGCACCCCAGGCCTACTCTTTTGTTTTCTGCTGTCGCCTGCCTTAGAGCTCACTGGCGATTAGTGGTTACTCAACCTTATCAGACTTCCAATACGCCTAAGCCACAAAATTTGTGGGCATTCAAGAGCGGTATTCTTAAACGGCTGACGAGTGAAGAGGCCATTTCTGGGAAAGTGAGACTTGAGCCTCTCTCAACCACAACCGCTGCAGCATTTTGGAGATGAAAGGTCGTGAACGATACAACTAAGCTTACTTCGTGTGATCGGCTACGATTGGGGGTTGTGCGCGTAAGTAGTTTGTAATCTGTGAGAACTCTTGGGTTTCGGCCATTGACGAGCTCCTTCTGAGTTGAAGAGAAGGCTACTACGAGTAAAGGCTCAGAACCAGTTGAAGAGCAGTTTATGAAGCTTCCGGACCCATTCCAGTCGCTCTAGTAGACGGTTTAAGTCCGAAAAGAAACGAATCCGCTCATTGACCCCATCTAAAACCGAAAGCTTTTCCAAGCGACGTGCGCAAAACCTCATAAAAGCCATTCAGTCGGACAGGGTCTTGATCATTGGCCATTTTCCGCCTTCCTGAATCATCACGGCTTCTACTTCCAGATGAACTGATAACCGATTCGATTGACCCTCCTCCTTCGCGTTTATTTGAATGCAATACAGATCCAATTGCTCACTTGTCGCCGGTATGACATGTTCCAGGAGGACCGTATGCCACTGTGTGTTTGGTAGAGACCAATCGGATGAGGCTGTTGGGTTTTGATTCGTTGCTTCTTGTTTGTTCTCGACACGGCGGGAGACACTGGACGTGGATGATGTAGTCCCCAAGAGACTCGTCGTCGTACATGGGCGGTGGAAGAAGCCAGTCTGCAAAGGAACTTTGGATTTCAAGGATTTGGTGCATTGTAACTGTTCTCTGGGGTTCTGCCCAGCAAATCGTTTGGAACCCAAAGACGGCCAACTCCTGACCCAGATGCTAAGTACACCTATATTCGAAGTTGTGGCTTATGACAAACATGAGGAAGTGGACTGGGCTATCCAGTCTCATGTCACGAGACCAGTCTCTAGATTTCGGGTATTTGAAAGCAAGGCTCACGCCACCTTTTTGTAACGCGCAACGGTATGCCGCAGGGAGCTCCCTTGCGCCGTGGAAAACACGGCATCTCGTTGTCACCAACTCGCACGAGATATTTGTCTCATTCGAAACTCCTCGCAGATTTCGACATGATATAGTTTTGGCCGACTTTGCGAGAGAAGGCCGGGACTCTTTCGTACGGGAAACGCAATGGCCAAGATTAGCCTACCCCTAAGGCAATACACGAGTGATCTTGACATGGTTGTCTAGCAAATATGACTCTGAGGGATAATAATTATACGACGTCGGTCGAGTCATTCATCGTGCCGTTTCTCCGGCTTTGCTCCTAATGCCCACATACCTGCAAGTCGTGTCGCCTGCTTCCCCTAACGGATAAGCTGACCACAAGGCATTTGAAGAGATAAAGTGTGCCCATTTTCTGCAAAGGCCGATCTAGGACGCCAACCTCACTTAAGTCTCCTTATTGCGCGCAGCAGACAGGTATACATATGCTGGGTTATGGAAGCACTGCTTGTTATCTATCTATTCTACCTGGGTAGCGAGCTGATGCTTAGACATAAGAATACCTTGTCGGTCGAGTACCTGTCTCGTACGACATAGCTGGTCAGCTGACCCTCTCCAGCTGGTCCCTGTCTAGCTGAGCTGTACACTGTCCGACAAGCCCGATTGCAAGCGTGCACTAGGGAGCATGCCGGCCTGTCCGTTGACGAGGCAAATGAACCTTTTAGCAAGGCTCCGGGTGGGTCCTAAGGGCCACTCGGCTCCGTGGTTATCGTTGGGGACCAAGGTCAATTCCCCTCTGCAATATCAAATTCTGGGATCCATTTCTTCTGGAATATTCGTATTCCTGTCAAACGAGTGCCTAAGATAGCTATTCTGGGACGATTTAACGAGCGATAACGTTACTGCGACTTTCTGCGACTTCTAGGAATCGTTCTGGTTGGCTAGTATCGAGTTAGAGCTCCGTTGGTAGGCTGAATAGCCCTCAAATGTCGGGGGAAGGCCTCGCAAGAGGTGTGTAAGCTTTTCTTGAGGATAAGTGGCTCATTCTCACTCAATTGCCACCCGAAGCTCTCTCTCATTAGTCGGCCGACGCTCTCGACGATTCATCAAGTTGTATTTGGTCTTCCCGATGGGATGTTTAGCCTTTTCTAAGCTCAAGCCGACCTCACCGACGCCGGTGAGTCATTAGGGAGTCGAGATCAAGGATAGCCAGCTTGTGATCAGTACGAGGTTGATTGTTGATGGAAACGAGATAGGAAAAGGGGTGGCAAAGTGTGTGGGTCGCGCTTGCAATCGGGCTTGTTGGACAGTGTACGAGTCCTGCGAATCGCCACCGAAATGCAGCCTGCACGCAGCCTGCACGCAACACTCCTCTTTAATTACTCTAATCACGTCATCTTTCCAATGGTGCCTGCAAACATACTGCTAGCCATTCTTGCTCCTGTTTCCAAGATACAGCAAGAACGAGAATTGGCAACTAAAAAGCTGCAGGCTTCGCTTTTTACTCGTGAGAGTCATTCAATTGCAAACTTCACTAATGGTGACCAAACACCAACTTGTCTTGGCTTGAACGCCGCCGTCGCTATGCCTGTTTTCATGCTGCTATTTATCTTCTACGTGATGGCGGGTAGGTAGCATTTGTGCTAAGTTTGCTAAGCAGAAGCACGAACACAGCCTCCGAGATACACCATTACCAATATTAAGACAGCGCGCAAATGAAACTCACACAACACTCGAAGGAAGGATACTGCGAATTTTGGATCAGATGACCACACCCTTGGAAATTGACACAAAGAGCTCGCTCGGTTGGGGGTGTCTTAGAGGGGACTCGGAAAATGGCAAGGCAGGAAATCAAAGCCGAGAGCCTATTCTTCCCAGCAGTATCGAAGGACAAGATGAGTACAACTGATATCTTCCACCTGGTTCCTTGCCGCCTGGTTCGATTCGTCCAAATCTAATCGTTCATATGCCCATATAGTCCGATATGTCTACAAGCCATTCTTCAACCACCCCCACCTACATTTTGCAGTCTTCGCCTTCGGTTTGCCACTGTACCATTCTTAGTCAGACCTTGGGGTTCCTTGATAGCTGTGCTATCCAAGCTAATACCCCAGATTATCGCAACCTCGTCTCCGTTTACTTGATGAGACAGTATTTGCCGACAGGGCTGGAATCCTCTGAACTTGGAATTCTCTTCTACAAGGCGACCATATCGATATACATGATCTAGCACGATGGAACATTATGGAAGCGGAGCACTGCTGGGAACAGGTGGCGCTGACAGAGGCTCTTCGACCTGCGACGTCAATACTTTGCGTGGCGAGTTGGCACTCGGAAGTCTTATGCTAACACTGATGCCGCGTTGACAGCTGCGGACTGAGCAAGTGATAGACAGACCGGTTGGTAGAGAATCGGCTACTATTATCTTCCTTTCTGCCTTGCCCATGGTGTCTGTCCAGCGGATGCTTTCAAGGCTCTCTTAGCTCGCAATCTGTGATCGTATCGCCCTTTGAAAGGAAGATGCAATTGGCTTTTGTTGAACAGGCATGACCTCGGCTGGCCATGGTTCCACTGAAGTGGGTGAAGAAGATGCTAGTCACATGGGCATCTCCAACCAACGTGAGTTGGCAGGTCTAGGATGTTATTCTCAACAGCTTTCATATTTCCATCTTTTGATGGCGGTATTGACGTTTGCCAACCCCTTCGCCATACTCTGCGGCGCTCTGTCCCCGCCCTCGAATTTTGTACTTATAGATGGATAGTCCTTCTAATCCTACGGGACCTCTGCTGTGAATCTTATTCGTGCTTATGCCAACCTCCGTTCCAAAACCATATCGCATGCCGTCAGCAAACCTGGTACTGGCGTTCCAGTATACTCCTGCTGAGTCTACGCTGGACATGAACTGCTCGGCAGCAGGTTCGGAGCTAGTGAGAATGCAGTCCGTGTGCTTTGATGAATGGGTATTGATGTGAGCTATCGCAAGCTCAAGTGGCGAGTCTGACAATGGCTTTGTGCTTCCTGCACCGTTCGTCGTAGCGGAAGCGACTGATGGAACTGTCTTTATCGCTAGAACTAGGTCCAGGAACTCGGTATCGTAGTCCTCTTCTGTCGAGTCTTGAAGGAGAGCTCTCAAGTGACTAGGTAGTTTCGTTCTAAGGCATGTCTTAGAAGGACCGTCACACCGTAGTGATACGCCTTTCTCTAGAAGCGCTTCTGCGACTGGAGGAAGAACAGTCTGAAGAGCCTCTTCATGCACCAGTAAGGTCTCAACAGCATTGCATGCAGCGGGATAGCTACATTTCGCATCCACAATGACATTGACTGCCATCTTCGGGTCTGCATCTTCATGGATGTAGATACTGCACAAGCCGTCGGCGTGACCCAGGACTGGAATTTTGGTATGCTCCTTGACATAGCTGACCAATTGATTACCGCCTCGCGGTATGACTAGGTCGATATACTGGTCTAGTGAGAGTAGCTCATCTATCACGTCTCTTGTCTTGACAAGTTGAATGGCGGCATTTGGAACTTTGGTTTTTGACAGCGTTTGTGATATCACCGTGGAGATGGCTTGGAATGATTCAGTAGATTCTTTGCCGCCTTTGAGTATAGCAGCGTTTCCCGATTTAATTGCAAGGGACGCGATATTGGCTATGACTTCAGGGCGAGCTTCAAAAATGATTAAGAGTACGCCGATAGGGCAGGTAACACGAGTGAGTTCAAGGTTGTCATCTAAAAGTGTGCGAAGCGTGACTTTCCCAACTGGGGGACGTTCAGTACAGGTATGGTAAACGATCGAGCATAGGCAGTGGCTCACCAGGATCCTCCAGCTCTCGGACATCTAGGATGCCTTTCAGCATGTCATCATACTTCCCTGGCCTGCCCAAGTCTAGTCTTTTCAACACTGATTGACTGAGCTTCCCACTTTCCGCAGCCTTCGAGGCAAGTTCTAGATCTTTCGCGTTGGCTTGTAGAATGGCGTCCTTTTCCAGCAACAGCGCATCGTGTATGGCTGTGAGAGCATCATTTCGTGCATGCAACGGCAATATCGCTAGAGCTCTGGACGAAAGCGAAGCCGCCTTTGCAGCCTGTTCAGGGCTGGATTCTGTGAGAGACATCCTGGTATGATCAGAAGTGCAAAATTTGTGAGGTAATACTAGAGCGATTTGTAAATGACCATATGGCATATCGAACGCACCCGTGACTCAAGAAATCAACAGCGGGGCTGCGAAATGCCAAGGCCTGCGGAGAACAAGGTTGAGCTCCGCTGTGCCTGCAGGGCCCGCATATATTTTGTACAACTTGTTCACTTTGATGTTGACAACGACCACCTGCGAATCTCGGTGCCGGGGCGTCCACCTTGCATCACCGCAGTCCGAGTGTCGACCATCAAGCGACATTAAGTTACCGTCCCGGTCTCTCTCCGTGACTTCGTTCTGCATCTTCTCCAGGTGCAGTAAGTGTGCCTATTGCTAACGGTCACTTATCGACCGGTGGAGCCTACCATACCCTCGCCATGGAGGAATTGCTGCAAAAACTCTCGGCATTTCCACCATCAACACCACTGCCAGATGTTGAATATGACAAGCAAGCTCGAAGCCTAGTCTCTATACTCCACCAGGGCAAGCTCGTAGGCGGCGGAAGTGAACTCATTCATGTATGAATCTGTTGATGTTTGCCGCAACTCATTACTGATCGCTGATTTCTCAGGCACTCAATCCGTCCAAGAATACCATACCATTTCTCTACATTCTCAACGCCCTCATCGATAACTCGGTTTCTAGCGGCAAAGCGACCTCTCGGTCATTACCTCAATCAGTATTACCAAATGGAGCACTCTGGCCTCACATCACGGCAGTCCTTAGCGATTTCGACCCAGTACAAGTCCGATATGCGGGGGCTGAATTCTACAAGATCATTTCTGTAGTCGTTTCAGGAGCAGAACAAACCTCTATCTACACGCCTGCGATCGTGCTACTCCACAATGCCATTCTTCGCCTTGATCCTACCTCTTCCACACTGACGTCAACCCATTACCACTTCATTCGGCTCTGTCTCTCTGCAAGAGCGTATGGGGAGGCGGCCGACATCCTCGACAGACCGATTTACCACATCCCTACAAGTCTCGACAAAGCATCAGCCGCGCGCTCCTATCAGTATCTATGCTCGGCGGAGTCCAGCTCGGCATATCTAACGCCAGGAACAAGTCTAACAGAGAAATTCAATTACCGGACGTACCTCGAATACTATCTCTACGGCGGCATGGTTTACATCGCTCTCAGAGAATGGGAGAAAGCACTCTTCTTCCTCGAGGCATGCCTCGTAATTCCGACTTCCAACACCGTGTCTTATATCCAAATCGAAGCATACCGGAAATTCGTTCTCGTGGGCTTATTGCACAATAACAGAATACCTAAAGCGCCGAAAACCATAAGCACGAGTGCAATCAAAACCATCAGACTGGTTGCCAAGGCATATGATTGTCTCGCTGATGCTTTCAAATCCAACGACCCGGAGCGCTTTCGAGCTGAAGTTGCCGAAGGACAGTCATTGTGGGCGCAGGATTGCAACACTGGCTTAGTTCTTCAACTCTTCGACTCGTTCAGAAAGTATGCGGTCATTCGGCTTGGAAGGACGTTCATTGCACTCTCGATAGCTGAAGTTGCAAAGAGGACCTCGGTCGACCCATCAGACGTGAAGGGAACAGCAGCATACGTCGCCTCGCTCATTTCACAGGGCGAGCTGAATGCAGAGTTGACAGCGTCCTCTGGAAACGATCCGATGCCAGTACTGCGCTTCTTGCCATCGGCCGCAACAACAAAGTCTGAGGCCCAGTTGCAGCAAGAACTGGCGGCGCAAACCGGTGGACTGCGCAACATCCTGAAACATATTTCAGACAACGATCACCGGGTCGAAATCACAAAGGAATACATTGGCTTTCTGCAGAAACTTAAGAAGCAGAAGGAGCAAGCAGCGAAAGGGGGAGCTGCAGGTGTATCAGAAGCTCAGTTTGAGGATATCGACGAGGACATGATGGGTGACATATGATTATCGTGACATAGACGAAGCACGTCACACCGAACAAGGAGTCAAGGTGCCTGCCGTGGGCATGAATTAATGGGTCGAGCTTTAGCAAGCATTGATGGCATTTACGACGAGCACGGCGTTGGCAGGAGAATTGCGGTGCCGTTGGCGCCCACTCACGGATTCTCCTTGAAGAGATGTTGTTCAATAGATAGGCATGAGGAAATAAGGCAAAGGATACAGAAATCCTTAATTCCATACCGCAAGCGTCCAGAGAGCTGAGATCGGCGACGTAGCGAATGAGCTCCTGCCGTGATGGATATCAAATACTTTTACAGACAATAGTGACGCTAACGCCCAAAGCGACGGCAATTTGTCCTCAAACGCCCAAGTACAGTTTAAAGAGTCCTCCTGAATCAATTTTCATTCCATCTTTGACAACCTCAAATTCATGCCGTTGCCGTAGCCTGCCCGCTTGACATCTCACCAACCTGCTCAATCTCAATCTTTGGCATCTGCGCACTTGTGGACCCGAGGTCTGTCTTCCTCGCCTTGGGGTTCTTGACGTAGTAATTTGAGATAGCAGATTTGATGGCATCTTCCGCCAGCATGCTGCAATGCAGCTTAACAGGTGGCAAACATAGTTCCTTCGCGATTTGAGTGTTTCTGATCTTTCCGGCATCCTCCAGTGTCATTCCGCGGACGAGCTCGGTCAGGTAGCTGGAACTGGCAATGGCGCTCCCGCATCCAAATGTCTTGAACTTGACGTCTTGGATCCTTTGGGTTTGTGGATCCACTTGGATCTGCAACGGAGATCAGTCAGCAATCAATGTTGGTTTACTGTGCACTTCACAGCGAAGCGCAGCGATTAGTGCAGGCGCGAGAGATTGTACCTGAAGCTTCATGACATCGCCACAGGCTGGGGCTCCGACAAGACCAGTGCCGACGTCAATGGCGTTCTTATCCATTGAACCGACATTTCGTGGATTCCTGTTGGATTGCGTCAGTAGCTCGTAAATGTGAGATCAGAAACCCTACTCACTCGTAGTGGTCAATAACTTTCTCATGATACGACCGTCGTGGAGCCTGATCTGCAACTGGTCTGATTGTTGAGGCCGAGGTTCTTGATACGGCTGGTCTGATAGGTGCGGAGGCGAGAGAGGAAATTCGAGCTGCTGCAGTCACGGCGCGTCGCATGATGGTGGCGGTCCGTTCGATGATCAATGCGAGTGTATCTGTGTCAATCTTAGGTCCTCTTCCGATAAGTCGCCTTGCTCTTGCGATGTGTTGGATAGAGTTTGGAGGAGTTGAGGAGGAGGAAGACTTGATAGATGAATTTGGGAAGCTAGGTTAAAGTTTCTAGAGTAGGTGACGCCACCGCCAAGCAAATGTGGCGCCGATCGCGGTCGTGCAGTTCCAACAACGCGACCCACTGAAAGACCTGAGTTCAAAGTCCACTTCCCACCAAGCATCCTTCAACGTTCTCTTCCAAGAAACTATGGCGGGCACCAAACAGAACCCCAGGAAGAGAAAATCGAGTGAATACGCGGCAGATGATGGATTCATGAACGACAACGATGGCACCGATTCCCACCCGATCAAGCGGGCCAAATCTCGATCAACACGACTACAAGCACAGATCGACACAGACGGCAACACATTCTGGGAAATCTCAAAAATGAGACGAGTGACAGTATCCGAGTTCAAGGGCAAGCAAATGATCAGTGTGAGGGAATACTACGAACAGAATGGCGAGATGAAGCCAGGGAAGAAGGTATGGAAGAGAATTCAGAAAATAGCTCTCGCCGTGACATGATTTGTCGCGAAAAGTGGATGGTCGAAAACTAATCAGGTTTAGGGGATATCGATGCCTCTCGACCAATACTCAGCCTTCATTGAGCTTCTACCACAGATCGAGAAAGAGCTAGGCAAGAATGGCGAGACTGTTCCGCGGCCGCAGTATGAAGGACAACTCGGCGTAGAAAGAGGCGTCCAGCAAGAGGGAGAGTCTGATGTTGATGAGGGCAACGGTGTGCAAAAGAAGTCTAACATCGAAGCGACAAGCGACGAGGATGAAGATTGAATCATGGATTGGTTTTTCGAGTTTACAAGAAGATACCCGGAGTCCATGTCTTACAGGAGGGCGCTTTTTTGTTCTCAAAAACGAACACCGTAACGATTATCAGCCACGAAAAATGCAGAAGCTCAAGTTTCCAGAGCTATTTGATTACGGGTGCTTCTTCTCGAAGCCGCGCGTGGAGGAGAGCGCTAGCACGATCCTATATCCCTAAGCTCCTGAAAGTGATTGAAGAAATCCTCCACGAAACTCTCCCACAATTTACCGTACCCGTCTCAACTCCTTACAAAGGATAGCCAACAAAGTCCCATCACATGACGGAACTCGACGGTTTCACTACTTCTGTGCATGATGTATTCCATCTACTCATAGAGGGCTTCCCCCGAACAGACGGGCCGCACCTCAGCAAGCTTCTGGACCTTAACATACTGCCGGGCAGAGGTTGGAGATCGAATAGCTTCCAGGGGATGGATCTACCAGGATGGCCCTCTTCAAAAGTCTTTATGGAGAAGAGCAATTTCTGCAGAGACATCTAACCCTGAGCAGCATCAGACTAGTCATCATGTATCAGCGTTTTGCAGGCCTCCACAAGAACTGACACGCCTCTGAAAGTTTTGCACTTCTGCGGCTCCAACACTTTGGGACCTTTTCTAAAGACACCCACTGTTCATGAAGCTAATTTCCTCGGTCTTGAGGCGATAAGATTCTGAGACTGCCTCTCGATTGATGAAGAGCAGATTGGTCTCAATTGGACAAGCCGACACCATTCATGGGTCATATGGAAGCCGGGCACATAATGCATATGTTGAAGAAGCCCGAAACTGCCCACGCAACCTCTATGTCGTCATGACGAGGCTGTGAAGGCACGATCTAGGCGCGGCGAACAATAGTAATCCAAAGCAATTGCTTTTGAGCTGTCCCATGAGCCCCACGCGTCCCATTGAAATCTGGCCGTCGCTGGCATCCATTTGTCTTTTTACTATGCCGATTCTCTACAATGTCTTTCCATTTCCGATATCTGTTAAATCATCGGGGGCATAGGATGGTAAATGGAGGTACTGGCTTAATATGCCACCCTTCTTTGAGTATTTAGTAGATCGCCTTCAAGTCTGCTTCGTAGACAATGGTCCAATGAAAGTGAGGACGAAGGCACATGTGTGATGACGTCAAGTAGATAGCTTTCCAACTTGCTTTGTCTACAAACCAAGACATTACAAGACACTATTCTCCCATGTCAGAACGTCTGGTAACAAGCCTCAAGCAGATGAAGCTCCTTTATCGAGGAGAGCTACCATTAATTAGAGCTCCAGACCTCATCAATAAGACCTAGAGTTCTTACAATGTCTCTGGTACTAGCAGCGGCACCATAGAACAAATTTGAGCCTGCAATATTCAGAGAGCAGAACGTAGAATACAAAGCTGACACTTCAGTATGGCTCAATATCAAGCAAATGCTCAATCGTCTAGCAAGCGCGGCCTCGGCTGGCCATGGAACAATACAGCCCCAGAATTCGCCAACTACAACCCCGCCATTTCCTCCGGCAAGATCACCTGGCTCTTCAACTGGGAGATGTGGAAGCCCGACGGCACGCCCGACAACATCGAATACATCCCTCAAGTCCGAGTAGGCAGCCAAGCCCCGCAAATCGACCAATTTCTCAGCTCAATCCCCAAGCACAAGCTCAATTACTTCATGACCTTCAATGAGCCAGAAATCCCGTCTCAAGCGAACATGTCAGTCGCGGAAGCGGTCGCCCTGTGGAAACAGTACGTGCTCCCTGCAAAGGAGAAGTTCGGGTTTCAGCTTGGCTCGCCGGGCATGAGCAGTGATCCGAAAGGGAAGGCGTGGCTGCAGGAGTTCCTAACAGCATTGGGTGGGAACGCCGGGATTGACTTTGTTGTCGTGCATTGGTACGGGACGGATATGCCGCAACTCGCGAGCTTCCTGGGAGAGATATACGATACGTTTAAAAAGCCGCTGTGGCTGACCGAGTTCGCTTACACCACCATGCGGACAGATCAGCCTGCTACGGTGGGTCAGGTGCAGGAGCTCATGAAGCAGGCAATTCCATTCCTGGACGGGTGTGAGTTCGTAGAGCGTTACGCCTATTTCGGCGCGATGAAGAGTGTGGGTGATTGGGTTGGTGAAGCGAATTGTCTCCACGACAAAGAGGGCGCCGGGCTTACCTCTGCGGGGAAGGTATATTCGGAGCTATAATATCCGCTTGTGGATACGTTGATTTGTCCCGGCAGATTGGGAGTCTGCGGACGTGGTTCAGGCTGTAGGTATTTGCTTCGTGCTCCTGTAATGGAAACGATAGTACTAATATCCTTCTCGACTAGGCTGTAGTCGTCGATCCAACTTTAAATGGTAGTCTCTCCTGTTTCTCTCTTCACACCAACAGCCACTTTTTTCAAGCATCGACAGGAACGGTGAATGCGACGCATCCTACGTTTCGGTCCGAAACTGGGCTCTTAAGCCCTCCACCATCCCTTTCTGGGCAGCGATTGGAATATCTTGATCTTGTAAACAATAGAAATACGTGTTCGGAATATCCCTCCATCCGAAGTAGGTAGGTTTGCTATAGGAACACTTGAAGCTGAACGTCTTCAGCTCCTCAACTCGCTTCTTCTGCGCCGCCTCATCAAGGTCGCTGTAGAGGATCTTTTCGGGTGTCAAGGGCGTGGGCGGCCACCTTATTGTCCTTAGTGTCCATCCATGGAAGGTCTGTATCGTTGAGCGGTGCCATGAGATGCTCTCCTTCGGCGAGGACAAACCCGCAGCAGCAGGTGAGGTGGACGGCGCCCCTTTTTGCCCGCTCCGTGTCGCAAGGCTTTGTCTAGGTTCTTGACGGCCTCGCTGCTGCAGATGCTGGAGTAGGAATTCGTGAATAAGACTACGTCTTGGTCGGATCACAAGCAGATTCGACTGCCTGGCGGATAGCTTCCACATTGGGTTCGAAGCCAGGGAGGGGTGGGCCGCCGACGGATTCGAGTTCAACCATTTTTGTAGTGTAGACAGCTGCTTCCAGGAGATTGGCGGCCGCTGAGTAGCCGGAAGTTGTGCGTCAGGCACCGGGGACGAATGCTATAGTGGGATTGACTTGTGACACAGTTACGTTAGGAACGCCTGTCCCTCATCTCAGGTTCACAACAGAAGGGATTGTCGCTAGAACGAGCCGCTAGACCGAAATAGCCTAGAGAACAATGTGGTGTAGTCGATGTTATCCAGAGACACGACAACGCTCGCGGTGGAGGACGGTACATGTATATCGCCGACTCAAGATACAACACATTACCAAATGTAACCGTAATCAGATCACGCTAAACCTTTTCTAGTAGATGGATTTGCTGAGAGCACAAGCACAATGAGTTTGCCGACGTTTTAATTGCCATGTAATCTATTCTGAGTCTGGCATCTTCAGGACGTAACGTCCAGTGATCTTCTGCTCGTGCATCAGCTCGTACACCTTTGGCAAATCCTTCAGGTCGACCGTCTTGAACGGTGCACGGATCAAGCCTCTTGCAAAGAAGTCGATTGCCTCCTCGCTGTCCTTGCGATTTCCAACGTAGCTGGCCTGGATGCGGACCATTTTGAGCACTGACTCGAAAACTGGGGCCTCAATCTTGGCACCCGCTGGTAGGCCGATGACGACGACGGTTCCGCGCGGCCGGACATATTCTGCCGCCTGTGTAAATGGCTTTGAAGTCACAGCGACGAGGATGACGGCGTGGGGCCCCAGGCCATCCCTGGTGGCGGCACGAACGTCCTTGATGATGTCCGATGACTTGGCAAAGTCGATGAATGCCTGAAAATGTCCCATATTAGCCCAGGGAGGCTCGAGAAGGTTACGAATAACTCGAAACTTACCGAAGCACCCATCTTCATGCTCATCTCCTCTTTCTCCTTTCCTGTATCAATAGCAATGGTCTGGAGGCCCATGGCCTTGGCGTATTGTTGTGCCAAAGAGCCAAGCCCTCCACCTGCGCCGACAATGGCAACAGTCTGACCTGGCCGAGCGCCCGACTCCTTCAAGCCTTTGTAGACGGTGATGCCGGCGCAAAGGATGGGCGCTACCTCATCAAGTGGAATGCCTTCAGGGATGCGAGCCACGTGCTTTGCACCTGCAACGCAGTATTGCTGGAATGTGCCATCGACCAAGTATCCTGACAGTTTTGGCTTCAGACATAACGGCTCATCAGCTTGCTGGCAGAAAGTGCACGACAGGCAAGAATCGTTGAGCCACTTGACGCCGACAGCCTCGCCGATCTTGGCATCTTCATCGGTGACGAGCTCGCCTCTTGCAACCACAATACCAGCACCCTCGTGGCCACCAACGAGTGGTAGTTTGGTAGGGATGGGCCAGTCGCCGTTGACAGCGTGAAGATCAGTGTGGCAAACGCCAGAGTATTTGATGTTGACAAGGACGTCTGTTGGGCCTGGCTTGGGAACATCGATCTGCTTGTATTGGAGCGGGCCTCCGACTTTGTCGATGATCTGAGCCCATTGCTTGGTTGGGATCTTTGGGCCAGACATGGTGTTTATGGTGTGAAGTTGTTTCGGAAGTTACAAAGGCCGAGAGATGTTCTGAAGGGTGAGGAGGGTTGAATTTGAGAATTTGAATTTCCTCGCAAGTCCTAGGGTTGCTTAAATAAACATGGACCTCCTCGAGGTCGAGCGGAGACCCCTCAGCTGCAAGCATGTCAAGGTCAACCAAGTGGACCAGTTGCTCCGAATTTGTTGACCATTGCATGAGCCGTCGAGGTGATAGGCTACACTGAGTCCCTTTGTCGCATCGCTGGAACGGGTGAATGGAGTTGCCATCATCGAGGCCTAGACAAACGCCGACAGAACTGGTGGTGTGATATTTCGGCCCGGAAAGATGGGGAAGTCGGAAGGAAGGGACGAATGAAAGACAATGATCTTCATGGAGCCTTTCAATCAAGCAAGGGTGGAGAGGCGCGGGTTGGGACAAAAGAGTGGGACTGTGCATGGGGAGGTTCAGAGAAAAATAATTCGGGCTTGCGGGGTATTCAACTGAAGATGCATCATCATGCGTCTTGGTGGTGATCTGCTCGCCACCTGAGGCCGGCGATCGAGAGCTCCCGTCCCGGAACACGTTTCCACAAGCGCCATTGAACCGTTCAGATCAGGCAAGGTTGTCGGTCAAATGGCGCGCAGGCTGTTCTGGAAGTGATGAATGAGAGTCGTCGATTGGTTCGCGCAGGTACAGGCGGGTCGTAGTGAGATGCAAACGGCTTCATTTTCTCGCTGCACTTTGCAGGGTCGGGGAGGGAAGTTTGATGACATAGAAGCGAAGAATCTTTTCGAGAGCGTGCAATAGTATAGAAGCAACAAGTAGGCAAGAAGTGTCGAATTGAGAACAAGGATAAGGAGGCAGCGTAGTTAACCTAGCATCGAAAAGCCCGGCGTGCTAATAGCAGCCTTT
>Ga0335072_10003791_pt1 | contig 22655 bp, 27 predicted proteins | sample Lox_Sample_21_FD_206725 | JGI IMG/M metagenome (GOLD analysis project Ga0335072, IMG submission 206725) | Soil microbial communities from Loxahatchee National Wildlife Refuge, Florida, United States - Lox_Sample_2.1 | ecosystem: Environmental > Terrestrial > Soil > Wetlands | place: USA...
AAAGAGGATGGCGGTAGTGCTATTTTAGCTATAAGACCTCCTATTTTATAAGACCAGTCCCAAAACCGCCAAAAAGTAAAAGCTCGGGCCAAAACAAGGATCTTATATACCAGACTATGCGGTAGGTAAGGATGTTATATACTAAATCAGAAAATTTGAAAGCTAACATAGGGTAAGGCAACTAAAACCTAGAAGGCAAAAAATCTTTTGAATTCGCAAGTAACTGTTTATTTATCTGCAGCTACTTAGGTATATCTTGGTGTTACACTCTGGAAGGTAACTCTATGACGGGAAACTATTTACAGTTTGTGGCGAGGAATTCAGAAAAGATGAGAATGCTGTCTAAATATGTCGGTTCGACTTCGACTCCCACAGTATTCGTAAATTTCGAGACGAATAACAGAGTTACAAAGAGCTGATTGGCCAGGAGTCATCATGTGTCTTATGTCGAAGGTCTTTCCTCGCTCAATATATGAAAACGTTCATCTTGAGGACAGAACTAGTGACACAGACGTATGCTAAGGTCATCTGCATAGCCCATCCATGGAAAATTCGTCCTATCGCAGATGGTCACGTCAGGAATGTGTAGATAGGAACTGAAATCACAAGGAGACATGATAAGTTGGACGTGATAAGCCACAGAACCTTCCCCCCCCAACTCCTCGCCTATACCATCATGGACGACCCAAAGGTGACGATTCTGACCTTTGTGGTGCGCCAGGCGACGGAAGCATATGAAAGATACATTTGGGCATGGCTAAGGAGCGACTGTGACAGGTTAGTAGCAATGACGAGTACAATACCGAGGGCGAGAACGAAAGTGACGAAAAGAACAAAACCAATCAACGAGACTATAAAAGCATAAAGACGAGTAAAAGAATCTACTTGGAAGCGGGTGCCACCGTTTATACATAGATTACCGGTAGAGGTGTTCAACATGGCGCGGAAGAGCCGCCTAAAAGACCATGGTAAGGTGGCGATATCTCACTTTATGTATCCCATGATGTTTGTGCATCATCGAAATCTTTTTCCTCATTTAAATCTGCTTCTCAAAGTCCGCTAAAGTCCTCACAACGTCGCGACGTTTTTTTGGCACCGCCTGATATTACATGTTCTCTTGACGATAGTCATATACTTGACCTGTGTTGTACAATCTCTCCAATAGCTATCCCGTTTGTGAAATATGCTTGCCGTCCTTCCATCTGTTGACTCCATACTCCAAATAACCGCGAAAAAGGTAATGGTTTCAACTCCCATCATCATTGACAAGTTCATCTATAGTCTGTGGCCTTTAGATCCGCTTTGTGCAGGTCTTTTGCCCAGGCTGGAAGTCTGCGATCCCGTTCATAAAGGAAGCCGCAGTTGTTACAAAGCGACTGCCCTTGTTAGTGGTAAAATCGGCAAGCAGGGGAAAGGATATACATACTCTCGGACCGTACGGACCATCTCTCACAGCCCAAACAGCTGATCCCCATACCTTGCAATGAGAACATCTCCATGTGTTCCTCTCGTAGTCATTCAACCCACCGCCGCCACCGTAACCTGCAAGGCCTGACCCACCATCTGGCGTACCTCTTCCGCCAGGAGTTCCAGCTCTCCCAAGAGGACTCAGACTTCGGAATCGCCTCTTCTTTTTGCTTCTCTCACCTCGCCCCATCCTCTCTTCTGCCGGCTCCGTGTTGTCAAAGAAACTCCGGTCACTGGCCTGCGGCATTCCACCCATCATTCCTGTACTACTCGAGAATCTTGCTGTCTCTCTTCTTAATCGCCTGATTTGTCTCTCCCGGTCTCCTTCTCTCTTCTCAATCTCTTCCTTACTCAGTACCTCCACTTTCGGCTCCCACTCATCCGCCAAGTGTTCGTTGTCATATCTCCAGCCAGCTTCTGCCCCATTTGCAGCCTCATTAGCTATTTCGCCTCCATAGCCGTTGCCTCCGACTAGTCCACCTGACTCGCATGCCTCTTTCTTGAGGCGGAGGACAGCTTCATATATCGCGTGAGTCATGGCTGGAACCCACTCTCCAGCAAGTCCCATATCAGCGCAGGTTTGCTTCGCAAAGATTTCAGCTGTTCCAGGAGGATGGAGCAGTGACCACTCAAATTTGTCAGTGTAGAGATGATTGGATAGATTGATGTTAAGGGTGACGATGCAGCGGTATGTATCATCTGGATTGTATAGATCCGATTCGGGAGGAATCGGCGCTGCTGAAGCGGCGATGTCTTGTGATACACCGTTCATAGTGCTTCCAGTCGGTGTTGCGAAACCATTGGGATGACCATTTGGTAACGGAGTGGCTGCTCCACTGATTGCGGGCGTAGCAGAATCGTCCCTTGAACCTGGCCCAGCTTTAATTGTCTTGATAGTTGTGCCATTGCCCATCTGAGTCTCTTGCGAATGAAAAAGTGGATGCAACGCGACACCGGCATATTCTTCAAGCTGCGTTCGAATTTGCTTGCTAATCTCCATTGCGAACTGTGACTTGTTGGGTAGGTCTAGATCTTGCACCATACATTGAGCGAACTGATCTGTTGTAGTTAGAGTTTCATGCAAATTCCAAAGAAAGATGTCCTTGAGTCGGTATGGCACAGTCATCTCTTGCGCTCTATAGACAGGAAGACCAGGATCAATGGTGTTGTATGACGCCCCTGTCGGCAAAGGCAATGGCGGCTGAGGGATGAATGCAGGTATATCGACGTCGATCCTAATGGGAATCAGAGTGAGAGGCAACGCTGCTTGCGCATGTGTCTGTAGGTCTGGCTTGGAAGACCTCGCCTTTCCCATCCAATCTCTCCATATACCTTGTACCTCTACTGGCGTTGTTGTTTCTTTGCCGAACTTTTCAGCAGCGTCTTGCTTTGTTTGTCCAATCTCTTCCCTCCGCAAGCTGCGAAGTCCAGTGGGTCTCCGCCGTCCATCATCGTCTTCGTCATCATAATCCTCAAAGCCGTCCTCAGCGTAATTGATAGCTGTTGTGCCTCGTTTCGTAGTTCTTGCTAAGGGGGCTGCGAGTGCAGTCGAAGGTTGTATGACCGGCGTGAGAAGGGAATTTGCGTAGGTCCGAAGTCGCGGCGCATAACTCGCTATGAATGATTGAGGAGGAACTTTTGTCGTCATCTTGGGTTTTGAAGCTGCGCGGACCTACTAGCCTGCACCAGAGTGAGAAATGTCCCAAGGGAAGAAAAACGCCGCTGCTGGGATTGGGAGGAATGAGCTCCCATGGAATTCACTGGGGAGTGGCGCAGGGATTCGAGATAATGCGCCGGAAGTTGAGCAAAGTCGCAGCGTTGGGTCAACAAGTTGTGCGCATTTCTATGGACTTCGACTTCCGGCTTCAAGTTGTATCTTAACATTTGACGCGAAGTTATTGAATTTCAGCGCGATTCTCAGTTGGAGCTAGTCCCGTTTCGAGAATAGCGTATTTTCGCTTCTTTGCCGCGTTAAAACTGGACTGACAGACTGAGTCTCAGAATCATGCGTGACTAGGTATCGAGTCGCATTCTAAAGTTTCACACCGAAATGACAAGAAGATGGATTGCCAATAATGAAGAATTCATCTACCGTTGAGCCAAATCTATAAGCAAGCTCACTAAATCTAATCATGTATGCGAAGTCTTAAGAAGCTCGTAGTTAAGAGATGTTTCCTCTACAGCATCCTAGACCTGCGTGAGGTTTATTGCTATTAGTTCGAGATGTCGACTATGCAACTCTCTGTTTCTTCTCTTCCACGTCCATTTTTCTGTCCTCTCTGTCCTGTCCATCAGCCTGAGGCTCATCAGCACCTTCCGTTTGCTCTCTCTTCCGCTTCAGGTCTCGAGTGGCTCGCAGGCCAAAGAGCACCGCTTTCTTCCCAACCGTATTCTTCGCTCCCTGCACTTTGATCTTGGTGTCCACCTGCACGTCAATTGGACGTGGTCGTCCTTCTTCGTCTATCATTGGAATACCGGCACGAGCCATGCTGCAATCTTTGATGCTGCGAACGATGCAATGCGCGATGCTAGAAGCCATTTCAACAGGATCGATGGCGACGAGATTTCCGTCACCGATAACTGTGATTGGTGATGAGATTTTGATGTTGATTGGGGAATGTGTGGCATCCATTTCAGATTCTGGACGGTCTTCCTCGATTAAGGCAGCCATTTGAGGGTTAGGTGAGTGGTATGTATATGCCGTTGGAGAAGCTAGGACGGATTGAGCTGCCGGGCTTGGAGTGAGAGTACGCTGTATCTCCTGGAGGAGCTGATTCTTGATCGACGGGATGAACATGGTGGTGAGGATGCAGCACTGAATTGCTTACTTGCTGAGATTGTTCCTTATGATGACACTGAGGCAGGATATGTAACTGTCCGTCTGCGTTGTTACGAACGGATGGATAACGATGACGGTCCAGTAATCGAAAGGCTTAAATATTCCTAACTTTTTAAAGGTGAATGGTATTTCGTCTTCAAGAAGGTATTGAAGAACGGAGGAAACGAAATGACATGAGAGGGAAGGAGAGGACACACACATATATAGAGAGAGAGAGAGTAAGTTCCCGTCTGCCTCTATTACTAGTATTGTCAATAGGAAGCGATGGGGTGAATCTATTGATGCACAATCTGAGTCGGCATGCCATTTCCTGGCCAATAGGTTAATTGTCCAAGTCAAAATCTCATTGGCCCAAGGATGACAACATCATGTTTGTACTTATTAAGGGAAGCAAATGAAAACACGCATGCCTACTTGGAGTATTCTTTTGTCTGTCATTGGCTTTTTCCTGCTCCGCCCTGGTTCCTATTGAGGCCTATTGTTGTCACTAGCGTCGTTTCGCTTGGCTGGAAGTCTTCATATTGTTCTTTACCCTATTGACATTTTGCCAATCAGGTATGCAGCTAAAAGAACGAGGGATCATCAGAACAATGGTACGCGAGTGGGAAAATACAGGGAGGGCAAGTGTCAACCTAAACATAATGTTGGGTGACCATAGGGCTAGATCACGTGAAAATATAGATGAATCTAGGTACAGTACTTTGTTAGTATGAATTAGTCACCCAATTTATAATGTCATATTCATCATACAACTGATTAAAGTTTTCGATGTGTATTGGGATGCAAAGTCTAGACTTGCTCACTGTCTATCTATTTGCGCTGTGTTGGCTAATGACCCAGAGCTTCAGAGCTCAAGTCACTTCGAGCTGCGTCTTTATTACTTCTTCTCCTCCTCCTCCTCCATTACCCTTCTCACGCCTTCCACAAAAGCCTCAACCGCATCTCCGCCCCCGAGCGGAACATTTCCCCCTCTCACCAAGCCTCCGTTTGCCACCTTGATCCCCAATGCATCCGCAATGCTCGGCAAGCCACCATCCCTCAAGGCAACAGTTAGGCTTCCTAAGCTTTGATGGAATTGTGGACTTCTTAGCACCCTCTTCAAAAGTGCCTTCTTCTGATCCAAGCTTAACGTCTCTAGTGCAGCAGCTGCGGTTCCAGCATTTGGTTCTACAATACCATCAATTTGGGACGCAGATTCTTGAGTTAAGAGAAGAATGGTTGGTGGTAGGTAGCTGAGGAGGTTGTCAATATGGGATGGACTTGCATTGTCGATGGTGGGGATAGTGGTGGAAGTCGTGAGGAGGTCGGGAAGGGTAGTGTAAAGTTGGGCTTCGGGCTGTTGTTGACTGACACCACCAAGGGCTGGATTGTCTCTCAGGGAGTTGAGAAAGTTCTGGACGGCTGTTGCGGCATCTGTGGTACCTGACAACGCCCTGGAGTCCAGTCAGCCATATTCATTATGATATTCGGAACGACGAAGCGAGAAGAGTTCAGTTGGACGCCTGCTGAAGTATTTCATTCACGAATGATGTATACGTGTCTAGTACAGTCTGTCTAGAAGTACATGCAAGCTTTTGTGTGACACCTGTTTATCAATCTGACCGAACGCCACAGTTGAAATGCTCGCGCCATGCCAGCTATGCGATGAAATAGGACCTACGCTCTTCCGCCATCAGCTCCTCCTTCTCGTGCTTGTTCTCCTTCCTGTCGAATGTCTCCTCCTGTAGCATCCGGGCCTGCGCCACCACTGCCGCCCTGATGATGTGATGTGCCATCTCCTTGACCTTCTATATCTTCCATAGTTTCGTCATCGTCATCCTCTCGTCTTTCATTGTTTTGAACTTGAGCTATCTCGTTCGAAACATCAACATCTTCGCCTTGGAGCAGTGTGTCTACAATCTGACCAATCTTGAGGTCTCGGGGACTGAACCAGCTAGGATCTCCATTTCGAGATTGGGGCTTCGACTGCAACCAGAAGAGATGTCGTTGTGAGGATGATGAGAACTTTAGGACGAATATGCGTCCATTTGTCTTAGATGTGGGTTGGGGTGTGGTTTTATATTCGTAAGGTTCAAAGTGACCATCAGTGGGTACCATTACAAGGTCAAGCTCAGGTTGATTTATGGGCGCACTTCGTTCGCGCCAGCAGAAATGGATGAGGTCTTTCTAGTCAGTAGGACACACGAGAAAGAATAAATTGCATTCCATACCATCTTCAGAGTAGAGGTATATGTAACCCGGCTTTGGTATGGGTGTGACTTTATATGGCCTGATTGACGTCTGTAAACGGTGTAAGTTCGTGAACTGGTAATATATCTGACAAAACTTACATCGACTTCACATTGGCCCGCCTTGAAGGTGATGATAGGCGAGATAGACATCTTACGCAGCTGCTGTCTTCGTTCAGGCTGACAGGTTGCGGGGCAATGGTTAAGGACGTAATTATGAGGAAGCTTAGAGAGCTTTAATAACCACGGTGTGCCTGAAATGTTGAGGCCTTAAGAACGCGGCATGAATTACCGGAGCCGGCTTGTAATCTCGCAATTTCAAATATTCCGAATAACATCACGTGATACTTCCGAACCCTAACGATCCACACTTAAAGATTTAGCGAGGGCACTGGCATCGAAAAGCGCAGTTGCGGACAAATTCAAAAGGAGCTGCTGCCAGACGACAAACCCACGACAACAACACCCGAATCGACACGAACGCCCATCGGTCGATTCTCCTTTACAATGTCGGCGACATTAGAGGCAACTCGGCCTGCCCATCAGGAGAAGAAGTTCGGAAAAGCGTCGAGACACGTCCCTCACCACACTCAAAAAGCCAAGAAGTGGTATCCAGCGGAGGATGAAGTTGAGCCCAAGAAGGTCAGTCCAGTGCATGATCTTTGGAGTCCTTGGAGTTTGCTGCTTTATGCAGAAAATTGAGTCTCCTGGGCATGAGTAATGGCGAACATTCTCAAGCTTGAAGCAGTCGTCATTCTCACATCGAGCATTGAATTATCTCAGAATACTCAGAGCGGCAATAGCTAACAATCTAATTGCAGGTCCGCAAGTCCATCCGAACATCAACTCCCAGAGCAACTCTCACCCCCGGCGCCATCCTCATCCTCCTCGCAGGTCGCTTCCGCGGCAAGCGTGTCATTCTCCTCAAGACTCTCGAGCAAGGTGTTCTTCTCGTCACTGGTCCATTCAAGGTCAACGGCGTTCCTCTCCGAAGAGTCAACGCCCGCTATGTTATTGCCACATCCCACAAGGTCGATCTCTCCGGCATTGACCAGAAGAAGGTCGATGAAGTAGCTGGTGACAAGTACTTTACCCGGGAAAAGAGCGAGAGGAAGAAGGGCGAGGAGGAGTTCTTCAAGCAGGGAGAGAAGCCAGAGGTATGCACTGCGCAAGATAATCCCACAGCTTGACTAATAGGAAAACAGAAGAAGAAGCCATCAAGCAGTCGCGCCGCAGACCAAAAGGCCGTCGACAAGGCACTGCTGGCAAACATCAAGAAGGAGCCAATGCTCGTCAGCTACCTCGGCAGCACTTTCAGCTTGCGAAAGGGTGATCGACCACACGAGATGGCATGGTAGATGTGGGGAAACGGGGCGGGTGGACTCGGGCGTAGAGTAGCGGATGAGGGAATGAGCTTGACTCTGTGCTTTTTGCAATTGGACCTTGAGGTTTCGGTCCCTCATTGCATGGCGCTTCTGTATTCAGACTTTCATGCATCAAAGACTTCACAAAGCATAATGCATATCGGATTCTAAACGTGATGTCTGCACAGCGCTTGAAGGGACCACTGAGTGAAGGCCATGCAGATTGGTTGTATACCACGTTTCTGGATCTTCCCTCAAATCTATCTTAAAACACTGCATTTACACTCTCACATCCCTTATTAGGAGGCAGGCTTGACTTTAAAATCACTAAGACCACTGATACAGCAACGGAGGAAGAACGACTGAGGAAAAACTTCTGTTGGTTTGTAATTTGTGTCTGGTATTCTGATATTTACCCCTACGCGTCCGGATCTCGCTAGACCCGCCATCATCGTCACATATTGTACAGCACAAACGTCCTCTAAAGAACTAACCCCAAACGCTTTGCTGGTACAAATAAGGTAGGGGTATCAAAAAAGGGACTAAATATCCAGAGCTTTATTGACCAAATGTACTCCGCGCGCCGCGCCGTAAAGTCATATGCCAAGATATATCGTACCATAAAGTATATGGGGCTTCTTTAACAAAAGGAGAAGATTTCGTAATGTAGGAAAAATTGGTGCCTGGATGGAAGTCCATTCTTCAGACCGCACCCTCTTGACCCTCTAACACCCTCCTTGCAGCATCGAGGCGCCGTCTCCACATCCGGCCTTCGGAGCTCGCCCGTCCTGCTTCCTGTAAGCCAAGGACGCACTTCCCCAAGCTTCCTACCAGCCTTTCGACCAAAATCTGATCTTCTCTTGCCAGCATGTCGACAGGTGATACCTGCCTTCCGTCCAGGCTATCAGTAGATGACCGATTGAGCCTTATCGCTTCACTGAGGATAGCGCTCGAACGTTCGGAAGAGTTTCTAGGTTTGTTGACTAGAGGGAAACTCCGTGTTGTGCCTGTTGAGCCTGTTGAAGTAAAAGAAGACATGGATGGGCGCTGTAGATTGCTTGATGGTACTGAATCGTTCATGTTTCCAGAGTTAGGCCTGCTGCTTTGAGACATGAGAGACTGGCGGGATTCTGGAAGTTCCGTTGGAGTGGATTTGCCGAAAGTTGAACGCTTTTCTGTAACCGCTGTTACTGTTACAGTCTCTTCGGGGTGTGGTTCCGAAACGGGTTGAACAGCGTACTCGTCGACGTCTTCATCATCTTGCACTACTGGGACTTCGCTAGACCTCCTCCCCTCGGTAGCAGTTGCAAAGCTTGCTAGAGAAGATACTGAATCAACACTCTTCTGGCTCCTAATATGGCCATGCACAATCTCGTCAGATGCGCCATTTCCATTGACGATTGCAACTGGAGCTTCGGGGCCTTTAGTGGTTTCAACTGAGTCTTCCGAGCCGAAGCTCTCCAAGCTACCTGAACTATTACGTCGACCTATAGTACCCATGGCACTGTGGAGGAAGAAATGTTCGTAGTCGAATGCATCCTCCCGATCCTCGTGAGAGATTGGAACTGCGAGACTATCGTGATACAAGGACGCTTCACTCTCGCTCCGATATTCTTCGAGCTCATTACGGTCAACAAGCTCGTCAACATACTGTTCCTCTTCGCAATCCTCGCCAGTACCGTCATACGTGGCAACTCCCTCATCTTCTTCCGGTTCTTGTTCCTCTGCCGTGTCGTAGATATCATCCTGCTCAATGTTGTGCGCTGGAGCTTGATGATCTGATTCAGCATGTTCGGGCTGCTCATCAATGTCTTCTTCCTCCTGCTCAACATCTTGGTATATACTAGGGACTTCCGAGTCTTCATACTTTGGCGCTCCTTTCGTTGTATGTCCACCGTTCTCCTCGTCCGCTCCGTTCACACTAGGCTCTCCATTCCAAGTATTAAGTGCAATGCCTGCATTAGCACTTTTTCCTATGCCTTTGTATACTGGAGAAGCTGTATACCATTGCTCAGCGGCGGTGAACGGACTTGGCGTGCGGAGGCTTTGCAGACTACGCCTCTTCAAATTCTCCTCTCGCGCCCTATCCCTCAATGTGGATATCTTCCCTTTTAGATCTTTCATTTTGTCTGTCAAATCACGCATTTGCATAGACGAAGTGGATCGAGTCAAAACTCGAGGATCTCCTGACCTAGTCGAATACGGCTCTGCTGTGCTGGCTCTTGCAGTTTCGCGGTCCGGGTCTTGCACTGGTGCTGTTTCGTCTTCACTTAACGGCTCTAATGGGGTAACAAGATGATTGGAGCCGCGGCTGGGATTACTACGGCTGGGAGGACTAGCACGTGGCGTAGAGACCGAATCTCTATTATCCGCCTCGACACACACCGGTGAGGGGGTTGCGGCGACAGGAGTGCGAACGGTATTTAAAGGACTGTGTAAAGACGAAGGAATCGAATTCTCGCTGAAGACTCTTGTGTGGCTTGGACTGCCAATAGTAGAGACCGATACGTTATTCACCTGGCGATGTTTCGCAGGTGGAACCCCCAGACCAGCGACTATGCGTCGTTCCGCCTCTGGAGAAGGAGTAGATCTTGAAAGTGGACTGCTGCTATGTATCGAAGACATTGATGACGAGGGTGTTATATATAACGAGCTTCGTGCACGCGTGAGATTGCCTTCCATGTTCTAGACGGATAAGTCAGTCAGCGGGAGCTAGTTTCAATTTTAGACTGTACTCACATCCAAACGCTTTTTGGCGTTAGCTAGAATCATCTCCGCTCTTCTGCTTAACGCAGCGCTGTTGCTCATGTCCTCACTCTCTACAAGTCTGCTCTCCTTTCTTGAGATCACTTGGACCTGCGCTACTTCCAGATCGTCCTCATAATTATCATCCATCACACTTTCTTCGTCATCGCCCTGGAAATTACTATCGTCTACGCTAACTCCATCATCAAAGTCTTTGAACATTTCGGGGGGCTGCCCTTCAGTTGTAACCGTGCTATTCGACTCCTCGCTGACGGATCTGTGGTGGTTGGGAATTCTCGACCGTTTCGTAATTGCAGCATATCCCATTGTAGGTGATGACCGTAAGGGAGAGTCGCGGCCCTTCAGCCGTGGGTTCGTTGGTCTCGGTTTCCTCCCAGGAGTACTCTCTGCTTCTGTCACTTCCCCAATATCTGACAGCATGGTGCCATTCCCGTAAATAATCGGGGTAGTAGGCGTGATCGGGCCAATGCCCATCTGCATGTGTCCGGAAGGCCCAATCGAGAAGCTCATATCGCCCGGTCTTGAACCCTTCCATCCTCCCAGTGGTGACTCTGGGCGCATTGGGTCTTGCGGCGGAGAAGGCGTCGAGTCATATTCGCCGTATGGGAGTATCATATCGGGGTTTGTGAGCGTAGGAGATGCGGGCAAGGACGGAAATGCCATTGTCGCCGTGACCGTCGTTTGCTGATGCATGCTTCCGTGCTGAGAGACGCTCGGGGACTCTGACTGAGATGGTGTACGTGAATTGGTGTTTGCGCATGCACTGACCCGTCCAACGGCGCGTTTGATACTTTTTTAGATTGCTCGAGTGAGGCGACAAGGAGTCCGAGCTGTCTTGCGACGAAGTCTGCATTCAATCATGATAACGTCTAAAAGGATCGTCAATAAATATAGATGCCATCAAAGAAAGATATAAATGTTGGTGGGCAGTCAGGAGGAAGGTTTTCCTGGTAATAAGCAATAATGCCAGGATAAGAGGGCAATTGTTGAATTGAAAAGATTAAAGAACGAGGGACATCGCTTTGAGCCTAAAGCGAAGGCCTGGAGGATGCCTGGGATAACGGACGAAGGAAGCCAACCAAAGCTGAATAGTCGAGGTAGTTTGACGCGGCATAGCCAATGATCTCACAAAGGCCTGCTGTTTGACAACCGCACTAAGCATAGCGCGACTGTGAGGGGAGATCTCACTCGCATGTGCCTGCTGTTCTACCCCTGAATCTCCCAGCTAGGCCTGCCCGGCCGGGAATTGCCTACTACGCTGTACCGTACTTAATACTGAACGTTAATCTTAACGACCTGCCCTTGCCCGTCGCCTCCGGCCGAAAAGCAAGGTCTTCTAGATTATGTCTGTATTGGGCATGTATTCTAATGATGCAACTCATATGCCGCCTTATATATATCAATGCATCGGCTGTGGCACAGATCTAACCTAGCTGCCTACTCTAGTACACGGCAGAAGCAACTGCAGGGCTACGAGTAACCTTAAGGCAAGATCACGGGAAGGCCCATGCCGGATACATGGAGCGTCGCGTTCTAGCCGAATCAATGACAATTTTTTTTGGTAGTATTCTGGCACCGCATTGACCAATGCTATCCGTTTCAACAATGGCTTCTATATCCACTTCCGCACTAAAACCCCGCCTTAAGAAGCGCTTTTTGCTATGCACAATGACTCACTCGGCAGCACGCTGACGTACAGGTATCAATGGGCCAAGAGCAAAGAAAAATACATAAGTCTTTGATCATGACATTCATCTCCAATTCTGTGATATTAACAATAGAAAACAAGGTCAAATCAAATCAAAATGGCCCAATTCCAAGTCTCCCCCTGCACCGTCTCCGACATCAACGCCATGATATACGTCTACCTCCAAGCCTTCAACAACACCTTCATGAACACAATACTCTTCCCGCACCAATCCTACACCCAGGGTTCCATTAGAACATGGCTCTATTCCCGCTTCAAGAAACAGCTGACCAGAGGCCCCGACGAAATGAAGATATTCAAGGTAACTGAGGTAGCGACGGGGAGGTTGGCGGCCGTGGCTAGATTCGGATACCCCTTTAAGCTGACGGAAGAGGAACAGGCGAGGAGAGATGAGGAGAAGGCACAAGAGAAGAAAGCCCTGGAGGAGGCGGAGAAGGAGACGGGGAAGTCGGCAAAGTACCCCGAGGCGTCGAATGTGGAGGCTTGTGAGTGGTATTTTAACACTCTGGATGAGATGCGAGAGAAGTATATGAAGTGGGACCAGGATTACAGTTAGTAGCGCTCGGAAGGATCTTTTTTTTCTTTTTAGCTCTTTTACTAATTTTATTCCTTGTCTGCCATCTTCTGGTCACGGATCCAGATTTCCAACGGCGTGGTTTGGGGGCAATGCTCCTCGGTCACGTGACAGAACTCGCGGATGCAGAAAATAGGAGGATTTATCTGGAAGCTACGGCGGCGGGGCATCCGCTCTATGAGAAGCTTGGATTCAGGGACATTGATCTTATAACTATTGACTTGAAGAAGTGGGGTGAGGATGTAACGGATTACAATTGGGTTATGATGAGGGAGCCGCAGACGAAGTTATAGACAGAGATCCAGATTGGCTCAGCAAGTTGTTAAACTAGGCTCTTAAGAGTAATGTCTAGTTTAATGCCGTCATCTTATGCAGAGTACCTTGCCACGGCTCGTATCCTACGGTGAAAGATGCAGATCTAGGCCGTCTTTCTTACGGAGGCAGAACCCATTCAACAGACTCTTTGCTCCGGCGGCCTCCAAGGAACGCCCAAAGCGGCGAAAATCTTTTTCTCATCTGCGCCTTCAACCAGCTCACCCTCGTTCAGTTTCACCCTTCCCGGACCTCTCATCACATTCTTGAATAGTCCTCTCTGATTCAGTCTCATCCCCTTCCTGCTCGCAAGCAGTCTGATGCTGCGATTGAAAATATCGTTTCCGGTGAAGTATATCAATGCAGCACCAATCTCAGTTGCTGGAACAAGGAGAAAGTCAATCCTTCGCCATATTGGTTTAGCGGTGCCGGGTAGGACGCAACACCCATGCCATTTCGTTCCGGATTCTGCTCGAGGAGTAGCGAGTGCTGCCACGAGGAAGTTGGTAGAAGTGAGTCTAGAAGTAAGCTCCACGAGGAATGCAAAAATATCATTGCTACTGGAAGTATTTGGTTTGGTGATTATACAATCGATATCACCGGACATAGCAGCACCACGTCGGTAGCTTCCGCCAATAATAATTTCAACTTTTGGATCAATCGCATTTGCCGTCGCTTTGACAATATCACCAAGTGCTGTCACCTCCTTTCTTGGGATGCGGGTATGAAAATCGTCATAGTGTTCGATACCCAAGAGCTGGTTGTCTGTAAGATGTGCGTGTTCTTTGAGATCTTCGAGTGTGCTATACCCAGAGTGAAGCCACTTATTTGCTTGACTGAAGCCAACACCATATATGCCCATAAACTTCTGTAGGATGTGGTCCCCTGGATCGGTCTTCGCATTCTCTAGCCGACGAAGACGATCGGTGGTGACAATCTCTTCGATCTTTAGAGCAAGGCGCTGCCCAACGCAGGGTAGTTTGAAGGCCTCTCCTGAGGTTGTGATTTTGTTTGGCTGTTGACGAAGAGTGGATATAGCCTTGCGATAGGCGATAGGTCTCCAAGTATCATTGATACGGGTATAGTAATCAGCCATCTCTTGGAGAATTGAGATTGTTCGCGAGTTCGGATTCGATGTATCAGTTGTGCCATTTCCCCCTTTCATGCAGCTGAAGTTTTCCTGATCAAAGGCACCCTTATTAAAACGTTTCTCGACAGATGCAAGTGGCTTGGAAGAAGAGTCAGAGATGCTCTCATCACTTGTATCGTCCATTTCTGAGGTCTCGTCTCTTGAAGGCGGCTGATCGAAGTCATCTTCATCTAGAGGAAGATGCGTCATTGTACGTGCCTCTCTAATCATTTCATCAAGGGCGTCTGCTCCCTCAACATTCGAAGTTGTATGTAATGATGACGAAGAAGCCTGTTCTACTGGCTTGACGTCGTCTTCTCGTGCGTCTCCAACTGTTTCAATGTTTGGTGCTTCGATGTCAGGATGGAGGAAATTGTCGTTATGCTGTCGTTGCGCGGGTGGCGTATTGAGAAAGGTTTGCGTTGAAGCCTCACTTCGAGGAGGAGTTACCCGTAGCGGGACATAGTCCCACTTTCCGGGCCTTGAATGAGCTGGCTTGAGTTGGAGCGATGTACTTGTGGTTTGCGAGGTTGACTTCTGTCGAGCTTTCTCTTCCAACACCGATTCATGACCTTTAACTCGATATCGTTTCTGCTTAGGGTCTAATATGGCCTTGAATTGTACACAATCAATAGGATAGGTGTCATTAACCATAATCATGGCTGTGGGAATCAAGGGAATTTTAAGGAATGAGATGATATCCTCGTACGACAACGATTTGTCGACAATGATGTGCGTGATATCGCTCCCCCATACTGAAACCCATCTTGCACCATGCTCTCGCGCCTTTCTGATCCGGGCCCGACGCATTGGCGCGACATCGTCGTTTGGAATGAAGAAGAAGTTGCATCCTAAGAAGATCTGCTGCGCTTCAGGCACGTACTTCAGAGGAACTTCTTTTCTCTTTCGTTTGCCGAGTGACGACTTCTCCATCTCACGTACTGTCGGAATCGAAGAAGGCGTGGGAGCTGAGACCGTTCGATGTGGAGCTCGTCTTTGGTGGTGTAGTTTATTGACGGAAGGTTGTTCTCCGACAGAACTAAATTCATTCAAAGGTGGTGGCATAGAATTTTCGGCGAGAACCAGACTAGTATTGTCGGAAGTGGGTATCGGTAGCGATGCTGTACGACGAATACTAGGAATTCTACTGCCATTGTCTGAAGTCGAAGTGACACCGAGAACGTCGCCAGCTATGAAGGAACAGTCTTGATTTTTTCGGTTCGCAGGGATGTGTTGCATTCCATCTGTGTCCACTTCATCCTCAGAGAGCTGGCCTAGGGCATAAAGCTCGTCGAAAAACACAGCCTTGTCATCAGCCTCGTTCGGGCTCGGCTAATACAGAGGTAAGTTGCAAGATTGTGAGTAACGAGTTAAAAAATCTTACCATTTTCAGTCCCATAGAGCTCAATGAGCTATGTATAGCTATTTGATCCCGAGCAGCTCTGTGTTTCCCAATAAGTTGAAATTTGAAAAGCAATTTCTCTGGTATGAGGATGTCTTGAAGTTCAGTGGGGACCCGCTGGCTAAAGTCAAAAGAAGCGAGGCTACCCGCCAGCCGAGAGGATTTTTAACGTAAGGGACTAAATCCAAGACCCATTGAATTTGTCTTGCTCTCATACCAAACTGTTATGATCGTAACAAAGACTGTCGCCCTTTGATAAATTGCGTGATTGATCCGCAATGGATCAATGTGAGCCTACCCCATGGCCAGACATATCACCACAAATGCTGAGCAGGTGGCCACTGCAGCACTCATGATCATGGCTCCACGAGTAGCGTATTGATCCATTATCATCAGATGGCGCTATGTATAAAGTAACAACTTACCAAAGGTTGCGCGGGTCGTTATGAGCAATTGGAATGGGTTGCATATATTTCTCTGTCCACATTCAGAGGGCTTTGAGCTCGATAGTCCATCTTTTCACAGGCTTCTCCTGATCCAGCAGATTAACGAGGCCTGACACTTATCTGAGAAGACGCTCGTATCTCATATGACGAAGATAGAATGCATAGCATTCTTCGAAGGAGCCGTCTCAGCAGTTGAAAGCCAACTCACCATTGTGTTTATCACAGGAGTTTAGGAAAGGTTTGCGAGTATGAACATTCTCCATCATTTCTCCTTCCTGAGGGCGATCATACAGCCTCGTGGAGCTCAGTGAGTGCCACTGGTGAAGGGTAATGGGAAACAAGGCAAAGCAGACTAGCTAATTGGAGAGGAGAGAGACGGAAAGCCGCTAAAATCCGGTTCCTACTTACAGGTGGTTTCTCATGCTGGTATCTCAAGATTGAGGCCCAATGTGTTGGAAGTACTGCATCGAAGTAGAGGTCAGACTTTCCTTTAGCCTTAGGGCGGCACGAAGTAGTACCCTCTTTACCCTACCCGTTGCTGGAACCATATCCCAAAGGGGTGGTGCACTTACCAGGTGGAGATCTGTCCAGGCTATTGGAACATCTAGGTGATTTTCCACTAGACCGCGACGACATATAACCGCCCAGGCACAGCAAATCCAACCTACTTGCACATGTCTATATCCCATATGCTAAATTCAGTCACAACAATTCACAACGAGGTCCGTTTTGAAGGCGTCGAATGCTCAAGACTTCGGCAAGCTTAATTGCCTTTTCGAAAATTTGTAATATGCAATAGGACACCTGGTTCTCATGAATCAAGCTTCATAACGCTAACCGCGGTTGAGCGGATTGAGTTTGGCTATGATTGCAAACTGTTCTGCATATTTGGCTGGCTAGATTAGAGAATCATGTGGTGTGTAACGCGGCACAGGAGGCACGAATAGGGCTCCCTGAGTGTGGGCTAGAAGAGGTCGCCCTGAACATGCAGAAAAAGACTTGCTGGGGTGGCATTTCGCTGGATCCCTAGTATTAGGGAGTCGGGATGCAGGGAAGGATATTGGTGGTTGGCGTGTTCATGTGTCGTGAAAAGAGAGGAGAGGGAAGACAGTGCAAATAAGAATGGAAGAACTGTGATTGGCGGAAGATCTCAGGCATGTATTTTCTCCGCAACTCGCGAACGCCTCACGGCAGAGACCTGAGAAGTTTCGCCTGTGGGGTATGGGGTAGCCGACGCGAACTGAGCTTCTTGCCCGCTGCCCCCTCTCCTCTAATTGGCTTGCTTATGTTCTTCCGTCCCCATCACGAAAGTCCCGCCTAATCCAACGCCAAACCGATCCATCACAACCGTCAATGCTTCTTTGGATCTCATGGAGTGTGCATGTTCTATTGACAGGCATAACCTCGCCTGGGTTGCCTGGCCCTGCTGGCTTGGAACCCCCATTAAATTCTCCCCAGCAGGATGGAAAGACCCATGCAAGTTAATCCGGTGGTCTATACCAACTTTCCATCCTGTGGAGAGCTAGTCTATCAACCCATAGGTCCTCTTCTTCATAAAGCCCCTCCCCCCCCTTCAACTCTTGTTCCTGGTTTCTCCAACCACTCCTGGGCCATCGACATAAACACAAGTCCGTCCTGCCAAAACAGACACTTAGAAGGTTTGTCTCAATAAGTTGCCCAAGATGGTGAACCGAACTAGAATCTATAACTGGTAAGCGACCCTGCCCAAATCGATTTATATGGACATATGCTTATCACTTATCACTTTAACAGGTATATTTCCATGGTGGCGGCATCATGCATGGTTCTATACGGTTACGATGCCTCTGTCTACAACTCAGTCCAGGGCTCTAAAAATTGGGACAACTGGTTTGACCATCCGGTGGAGGCATGTGTCTTTCCCGCAAGACTCTATCTTTATGAAGACAGTCAGCTGATAGCCGCGTGATAGAACACCCAACTCCTCGGTGCGGGTAACACTGCATATACCGTCGGTGCTATTGTGGCTGGTTTCTTTTTCGGCGGTCCAGTTGTAAGCAATAATGAATCTATATATAGTCATTCGAATGATTTGGCTTGCTAACTTTCTTCAGGCTGATCGCTTCGGACGAAGGGTGGGAATGGCCATTGGGGCTTTCCTAACCATCATTGCAACTTTCATGCAAACTTTTGCCCCACAGGGTACCTTTGGAGTTTTCATTGCTGGCCGTGTCGTCATCGGTATCGGCCAAGGTATTGCCTTGAGTAAGTAAACCTTTGGCAGATTATTCTAATATCTACTGACCGCTTTAACAGCTGCTGGTCCCGTCTATATCGGTGAATTGGCACCACCGGAGATTCGAGGCAAGATTATGGCTTTCTGGCAATTATTCTACTCGGTTGGGTCCTTCATTGCTTACTGGATCAACTATGCTTGCACAGAATATGTAGCAAACCTTGGCGAGTGGGACTGGAGAATGGTCGTTATATTCCAGATGTTGGTACCAATCATCATCCTCAGTCTTGTCTTCTTCATCCCCGAGACTCCCAGATGGTACCTTCAGCACGGTGGCCGTATTGAAAACGCTCGCGCATCTCTCCGCAGAGTCCGTGAAACCGAGCAAGAGATCGAGGATGAAATCCTTATGATTCGCGAGGCCCTGGAATTCGAGAAGGAAGCCATCTCCAGTACTTACACCGCATTATGGAAGGATCCCTCCGTCCGCAAGCGTCTCATACTTGCCTTGATCATCAACGCAGGTCAGCAGCTCACTGGCCAAGGAACCCTCAATACGTACTCAACCACTATCTACAAGGGTGTCTTCCAGGAAAACTCCCAGATCCAGCTGATCAATGCCCTCAATGCCACTTTCGGAATCATCTTTACTCTGAATGCCGTCTGGACCGTTGATCGCTTTGGCCGAAAGTTCCTCTTCATCATTGGCGCTTGTGGAATGGCTTGCTGCATGATTGCGTTTTCGCTCGTCGGCACCCAAACCCCAACACTATACTATGGCACTCCCGCAAACAAGCCTACCAAGACACAGCCTGTCGGTATCGCTCTTACATTCCTGCTTTTCTTATTTATCTTTTTTTACAAGCCAACATGGGGTGCCACAACTTGGATTTGGACCTCAGAAGTTTTTAGTATGAACGTCAGAGCGCAAGGCCTGGGCATGGCTTCGCAAACTCAGAACGTTGCGAACTCTATCTTCCAGCAGTTCTTCCCGACCTTCCTTGCCAACTGCGGCTTGTAAGTTTAACTCAAAACTTCATACAAATGGCGATTATTAACATATTATCCTAGTTATACCTTCTACTTCTTTGCTGGCATCAACTTCCTCCTCGCCATTTTTGTCTGGTTTTTCATTCCTGAGACCAAGAAAGTCTCTCTCGAGGAGATGGATACTCTCTTCGGTGGTGTTAACCATGTTGAGAAGGGAGGAGATCTCCTCCAGGTCGAAGATGCTCACCACGCAAACATTGGTGGTTACCGTAATGACTCTCCTGATGCCGTCGAGCACCACATTGTTCCTGAGATTAAGATCTAGGCATATTCGTGGAAATGTTGGAAATAAGGAAGCGTGCATGTTCTTCGGGAATTGAGATGTAAATTGCTACATATCTATGGGCTCCATTACATTATAATAGTACCAGGTTCGGATAAATACACTCATAATACAAATCACTTTCTACTTCGTGAACTATTTGTCCTTGCCATTCCAGATGCAAAGGGCTTGCTGTAGGTAGTACCACCTTTTCTGGGTTTGGTCATCCCCGAGAGTTGCCTATGGTATCCTTCTGCGAAAGGAGTTTAGCGAAGTCTCTTGTCTCTTGTAAACTGACGAAGATGGATTCGAGCGTTGCGTTTTAACTCTCTGTCCTGCGAAGCCGATCTCCTCAAATTCGTCAATCGCGTCATCTCAGAGTTCTTGGAGTCGGGCAAATAGCATTGCTAGAGCTAAACCACATATTCTACATATAATACACTCTAAGTTGGAGTAGTTGGTATTCGGTTGTACAATTCATGACCGTCGTTGAATGGGAGGTTCATTCCATAGATTTTAGGATATTGAGATTGTAGCATAGAAGAAGAGCAGACTTGGAGCATCTCCTCATTCATTTAACACTCCAAAGTTGAGACCTTGATCACCCACCACCTAATATTTGTCTTCTCGAAAAAAATGTCAAGTTACACGATGGCTCAGCCTTGCCTTTACCACTTCATCATTGCTTGCATTTCCACGAGCTTGATTCTTTTACTCTTTGGGTTACTACAAGAGCAGAAACACACGAAGAGTTAAGAACAACTACTAGTGGCAGCTCTTTTGCAATTCAGCAGTATCTGAGCTATCATCACCGCCATCAAAGACACATAAATCCGTTCTCATGAGATATAGGATGTCCCTTTTGTCCTACCTGTCTCCATCTTTGCAGTTCTTGCTCCAAATTGAATCTAGACAACCGTCAACGCTGATCTTCTTGCGAATATGGATTACTTACGGCTCGCTTCTTCTCTGTTGCAACGGAGACTAATCCTAGCTTCCTTGCGAGCAGGCGGAGAACCTTCTTTCCTGGTTCTAGTTCTTCATCTACGTCCTGCCCACTTCGTGTTACGGTGCCAAAGCCACATTTCCTCCATACCGGTGACTCGAGGGCCCAGTTCACCAATGATTCGTCCAAGTAGGGATAGCGAGCTTCTCGACCCCAATTCGCAATAACTCGATCATCTCGACCAAGATTTCGCTTCCCCAGGCGGGTGACATCAAGTTCAAGCTCGCCGAGTAAACCTGGGAAGCCTTTTCTCTCAAAGGCTGTTGCGTGGCGCGTGTAGCCACCAAAAAGCTCATCTGCACCAAGTCCGGAGAGTAGAACTCGAGCAGGCGTTACATACTCAACTGGCTCCTCATCTTGCTCAGTAGACGCAAGTCCAATTCCTCGAGCAGCAAAATATAAGGCGTAAGATATTGAAAGATCCATCTCAGTATTATGTGGGTACATTAGTGCTGCAACTCTATCTCTATGGGCCATGGTTTCTACATAAGGGACGTTGACCTGTGGAAAGCTTAGTACTATTACACCCTAAGAATAGTAGGTCGGCTTACTGCAACAAACCTCCATATACGTCCGGGACACAGCTGCCGTAATTCTTGTAGCGCCTTTCTGCCAGTGATTCTGTCAGGACATGACTCATAAGCCGAATCCGTATCGGTGACCTCATTTGTACAGTTGCTATTTGATTTGGCCTTCGCGGCTTGAACTACCCTAGGGTTTTCAAATGCTACATTCAGCAGATCAATTTGAAAATCTGCTGGTAAAAGAGCATGCGCCATACGTGCTAGCACCGTACAATCTAGACCACCTGAGAAGAGTATTGCTAGTTTGGCCTCATTCCCATGTTGCGATTTTGGGGCATTAGGAATGTTCAAAACTCTCAACTTGAGAGATTCGTACAATTGGAGTTCCAATTGCTTTACTGAGCTCGAGTGGGAATCGAGATGACACGAGTCGGATGGCAGAGCTAGATTCATCTTACTTATGGCATTCTATAAACCCCAAAATATCAGCCAATCTCCACGAACGATATGGGTGAGCAACTGACCGAATCTCCTCGGCAGAGACCCATGTACCCGGAAGTCCGATATACTTGGAAATAAGTACTTGGGTTGTAATCAATGGGTAGGGAGATCAAGGAAGGGTGGGTAGGTACAATCGAAATTCCAAGAAGATATACTCCGTCTGCCTCGACTTCTTTCCACAACCCACCTGTTGTACCAGCAATACTTGAGAGCTGAACAGTTGTGTTGATAACCTCCGCATTGAAAAGAAGAGAGCGTCTGCCGAGGCAATCTCGGCCAAAGTATAATAATTCATGTACTTTGTCGAAGTAGACAAAGGCGAAAGGCCCTGATATTCTTTGGATAGTTTCAAGAACGGCAGTCACTGAATCAAACGCGGAAAGCGAAGAAGTGCGTGAAGCAAGTAAATCAAGGATAGGCTCGCCATCGTTACCTTCCACGAGCTCGTGGCCAATTTTCCAAGCCTCTCCATTCCAGCACAGGATTGAGCCCGTTTGGGAATCTACAAGAGGCTGCACAGCTAGATGTCCACCTCGCAGGGCCAAAACAGTAGAGGTGAATGACCAGCTCACAGTCCCCTTTTCAGTACCCGTCTGCACATCTAATTCCCCGAAGTGATCGGGTCCTCTGCGACAAAGACGATGTTTCAGTTCTGGATTTGGATGAATTGGAGCCGTCTTGGACACTGAAACGTAGATACCACACATCTCTGACTCAGGCACCACCTCAGTGAAGAAACAGGGAACAGGTTTTGGCGCCGCTGATGTCGAGATTGCATTTTCTTCCTCGTGACTCGGTACGTATCGACAAGGCGCTAAATAAACGGCTCAACAAGGCTTAAGTTTTGGGTCGTCTCGCTTCG
>Ga0335072_10003792_pt1 | contig 22643 bp, 13 predicted proteins | sample Lox_Sample_21_FD_206725 | JGI IMG/M metagenome (GOLD analysis project Ga0335072, IMG submission 206725) | Soil microbial communities from Loxahatchee National Wildlife Refuge, Florida, United States - Lox_Sample_2.1 | ecosystem: Environmental > Terrestrial > Soil > Wetlands | place: USA...
GCGGCGGAGGCGTAGTAGCCGAAGAACAGCTCGCTGTCCTGGCCGGGGCCGCCGCCGGAGCGGTGTCCCCAGGAGGCTTCGGGGTCGGCGCAGTCGCTGGTGCCGCGGGACGGGGGCCGGGAGAAGGTCTCCACGTCGGTCCAGTCCACCGCCAGGGCGGTGCTGGCGTCCTTGAACTCATCGGGGATGGATGCCTCGAGCAGGTCATCGCAGGTCGCGGTGAGGGTCCGCGACGGCAGGCCGTCGGGGATGTCCTTGGCCAGCGCGTCCGCGACGAGGCCGAAGGTGCGTTCGGTCTGCCGGTAGGTGAGCCGGTGCGGGCCGTGCTTCCAGTCCGCGACCACGCCGAGCCGCCGCTGGTCGTCCTCGGGCAGGCTGACCAGGGCGTGGTGCACCTCGGTGAGGAACGCGGGTCGGCGGTCGGCCAGCGCGAGCAGCATGCCCAGCAGCAGGGTGCGGACCAGCAGCTGGCGGGCGCGGACCCCGATGGGCAGCAGCAGCTCGATCCGCGGCGCGACGCCGGAGCGGTCGGTGATTTCCTCCAGGACCGGCAGCGGGATCATGGGCGCCGGGCCGCGCCGAGCAGCCGGACCGCGTCGGCCTCGGCGGCGGGTTCCAGGCTGGCGAGCAGGTCGCCGAGCCGCTGGGAGCAGGTGATCCCGGCGGCGTGCATGAACGTGGCCAGGCCCAGCAGCCCGGCGGCATCGGCCAGCCAGGTCGCGCGCAGCCGCGAGGTATCCAGCCGGGGCAGCCCGGCCCCGCCGGACAGCGACCGGGTCAGCGGGGTGGTGATGTTCCGCCGGCCGGGATCGGTGCCGCCGGTGACTAGCCCGGTCCCCGCGGACGCCGCCGCGGCCAGCAGCCGGTCGTGGTAGCGGGCCAGCACCGGCACCGCCCGGGGCCGGGCGCCGCGTACGGTGACGATCACCCCGCCGGAGCGGCAGATCACGTCGGTGCCGTGCACGGCGCGCAGGTCGGCGCGGATCAGCCCGGCGCCGGCGCCCAGGCATACCAGCCCGGCCGCCCGCATTCGCCGGGCCGCCGTAGGCTGCGCGTCGGCCAGGGCGAGGTAGCCGTCGATCTGCGCCGGGCTGTACGGCTGCTTGGCCCGCTCCCGCGGCAGCGGCACGTCGGCCGGATACAGGTGCGGCACCGCGCGGCGGCCGATGAACCGCAGGTTGGTGCGTAGCGTGCGGCGCGCCACGCCGGACAGGCCCGGCGCGCAGCGCGTGAACCGCTCGATGACCGAAGGGTGCAGCAGCACCTCCGGCACCGCGTCCAGGCCCAGCCCGATCGCGTAGTCCGCGAGCTTGGCCGCCGCCCACAGCAGGTTCTTGGCCCGCTCCTGCCCGGCCGGGGCCACCGCCGCGATCACGTCCCGGGCGAACGCCGCGGCCTGCGGCGGCACCGACGACGGCCGCCACCGGGCGGTATAAGCGGCTACCCCAGGTCCTGCCGACCCCATCAGGCCTCCCGCCAGCATCTATCCACAGGAATATACTGTGGATAGATGCCAGGCCCGCGGATCTGAGACGGTGTGTCGCATGGAACCAACCGCAGCCCAGCGCGCGGCGTTCGCCAAGATCACCGCCGAGATCGCCGCCGCGGCCGGCCCCGCCCTGCCCGGCACCCTCACCGTCCGCGCCTACGCCTGCGGCAAGCCGAACTGCCGCTGCCACGCCGACCCGCCCCGGCTGCACGGCCCGTATGCCGAATGGACCCGCAAGATCGGCGGCACGACCGTCACCAGACGGCTCACCCCCCACGAGCTCGCCGAGTACCAGCCGCTGTTCGACAACGCGAAAAAACTCCGCGCCCTGCTCAGCGAACTCCAGGACCTCACCCTCGAGATCGTCCAGGCGGACAGCACCCAAGAGCGGTAACCCGCCGAACCGGAGCCACGTTCTCCGCAAGGCGTGGGCTAAACCCGCTTAACCTGTGGGCGGCCCGCCAGCCAGGCCCCGTTTGCCCAGGTCAACCCTAAACGTGAAGACCACACATACCAGCTCAGAGCCCCTTTCGGGGATCGGCTTCCGAAGCGGGGAGCCAAGAAAAGAGTTACGCTCCCCGCATGACGGACAACACAGCGCGCCTGTCCCGTCTCATCGAACCTGAGTCAGGCGTCGTGCACCTGAGTCATTAGCTCGCTTGTTCCGCCAATCTGAGTCAAGATCACCTACCGCGCCACGTCGTCCGGTTCCGGACGGCGATAGGGCTCGCATTGAGAACCACCAGGCCAGGTCTACTGGGCCACGCTCTGCAGTCAGGCGGATCAGCTACGTTACGGAGTGCTCTGGTACCTAAAACTTGTACCGCCATGGTACAGTAAATCTGTACTAGGCAGAAGGGAGGAGTGTGCAGCGGTGGCTATCAGCGCCAGCGAGGCCCGCTCGCGCCTGTTCCCTCTCATCCAACAGGTCAACGACGACCACGTGCCGGTGCGGATCAGTTCCAAGGGCGGGGATGTGGTGCTCATGTCCGCCGAGGACTTCGACTCCTGGCAGGAGACTATCTACCTGCTGCGATCGCCCGCCAACGCCCGGCGGCTCATGGAAGCCGTCGCTCGGGACAAGGCAGGCCAGGCCGCCGTCGTCAAGACGATGGAGGAGCTTGAGGCCCTGGCGGGCGAGTAGCCAGCGGTGAGAAGCATCCACTTCGACCCCGACGCCTGGGAGGACTTCCTGTACTGGCTGGGCGCAGACCGCAAGATGGCGACGAGGATCACTCGCTTGATCGGCGAGATCCAGCGTGACCCGTTCACCGGGATCGGCAAGCCCGAGCCCCTGAAAGGCGACCTATCTGGCTATTGGTCGCGCCGCATCGACGATGAGCACCGGCTGGTGTACCGGGCGGACGACAAAGAGGTGAAGATCCTCAAGGCTCGTTACCATTACAGCGACTGACCAGATTCGAGGTTGGGCCGTAATCGGACTTGGTCGGCAGATGGCGAGCAGGCCGCTGCATGAGTCATATCAGCGGGACATCCGGTCCCATGAACCGTCCCGGCAACATGAATCAGGCCTGCTCAGAGGGCCCACGGTGACTCACATTGGATGGGACGGGACAGCGCCGTCGCGGGCACGGCGAGGACGCGATCTACTTCGATGCGGCGAAGAACCGCTACGTCGGGGCGATCTCGGTCGGCTTCGGCCCGGACGGTAAGCGGATCCGGCGCAAGGTCACTGGCCGGACCAAGGCGGAGGTCCGTGACAAGCTCAAAGCGGCCCACAACGAGCTTGACCGCGGCCTCCATACTTCTGCGACGTACACGGTCCGGCAAGCGGTGGACGACTGGCTGGAGGGCGGCCTGCCGGGGCGGTCGGAGCGCACGCGGTCCATCTACCGTGAGGCGCTCAAGCCGTTGCTGGAGCACATCGGCCTCAAGCCGCTGCGGGAGCTGACGGCCCGCGATGTGCGCAGAGGGCTCAAGGCGCTCAGCGGCAAAGTGTCGACCAGGTACCTGCAGATGGCCCGGGCTGCCCTCGCCCGGGCGATCCGGTATGCCGAGGCGCACGACCTGGTCGGCCGGAACGTGGCGACTCTGGTCGACAACCCCACGGGCCACATCGGGCGGCCGAGCCGGTCGTTTACCTTGGCGCAGTCCCTCGCGCTGCTCGAGGCGGCACGGGAGTCCCGGCTGAACGCCTACGTGGTGCTGAGCCTGGCTGTCGGCATCCGTACCGAGGAGGCCAGGGAACTGCACTGGGATCATGTCGACCTCGACGGCGATCCCAGCGCGGCGCGGCCTGTGCCTCCGTCGGTGGCGGTCTGGCACTCAGTACGGCAGGGCGGCGACACCACGACGGCCAAGTCACGGCGAACCCTGGCGCTGCCCCAAGCGGCCGTCCATGCCTTGCGGGAGCACCGCAAGCGGCAGGCCGAGGATCGGCTGGCGGCCGGTACTCTGTGGCAGGATCACGACCTCGTCTTCGCCTCGGTCATCGGCACGCCGCTGGACGCGGCGAATGTCCGCCGCGAGTTCCGCAAGATCACCGAAGCGGCCGGCCTCGGCGCAGACTGGGCGCCGCGAGACCTACGCCATACCTTCGTCTCCCCGGTTCCGCCGACGGCGTCCCCATCGAGGAGATCGCCCGCCTAGCCGGTCACAACCGCACCGCCACCACCGAGCTGGTCTACCGGCACGAGCTGCGTCCCGTCATAACCACAGGCGCCGAGGTAATGGACCGAATCTTGAACATCCGCGGCTGACGGGACCGCGGCTCGACCAGCAATCCGGCTGCCGAGAAATGTCCTGGCCTCTGGGCGCAAACCATATTTTTTGCGTATTTCTACCTCGCTGGACGTGGCCTGACGATCCTCCTACCTGCGGAGATTGTCTCTGGCTGTCGGTGGACGTCGCCCGGAGTCGGACTCCCGTTGGCTCTTTTTTTGGCTCTTCTAAGGCATCCTTCTGGACTCGGCGGCGAGAACTCATGGCGCTCGGACCTGACACCCACAGCATCGGCGCAGGTGGCGACGGTCGGGTTTTCCTGCTAGCAGCGCTAAGAAACAGCAGGTCAAAGTGCCGATTTACCCACTTTGGCTCTTGGCCGGCTCCTTACCAGGGCCTTCTGGCTGGCGCCTCCAGAAATTACTGAGACACGGGGGCGTCCCACCAAGCGCGCTGTGTTGCTGAATCGAGCCGTTCACTAGATTGAGCGCGGCCGGCGGCCCGGCTAACCGCCATCAGGCTTACGGGGCACCTTCGCAGTGTCATGCATCGCGTGTCCTTCCGCGAGCCGCAATTCCTGCGGCTCATCGTCAGGCCACGTCACTTACACAGGCCGCCCTGAGGGGTACCACTTCCCAGGCAGAGCCCCAGGTCAGGAACATGGCGGCAAGAGCTTAGAACGGGCTGGATACCGGTACGGGACAGAACCGGCACGGGCGCGAGGTGCGTCGGTGGTCACGCCTTCTGCTGGCGGAACTCCGCTCGGCTCGCATCGCCTTACCCGAGATAGACCCGGCGGTTTGTTTAAAGGGTAAATTCGGGCTATGCGCGGAGGGGACCTGTCGGCTGGCGGCAACTGGTTCGTCGGCCGGGGTAGCGAGTTGGCCGCGATCGGGGCATGTGTCTATGCGGTGTCGGGTGGGGCGGGCCGGGTGGTGTGGGTTGAGGGGGATCCGGGTTCGGGTAAGACAGCGCTCCTCAGCCATGTGGTGGCTGAGCTTCCGGCTGCCTTTGTGGTGTTGCGGGCCGCGACGGACGAGTCGGCGGCCGATCAGCCGTTCGCTGTGCTGGAGCAGTTTGGCATCGAGGGTGGGGCAAGCCCGGAGGCCGTTGGGCTGGACCTTGTGGCGTTGCTGACCGAGGCGGGCGGCGAGGGTCCGGTGGCGGCGGTGGTAGAGGACTTGCACTGGGCGGATCGTGAGTCCCGCCAGGCGCTGCTGGCCGTCGTCCGGCGTATCGGCGAGGAGCGGGTGCTGCTGCTGGTGACTAGCCGTCCTGGCGCCGTGCCCGACGGGTGGGAGCGCCTGTCGTTGGATCCGTCTGGTTGCTTGCGGATCGTACTGGGCGCTCTGAGCAGGGATGACGTGGGCGAGATGGCTCGCGTCGCCGGCCTGGCCTTGCCCCCACGGGCGGTCGAGCGGCTGCACGAGCACAGCGGCGGCCTTGCGTTGTATGTCCGTACCTTGCTGGCCGAGCTTTCCGTCTCGCAGCTGGCCGCGCCGGGCGGGGAGCTTCCGGTTCCCCGGTCGCTGGCGTCGATGATCTTGGCCCGGCTGGCCGAGCTGCCGCCAGATGCCCGGGAACTCGCGGCGGCATTGTCCGTGGTGGGCGAGGCGGTGCCGTTGCCGGTGGCCGGGCGGATCGCCCGGGTCGGTCATCCAGCCGAGGCGCTGGAGGCGTTGCTGGGGACGGGTTTCGTGGCGTGGTGGCCTGGTGAGGCGAGTACGCCCGCGGGCTTCGCCCACCCGCTGTACCGGGCGGCGCTGTACGCCGACCTTGCTCCCACCCGGCGCCGGGAGCTGCACCGGGCCGCGGCGGAATTCCTGGACGCGGCCTCTGCGCTGCGGCACCGGGTGGCCGCCGCGGAAGGGGTCGATGATGACCTGGCCCGTGATCTCGATGAGGCGGCGGCCGGAAGGGTCGGCCAAGGAGCCCGGAGCGTGGCGGCCACGTATCTGCTGTGGGCGTCATCTGTAGGCTCCGGTTCTCAGCTGAACGAACGGCGGGTGCTGCGGGCCGCCCGGCTGCTGCTCGAGGATGGGCAGACGGCGCGCGCCGCTGAGCTTCGCGGGCGGGTGGAGGGATGCGGCGAAGGGCCGCTGCGGAGCCTGGTCCTCGGGCAGCTGGCGTGGGAGGAAGGCGCTAGCGTCCCGGCGGAATCCTGGCTTATCAAGGCGTCGGAGTCGGCCGGCGGACCGGAGCTTGATGGTGAGGTTGCCGCAGCAGCGCTCGGTCATCTCGGCGTCTTGTATTACACCCAGGGCCGGGGCGCCGAAGCTGTCGATGCCGCAACGAGGTTGCTGGCGCTAGGTACCCTGCCGGGTGAGCTGGAGCGAAGCGGCTGGATAGCGCTCGCGTCCGGGACGGCCGTGGAGCACGGCGCCGCGGCGGCCCTGGACCGGCTGGCTGGTCGGCTGCCTCGGCCTGCCGAGAGCGTGCCGGCGGCTGACGCTGACCTGCTCATCGCGCGTGGCGTGCTGGGATTTTATGCCGGGAGGACGACGGCGGCCATCGCGGACCTGCGGGTGGCGATCCGGCTGGCTCGCCACGGCGCCGCCGCCGCCCAGCTGCCCAGGGCACACGTGCAGCTTGCTCAGCTGTTGCTGAGCTCGGGAGAGTGGGACGAAGCGCTCGTGAATGCCCGGGCGGCCTTGTCGCTGGTGTCGGCCGAACGGCGGGTCTGGATGGATGCGCAGGTGCACGCCACGCTGGCCCGGCTGTTCGGCGGCCGGGGCGAGTGGCAGCGAGCCGGCGAGCACCTGGCCGCGGGAGACGCCGCGGCGGAACAGACGGGCACGATCGAGGCGGCGGTCACCACTCGCGTCGCGCAGGCAGCGGTGGCCAGGGCCCGCAACGACCCGGACCAAGTCGTGAAGGTCCTTGCCCCGCTGGCCGAGAACACCCGCCTGATCCCGATGGCGACCTCCCTGGCCTGGTGGCCCGGCTTGATCGGGGCGATGATCGACGGCGGCGAACTGGCCAGGGCAGCCGAGCAGATCGAACTGCTCGACACCGCAGCGCAGCAGCGTGGCCTGAATATGCAAGCCCGCATTGCAGGGGTCCGCGCCCATCTGGAGGCGGCCCGGGGACGCCCCGATCAGGCGTGCTCCAGCTACGACCGGGCGATCGCCCTGCTCGGCGCGGACGATCCGCTTCTGGACCGGGCCGAGCTGCATCACAGGTTCGGCCAGCTGCTGGCCGCCCGGGGGGGCAAGCGACGCCAGGCCGTGGACCAGCTTCGCCTCGCCCACGACCTGTTCGCCGCGGCGGGCGCGGAACCGTTCCTGCGCCGGGTGGAGGCCGACCTGACCCCGCACCGGATCACTGTCGGCCGGCCAGGATCGCGGTCCCGTCTGGAGCTGACCGACCGGGAGCGCGACGTCGCCATCCTAGTCGCGAAGGGGATGACCAACCGCGAGGTCGCCGCCGAGCTGTATGTCAGCCCGAAAGCCATCGACTACCACCTGGGCCACATCTTCGGAAAGCTCGGGATCACCTCACGGCGCGACCTGCGCCAGCTAGTGTTCAGCTAGCCGCTGCCCCTAGGGACCGCCATCTCGTCCTCGAGCCCGGTGTGCGAACCGGATCCGCGCCGCCAAAGACACCTGGCTAAGCAACCTGCGGCCGCGCGGCCGCGCAGAACCAGATGGTGCAAGATCGTCACGCTGGCCTGCGGACTGATCGCCTGGACCCAGACGCCCGCCTTTGACGGAGCCACCCGCCGCCGGGAACCCGAGCGGCCGGGGTTGCGGATCTTCGCCGTGGCCCAGCGCTTTGTCCGCGGCGGCCGCTGCACGCTGCTGCGCCGGGCCCGGCACTGCCTAGGCCCGACCTGACCATCGCTTCGCCCGGCTGTACGCCTGGCGTCCCGCTGACCAGCAACACCCACACCGACGACCAGGAGGAACCAGCACGGCCCTGTGGAACCCGCTCACCCGGCACGCGAGCCGGACCACACGGCACGCCGGACACCCGAGCAGCCGTCCGCCGCCTCGGGTCAGCGAGCCGAAGTCACGAGGGATCGAGGCTAGGTGGTTTCCCTAGGGACCAGCAGATCCGGCCCGGCCGATGATGGAGCCATCCCTATCAGGCACAGAGGGCCGAGAAAGGGAGACCCCGCCCACAGGAGGGTAACTGAAATGAGTACTCCGGCTTCGCGTCACCCGTCCGCTTCGGCGCCATCTGAGGCGAACCCGCCCGGTTTCGCCCCGGCCGACGCGGTGCTGAGCTTCCGGACCACCAGCGGCTGGGGCAACGTTGCCGGTAACTGGGCGGCGTCGGTGTCCACGCAGGCCGCGACGTTCGAGGCGTGGATCCGGACCGCGGTCAAGGACAGCCAGACGATCATCTTGGGCAGTAACTCGCCGGGGGCCACGCCGCGGATCAGCGTGGGCGGCGACCGGATCGCGGTGTACTGGAACACCGGCGGGGGCGCGCCGGGCTGGACGTCGGCGGACACCACGCCGGTCACCGACGGCCGGTGGCACCACATCGCGGTCGTGTTCGACCAGGGCGCGATCACCTTCTACAAGGACGGCGTGGCCACGACGGACCAGCTGACGGTCGGCAGCCCGCAGCAGGCCGCCGGGGACCTGCAGCTGGGTGCGGGGTTCGGCGCCACGACGGGGTTCACGGGCCAGATGTACGGCGTGCGGGTCTGGTCGGTGGCCCGCACCGCCCAGGAGATCGCGCAGTACCGCTGGGCGCCGCTGGGGCCGCCCACGCCGGGCCTGACGGTGGCCGCCAGCTTCGATCAGGGCCGGCAGGAGATCGTCAACCAGGTCGGCGGCGGCACCGGATCGGTCAGCAACGGCAAGGTCGTCACCACGGACCTGCCTATCCCGGCCTGGGCGCTGTCATTCAGCGGAGATCCGCTGGGCAGCGTCGCGATGGGCAATATCAGCGGGCTCAGCACCACTGCCGCGACGTTCGAGTGCTGGATGAAGATGTCCACGGCCGCGGGCGTGGCGGGCAGGGCCCAGACGCTGATCTGCCAGGGAATTGGCGCGCCGCAGCTCGCGTACATGGGAGATGACAAGCTGAGCGTGAGCTGGCTGGGCAACGAATGCGACTCGGCCGACACCCGGCCGGTGTCCGACGGTGCGTGGCACCACGTCGCGGTGGTGTTCGACCACGGTTACCTGACGTTGTACAAGGACGGTGTCGCCACGGCGGACTCGTTCCAGGTCCCCGATCCGCTGTCGACCGGAACCGCCTTGGTGATAGGCAACAACGGCAGCGGATTGTCGCACAGTCCGTTCGACGGGGAGCTGTATGACGTGCGGGTGTGGAACTGCGCTCGCACCGCCTCGGAGGTCAGTTCCTTCCGCTACGCCACGCTGCAGGGCAGCGAGCCCGGCCTGGTGGCGCTGTCCGGTTACCGGCAGGCTACGCCCCTGTCGATACCGTCCGTCGTCAACCTGGCCAATGGGGAGCCGGGAACGGTGACTGGGACGGCTGCGGTGGTCCCGGTCCCGCAGGCGCCGCTGCCGCAGGCGCCGTCGCCGGTGTGGACCTATGAGCTGGCCGGGGAGGCGCCGGTCGGACCGGTGCTGACGGCGCAGGGCCTGCTGTGCACCGACAACAACGCCGACGGGGCCGGCAGCGCGTTCCTGCGGTCGGTCGACCTGCAGACCGGGCAAGTCAACTGGAGCTATGACATCCGGCAGCAGAGCCAGTGGAGCACCGCGGTCATTCCCGCGGCGGTGGGCACAGACGGCCAGACGGCCTACGTCGGGGTCCAGACGATGGACGACGGCGGGACCGTCGCGATCCACGCGGTCAGCGTGACCGACGGCAGCCCGGTCTGGCCGCACCCGGCACCGCTGGCGCCGGCCACGACCTTCCTCACCCGCCCCGCCGTGCTGGCCGGCACGCTGTACGCGGGGGTCAACCTGTCACAGCACATCGGCCTGGCCCAAGGCGACCCCGGCACCGGGACCATGACGGTCCGGCTCCTGGGACAGGAGCCCATGCTGGCCGATTACATGACCGATCCCGTCGTCGACACCGCCGGCATCTACCTCGGATGGAAGGCGCAAACCGGAACCGGCTATGTCGCCGGGTTCACGGCCGATCCCCCGGACGGGCCGCCCTCCTGGCAGGTGACCCTGCCCGCCGCCGTCACCGCCGATCTGGTGCTGGGCGGATCCACCCTGCTCGTCCCGGCCGGGGGAACGATCCTGGCGCTGAACACGGCCGACGGGTCCACGGCATGGTCCCACCAGCTCAGCGGCTCCCCCGTGCAAAGCCGCCCGGTACTGGCCGGCAGCACGCTGTATGTGGGCAGCACCGACGGGGTGCTGTACGCGCTAGACGCGGCCACCGGGACCGAGCAGTGGCGGGTCGACACCGGGTCGCCGATCACCACCGACCTGGTCAACGAGGACGGCGTGCTGTACTTCGCCACCGCCGGCGATGACGCCAGCGGCCCGGCGTTCTGGGCCGTGGACGCCAACAGCGGCGGCAACGACGTGCTCAGCTACCCCATCCCGGGGGCCGGCACGATCGCGTTCGACCAGGGCGGCCTGGCCAACGGGGTGGCCTACTTCTACGGCACCCCGGACACCAGCGGGGCCAACAACGTGTACGCGGTCAACATGTCCGCCGTGATCCACGAGTTCGCGGTGAACAGCAAGCTGATCGTGGAGAACTACGACACCAGCACCAGCAGCCCGGCCGGCAACGACACCTCCTACCGGGTCACCGTGGCCATCCGGGACGAGAACGGCCTGGCCCGGCCCGGCCAGGCGGTCAAGCTGTGGTCCACCGGGACGTTGTACGTGGTCAACCAGGGCAACCCGGTCACGCTGGCCCCGGACTCGCCGGCATGGATGGAGACCGACACCTCGGGCAACCTGACCCTGGCGTTGTCGGCCTACGACAACGGCCAGCCCGGCGGCGGCAGCAGCGGCAGCCCGAACCTGGCCTGCCCGCCGCTGTTCGCCTGGGCGAACTTCCTGGCGACCGGGGAAGCCATCGTCATCTACCCCGACCACGAATCGCTGACCCAGCTGTCCAACGTGCAGGGCACCAGTCCTCCCGCCAGCGCCGTCCGCGCGGGGCAGGGCAGCGGGACCGCCGCGGTGCCGCTTGACCAGGCCAAAGGCTATGACGGCAGCCCGCTGATCTCCTCGGCCTACCAGGACCCGGACTCGCTGACCGCAATCGCCGCCACTGTCCGCAACACCGTCGGCACCCGCACCACCGCCCCGACCGTGGCCGGATCCCGGCTGGCCGGGCGGCACGGCCCGCAGAAGTACGTCCGGTCCGGCGGCGTGCTGCCCAACGTGGTCTACGCCCCGGACGCCACCGCCGCCGCCACCCGGGCGTACGTGCCCGGCGCCGAGCCCATCTTCACCGCCGACCTGACCACCAAAGAGCCGATCGTCTACACCCCCGGGACCTACGACCCCACCCGCCCGGCCTCGCTGCAGGCCGCAGGGGCGGGCGAGCTGGGCTCGGTATGGCATGACATCGAGGACTTCAAGAACAACGTCATCCACGGCGCCGAGAAGGTAGCCAAAATCGCGTGGAAGTTCGCCGACGAAGCGGTGACCACCGTCATCCACACCGCCGAGGCCGAATACGACCTGGCCATCAGCGACCTGGAGGACGCGGTCACCGCGGTGGCCGGGTTCTTCAAGAGCGTAGTGGACGACATCAAGAAAGCCATCGAGTGGCTGTCCGCCCTGTTCAACTTCGAGAACATCCTGAAGAACCACACCTATATCAAGAACGCCATCACCAACCCCGCCGACCCGGCCAACCCCGGCATCCTCGACCGGCTGGCCACCTGGATCAAGACCCAGCAGAACGGCGGCACGGACTTCACGTCGGCGCTGAGCGGGCTGTCCGGCCAGGCCTCCGCCGCGGTCGGCAGCACCGCCCAGGGCACCGCCGGGCAGACCGTGCAGTCCCAGCAGAACGGCAACAACGACCCCAGCACGGCCTACAACCACGGCGGCAACAACAACGCCAACCAGTGCACCTGGATGCACCAGAAAGTCAACGAGAATACCGTCGGCAACCCGGGCGGCGGCGGTACCGTCGCGCTCGGCACGCCCTTCGATTCCACGACGATCACTCAGGCCTTCGACGATTTCATCACCAAAGCCACCGCGATCCTCAAACAGGACTTCGCGGACCTGCCCGATCAGATCGAGCAGGCGGTCAAGTCGGTCGCAGACTCCTTCAAGGATCCCAAGACCCTGCTCAGCACCGCCCTGTCAGACCTGATGACGGCGTTCCAGGACCTGGCCGACGACTTCGTGAAATTCGCCCAGGACATAGCCGACGACATCCTGAACCTGATCGCCGCCCTGCTCGAGCAGGTCGTCACCTGGCTCACCGACCCGGTCAGCATCCCGTTCGTCTCGAACCTCTACCATGCCCTGACCGGCGACCCGCTCAGCGTCCTGGACCTCACCTGCCTGCTCGCCGCCGTGCCCGGCACCATCCTGCTCGACGTCATCACCGGTTCCCCGACCGTGCCCGCCACAGTCAGCGCCGCACCGGCGGGAGCGCAGCACGGGGAACTGACGGGTTCCGCGGCAGAGGCAGGGAAAATCCTGCTCGGCATCACGGCCTTCGCCATAGGCGAGGTAGGCATCGTTATCGACACTCTCCTCCTCGGCGTCGAGTCGAGAAGCGGCAGGACCCCCTGGCCCTGGGGCTTCCTCAACCGTCTCGACTTCGCGGTTGACTTCACCGGCTACGCACTGCAGATGGTGACCGCCTTCGGCTGGTCGGCGTGGGAGGGGCACGACTGGGCGCTCTGGATTTACCAGTCCATCCCCCAGACCTTCAACTTCGCTTACCAATTCCGGGACGACGGAACCAACGAGAAGCAGGCCGTTCGCGACGTCTTGGGCGGGGTTGCCTTCCTGATCACGTCGGCGGTGTACGCCCACGACTGGCCGTCGAGCTACAAGGATGCCCCCAAGGCTCCCGGACTGGTGCTCAGCGCCAACGTCTTCGGCAACGCATCCGGGATCTGTGAGGTCATCATGCTCCTGTTCGGCGTGGACCAGCTGCCGCTGCAAGCAGTAGTGAAGATCGTGCTCGGCACCGTCGGCAACGTCCTCGGCTTCACCGCCAACGTCCTGGGGCTGGTCGACTCCTGACCGGCCCGGCAGCACCCCGGCCCATCCCCAGCTGGGGTGCTGCCGTGTACGCCCCGTTACTGGCCACCACGGCCTGCCCTGACATAGCCTGGCTGGACTGGCTACACAACAGGATCACTGTCGGCCGGCGGGGATCTTCGGTCGGTCCCCTCTGGAGCTGACCGACCGGGATCGCGACGTCGCCGTCCTGGTAGCAAAGGGGATGACCAATCGTGCAGTCGCCGCCGGGCTGTATGCCAGCTCCAAGGCCATCGACTGCCACCTGGGTCACATTTTCGGGAAGCTGGGGATCACCTCAGGGCGGGATCTGCGCCAGCGGGTGCTCAACTAGGCGTTGTACCTAGGGACTGTCGGCTCGGCCCGGAGCATGCTCGGAGCATGCAGATCCTGATCGACATCGTCCGGTCGAGCGACGGACGGCTGGCGGGCACGGCCAGGCCGGCCGATTCGGCCGGCGAGGGTCGCCGGTTCACCGGCGTGATGGAACTCGTCGCCTGCCTGGAGCAGCTATGCGCCACCGCGTCACACCCCAGCGAGCCTTCCGGACCGGACCGCGGATCCTGTCCCCAGGCACCACCCGCCCCTGCTGCTTCCCAGCAGCCAAGCACGGAAGGAAATCACCATGGCTGACCCGGCGAAGGTGCTGTTCCGCAATGCGTCCTACGACGGCCAGCTGACGCGGACATTGGCGGCCGCGATGGCCGGCAGCGCCGACCTGGGCGAGGCGCTGGCCACCGCCCGGCGGATCGGTAAGCCGAACGCCAACGCGTGGTACGAGGCCTGGTCAAGGACCGCCGACCAGGCGCGGCAATCTGCGGAGAAGGCCCGGGCGTCAGGTGAACGGGTGAGCGCCCGTCACGGCTTCCTGCGGGCCAGCGAGTACTACCGCCAGGCCTTCTACTACCTGCGCTCGGATCTCGACGACCGCCGCCTCCAAGACGCCTACCACGCCCACGTCGACACGTTCAGAGCGGCTACCGCGTTGATGGACCACCCCGCCGAGGCAGTCCGCATCCCCTACGAGACCACAACGGTCAACGGATACCTCTTCACCCCGAACGGTGCGGTCGAGGCCAGACCGACCGTCGTCTTTCCCTGCGGGTACGACTCGACCGCGGAAGCCGGCTGGGTCAACGTCCCCGCCGCCGTGGAGCGCGGGTACAACGCGCTGGTCTTCGAAGGGCCCGGCCAGGGAGAGGCCCTCTACACCCAGCGCCTGTTCCTGCGGCCGGACTTTGAGCACGTGCTCACCCCCGTTCTGGACTGGCTTGTGACCCGGCCCGAAGTACACCCCGACGCGCTGGTGCTCGTCGGGCGGTCCTTCGCCGGCTACCTCGCCCCCCGGGCCGCCTGTTTCGAGCACCGCCTGGCCGCCCTGGTCTGCGACCCGGCGCAACCGGACATGGGCGCCCGCATCCCCGGCGGGCTAGCGGGAAAGGTCGCCGCCCCCGCCGTGAAGGCCCAGATGCGGATGAGCGCCGATCGCGCCGAGTTCTTCGGCGCGCGGATGGCGGCCCACGGCCTCGACACCATCGAGAGGTACTTCGCCGAACTGCGCCGGTTCACCATGCTCCAGCACGCCCCGCAGATCACCTGTCCCACCCTGATCATCGAGGCCGAGCGCGACTTCGCCGGCGGCGGCGGCCAGACGCTGATCGACGCGCTGGCGGCCCCGTCACAGCTCGTGCGGCTCACCGAGCACCAGGGGGCTGATGGCCATTGCGGCGGTCTCGGCCAGGAGATCTGGTCGGAGGTCGTTTACCACTGGCTCCGGAACACCCTTTCACATGACCTGACCGCAGTGACCAGCTAGGAGAAGGAACATGACCACCGAACACCCGCCCGGCGGCGTCCCGGCGCTGGCCGCCCGCGACCAGGAAGCGATCGCCCGGACCCTCACATTGCTGCTCGCCGGGTTCAGCGAACGCAACGTCGACAAGCTCGCTGACGTCTACAGCGACGACGCCGACTGGGTCAACGCCTTCGGCAGCGTCAAGCACGGCCGCCAGGACATCATCACCTACCTGCGCGGCCTGTTCGCCGACGCCAACTTCAACGCCGGAACGCTCAAAGCGGCCCCCCAGAGCAGCATCCGCGTCCTCACGGACGAGGTCGTCCTGGTGTCGACCCGCCTCCTCATCGAAGGACAGAGACTGCTCGACGGCGGTGTCATCGACGAGCGCGACAACCATTCCCTTCACGTCCTCCAACGCCAAAGCGACGGCACATGGCCCGTAGTCTCGGAAATGTACATGGACGCCAATCGCGACCAGTCATACGCCGGTCACTCATAGCCGAGCCTGCCGCACCATCCGAGCGCGCAGCAGGCAGCGAGTTCCCGTTCCGACCGGATGCATCCACGTCGCCTATGCGGCGAGCAGCGCCGGGGAGACGACGATGTTCACGATCACCGGCCAGTCGATATCAGCCAGTTCCAGGGCGGCGGCCTCGGCGCCGCGCAGGCCCAGCCGCGCGAGCAGGGTCAAGATCGCCAGATCGCGGCGGCCGGTGATGGTGCCGGTGTCGCAGCTTGCCAGCAGCCGCGCCACCACCGCGGCGTCCAGCCCGCGAGGCAGTGACGCCAGCCGCCAGCCCGCCACCGCAGGCACCGCTGCGGCCAGCGGCACCGGCACATGGCCGGCCACGTGCAAGAACCGCAGCAGCGCCCGCACCGCGGTCACCAGCGCCTTGGCTGACTCCGGGTTACGGTCCCGGCAGTAGCCGACCATGAACGAGGTGACCCGCCCCGCATCCAGCTCCCGCAACGCCGCATCCAGCGGCTCGCCCAGATAGGCCAGGAACTTGCGGGCCTGCTTGGCATAGCAGCCCACCGTCGCCGCCGACAGCCCCCGCTCCCCGGCCAGCCGCGGAACTGCGCCAGCATCGCCTCCGCCGTCCCGGCACCAGCCACGCTAGCAGCGGGAACCACGCCCGCCTCGCGCAAGAACTGCAGCACCGGACCCGTGTGCGGCACGCCCGCCTGCAGATCAGCGGCCAGCAGGGGCGTCAGCCCGCCGGCCATCAGCCCCCGGTCCTCAAGCCAGCGGCTCGCGCGGGCCATCGCCCGCATCAGGTCGCGAGCCGACAGCGGCGTATAACCCGACCGGGACAGATGCGCCCCGAACGCCGCCTCATATCCCGCCAGCGGCCCGGCCACGACCGGCACACCGCGCCCCTCCACGTTCATGATCTCCTCCTGCCTGGGTGGGGTGTCTCACTCCATCCAGACAGACAGACCACAAAACATCACCCCGGATTATGCCGCGCCCGCAGCCAGCACCAGCACCCTGGCCAGCACATTCACGTCCCGGTCGGCATAATCCGGAAATCGGCATAAGCCGACCTATGCCGACATCGGCATAGGGTCCGGTACCGGGTCAGATCCCGGACCTCCTTCTGCTCCGCGGACGGGATGTAGGAGCCGCGCAGCAGCCCGCACTCGAACAATTCCGCCAGCCGGGCGCAGTCTTTCGCGTCGGTCTTGTGGCCTTCCAGCGCCTTGGCGTGCGCCGGGTTGATCACCGCGACCTCGGTGAAGTCCTGCTCGCACAGCGCGTAATACACCGGCTCGGTGTACACCCCGCTGGCCTCCATCACCACATGGGTGACGCCCCGCCGGCGCAGCTCGCGGGCCATCTCCTGGAGCACCCCGTAAAACGTCCGGTACTCAAAGATCTCGGTCTTGCGGGTCCACGGCTTATCGCCCGGGGACCGGATCGCGACCTTGATCATTTCTTTATGCACGTCGATTCCCGCGACATGCTCGTACATCACCTTCATGCCGTCGGCCACCTCCTGCAGCGGCAACCCCCCAGCGGATGGGAACAAGGCATGCCGGCGGCCAGGGCCCCGGATCAGTACAGGAGACTGACACACGCGCACGCAGCGGCAGCGGGGGGTACCCGGCAAGGGGCTCCAGCGCCATTCTTTACTACGGCCTCGAACGGTCCAGACAGTTACGGCGACGGCCGCCGGCACGCCACTGCAACTGTGCACCTCCGGCCCCGCCCGCATCCACCGATCCCGGCAAAAACCCCAGCCGCCCACGGCCGGAAACACGCCAGCGGCGCAAGGGGACCCAGTTTTCGTCGCACCACGGGAGAGCCGCGGAGCGGCGCATGTATTCCTTTACTGGAATCGCGGATCCGCGTGGCCTGGCCCAGATCGCAGAGACCTTGTCGCAGGATGCGGCTACAGGGCGGCTGGGCCAGGTCTGCGACCGGTGGATCTGCACCGCGTGCTTGTGCTCCGGCCTGGACCTGGCCGGCCAGCAGGCCAGCGGGTTCCGGTACTCCTACTCCGTCTACCAGGCTGAGTACAGCCGGAACCTGATCTTCGCCTCCGGCGCGCGGATGGACCGGGTCTTCGGCACGGTCGCCGACCGGACCCGGTCCCGGCTGGACGTCCCCGCGCTGCGGACCCTGTTCGGGGTAAGGCAGCGGCCGGCCGGCACGAATGAGCCGTCGCTGAAGCTGGCAGTCGTGATCGAGAGACCCAAGTATGACCTGACGCTGTTCAAGGTCCATTTCGGGCTGCTGACGCTGAAGGGCTACACCAAGGGCGAGCGCGTACTGCGATTCGAGGCCATCGTGCACAACGCCAAGACCCTCAAGACCGGGCGCGGGCTGGAGAAGTTCCCCGACATCACCGCCCGGCTCGCAGGAATGGCCGGAAGGTTCTGCACCATGCTGGACTGCGCCGACACCGGATTCATCCCCGACGGCACCCTGGATGAACTGCCGCTGCCCGCCCGGATCGGGGCCGTCCGCACCGGCGGCATCGACCTGAACAAGCCACGGATGCGGGCCGCGCTCGCCGCCGCGGCGGCACTGGCCCCCGCACCCCGCGGATTCACCGTCGCGGACTTCACCGCCCGGGTCCGGATGATGACCGGGCAGGAAACCTATACCATCCGGCAGGCCGCCTACGACCTGCGCAAGCTCCGCCGCAAGAACCTGGCCGTCAAGCCCGGCAAGTCACGCCGCTATCAGATCACCCCGGACGCGGCCCGCACCATCACCGCCCTGCTCACCCTGCGCGATCACGTCCTCGCGCCCATCCTGGCCGGCGTCCGCAGCCCCCGGCGGGGCCGCAAGCCCGCGCACTGGACCGACGTCGACCGCGACTACGAGACTCTCCGGATCGGCATGCAGGCCCTGTTCCGTGATCTCGCCATCGAGACATCCCCGGCCGCATAGACAACATTTTGCCGATCGGAGATCCTCAAGCGGCTAGGACTTCCTTCCTCAAACCTCGTCAGGCAGCAGGGCCAGCAACGGCGCCGCCCTCATCTCCCCGAGTTCCTTCCTGGCGTCCTGCAGCGCTCCGGCTGCCTGCTCGGCACCGAGCAGCCGGGCGGCGTCGAGGCGGGCGAGTTGCAGGGGGAGGAGGCACTGCAGCGCCGCCCAGGCGGCGAACGCCTCGTCGTAGCCGGCCATCGCGCTGGCCACGTCGCCGTCCAGGGCGGCCAGCCCGGCCCTGACGGTCGTGCGTAGGGCGGCCATGATCCGCCCGTGGTACCCCGATCCGGCGGCGAGCGCGGCCCGGGCGCCCGTGGCGTCGCCCTGCCACAGGCACGCCCGGCACCAGGTGGCGATGGCGAGGGGCGTGTTGATGCCGTGGGGATCGGCCTGCACGGCGGCGACGGCCCGGCGGCGGGCGTCCTCCAGGTGGCCGGCGGCCAGGCTGGCCATGGCCCGGGCGTTCATCCACGTGGTGCGCAGAGTCAGGAACTCGCTGGTATCGACCTCGCCGGCGTAGCGGTCCATCCGCGCCATCCCGGCGGCCGGGTCAGCGGTGAGCGCCTCCAGCAGGCCCCGCAGCACATCCAGCCAGTCCGAGAACTCGCGGCCCAGCTCCCGTTCGGCCAGCTGCTCGAAGGCGCCCCGGGTGGTGTCCCAGTGGCCGGTGTGCACGGTGGTCTCGGCGGCGTTGAGCAGGTTCATGCTTTCGGAGTGGCGGTCGCCTGCCCGGCGGGCCAGCTCCGCCGCCTTCCGGGCGATGTCCGCCGACGCCACGAGGTCGTCGTCGAGCTGGTACACCGACAGCAGCAGCAGGGACAACGCCTGCTCGCGCAGCGCACCGGTGCTCTCGACGAGCGAGGAGGTGGCGCGTTGCAGCAGCGTGGCCTCGCGATGGCGCCCGACATGGAACAGGCCCTGGGCGCGGGCGGCGAGGGCGCGGCCCAAAAGGACGTCGTCGTCGGTACGCTCGGCGAGGGTAAGGGCTGTCTCCGCGTACTCCAGCACACCCTCCCGCCCGGTGGTGGCGCGGGCCAAGGCGCTTATCGCGGCCAGTTCCGCGCGGGCGTGATCGGAGGGGCCCTCGGTGGCCAGCCATCGATCGGCCAGCTCGATGCCCTCCCGGATCCGCCGGGCGCCCAGCAGCGCTTCGGACAGCTCGGCGGCGGCGTGCGCCGCCTGCTCCGTGCGGCCCTCCGCCTCGTGCAGGGTGATGGCCTCCTCGAGCAGGTCGATGGCCGGCTCCCAGTGGTCGGCCCGTTTGGACGCCTCGGCCGCCTGTTCGAGCAGCGCGGCCCGCTCCGGGCCGGCGGGGGTCAGCTCCAGGCTCTGGGTGAACAGTGCCTCCGCCTGCTCGGTGGACCCGAGAGACAGGGCCCGGGCCGCCGCCCGCCCCAGCCAGTCCCGCGCGTCACGGACGGCGGCCTGGCCCTCCGGACCCGCGGGGGCATGACGGGAGGCTTCCAGGTAGTGGGCGGCGACGGCGGCGGCCAGCTCGGGGTCATCCAGCGCCTCGTAATAGCGGGCTATGGCCAGGTGCTTGGCGCTGCGCTCCCGGTGGGCGAGGCGGGACAGCGCGACCTCCCGGATCAGGGCCTGCACGAAGCCGTACTGGCCCCGTTCCGGGGAGAGCGGGCTGGCGTCGAGGGTCAGGAACTCCTTGCGGATGAGGTCCCGCAGGTCGCTGTCGAGCTTGGCCGGCTCGACGTCGCGGAGGGCGGCCAGGGCGCCGGCGGTGAAGGTCGTACCCGCGACGGCGGCGTCCTGGAGCAGCGACCGCTGCTCGGCGGGCAGCGAGTCGAGGCGGGAGCCGATCAGGGCCTGCAGCGTGTCCGGCAGGCGGAAGGCGGCCAGGTCCCCGGTGACGGCATAGGCACCGTGGGCTTCGGTCAGCGTCCCCTGGGCAACCAGGCTGCGCACGATCTCCACAGCGTAGAGCGGCACGCCCTCCGAACGGCGCAGGATCTCCCCGGCGACGCCGTGCGGCAGGCCGTGCACGAAGCCGTCGAGCAGCGTCCGCATCTGGTCGTCACCCAGCGGATCGAGGTGCACGGAGGTGAAGCTGCGCTGGCCGGCGCCCCAGGTCGGCCGGCGGTCGACGAGCTCGGGACGGGCGAGGGTGAGCACGAAGATGGCGTGGCGGCCCGACCACTCCAGGATGGACTCCACGAAGTCCACCAGCCCCGGGTCCGCCCACTGCAGGTCCTCGAAGACGAGCACGGCCGGCGCCCGGTCGGCGATGCGCTCGAAGAACGTCCGCCACGCCGAGAACAGCTCGTCCCTCCCCCCGGGAGGCGCCTCGCCCAACCCGAGCAGGTGAGCCAGCCGCAGCTCGATCCAGCGGCGCTCCTCGACGTCGGGGACGAGGGCGTCGACGGTGTCGGCGAGCTTGGCCCGGGCCGAGGGCGGGTCCTCCGTCTCGGTGATGCGGGCCCGGCTGCGGACCATCTCGCCGAGGGCCCAGAAGGTGACGCCCTCGCCGTAGGCGGGCGACCGGCCCTGGTGCCAGCGCACCTCGTCCGCCAGCCCGTCGACGTACTTGAGGAATTCCCAAGCGAGCCGGCTCTTGCCGATACCCGGCACCCCGGTGACCGACACCAGCCGGGCACGCCGCTCGTCCACGGTGGCGTGGAAGAGCTCCTTGACCAGGCGCAGCTCGGCATCACGCCCGACGAAAGGTGGCTCGAGGCCCTCGGCGCGGCCCACACCGCGTCGCTGGGCGACGACCCGCAGCGCCCGCCAGGCGCGCACGGCTTGCTCCTTGCCCTTGAGCGTGAGGGTCCCCACCTCGGCAAAGGCGATCGCACCGACCGCCGCCCGCCAGGTGGCCTCGTCCACCAGGACGCTGCCCGGCTCGGCGGCGCCCTGGATCCGGGAAGCGCTGTTGACGGCGTCGCCAAGGACCATGCCCTCGCTGGCAGTCCCGAACGTGGTAGCCACCTCACCGGTGACGACACCGCCGCGGGCCCGCAGCCCGGGGACGCCGGAGGACTGCCCCAGCTCGGCCACCGCGGCTACGAGGTCCAGGGCGGCCCGGACGGCTCGCTCGGCGTCGTCCTCGTTGGCGACCGGTGCACCCCACACGGCCATGACCGCATCGCCGATGAACTTCTCGACCGTCCCCCCGTAGTGCCCCACGATCGTCTGGGCCCGGGCGAAGTAGGCTGAGAGAACCTCCCGCACCTCCTCGGGGTCGCGCTGCTCGACAAGCGGGGTGAACCCGACGAGGTCCACGAACAGGACCGAGCAGATGCGCCGCTCAGCGGCGGGGAGCTCGCCGGCGGCCAGGGTGGCGGCCGCCAGCGCGGCCCCCCGGCCGGCCGTGGCCGCCGCCGGCGCCGCCACCGGGTGGCCGCAGTCCGCGCAGAACGCCTTGCCGGGCAGCAGCTCCGCCCCGCACGCCGAGCACCGAGACGCGCCGAGGGCACGGCCGCAGTCCGCGCAGAACGCCTTGCCGGCCGGCGTCTCACCCCCACAGCTCGGGCAGCGCACCATGACCCTTCCTCCCGGGCCAGCATACGGGCTGAGATTACGGGATGCTCATTGCGGCCGGGCAGCCAAGCCAGGCACCATGGCCGCATAAAGATCTTTCGGCTTGCGAGGACGGCCACGATGATCGAGCGGACAGCCGACCAAATCGGCGGGTCCGCGCGCGGTTATCTGGGCGGCGCCTCTCAGCAGTCCCGGTATGGCCTATTGGATGGTCGCCTGTTCTGTATATCTATACATTGCCCTCCTTGGCCGAATGTCCGCTTCTGCCGCATTTCGCGCGTTTCTCAGCCGGGGTGGTGGCTGGTGCGGGCTGCGGCCCGAGGGGACTGGGCTACTTCGGCGGCAAGCCTGCCGCGTAGCTGCGGGCCTGCCTGATCCAGCGGTCTAGTGCCGGGTCGTCGAGCACGCTGCGATCGATCCCGGCGATCCCGCGCATCGGCCGGCCGGTCATGTCGAAGGGCCGCACGCCCGGCTGGGTGGTCGCCGCGTCCATGTCTTGCGCGCCGATCCGCGCGATGAGCCCATCGTTACAGGCGCCGGCGGTGAGGTGGCCACCGATCATGAAGGCCAGGCCACCGGACATCTTGCGCTCACTGACCCCGGCGACATGCCGCA